>Ga0316204_10010831_pt1 | contig 11609 bp, 10 predicted proteins | sample 6monrhotite_MG_2_FD_205661 | JGI IMG/M metagenome (GOLD analysis project Ga0316204, IMG submission 205661) | Microbial mat bacterial communities from mineral coupon in-situ incubated in ocean water Damariscotta River, Maine, United States -... | ecosystem: Environmental > Aquatic > Marine >...
CAAGGGCGGCGCTGAATAGCGCGATTAACGTTACAATCTGGGTGGTTTCTGGGGAAGACGAAGGCAACAGCAGTGAAGGCGTTGCAATTAGCAACGCTACCAATATTGCGCGTAAGATTGCTCCTGCTAATCTTGAAAACACAGCCCGTCTGTCCTCAGTTTGGTCGAACGCAATACCGTGTCGCGTCCTTATCCCATCGTTAACTGCTCATTGCGGCAGCTTTATTAGCTCTTTGTGGCACTCTGCCTCATTCTTGCCCTATTGTGGCACTTTGCCTCATTCTTGCCTTATTTCTGCCCACTTTCGCTTCTCACTGCAACATCCTGTTAATCCATATGAATCTTTCAGGGCGTTTCCAAAGCAAACTGGTGCGGCTTTGCATCATTAGATTGAAAAAAGGAGGGCAGATATCTGCCCTCCCTCAACATATTGTATCTACAAGGAAATCAGACCCAAGGTCGCGAAACGCTCGCTTCTGCCTCAAAGCTGTCAATCGAAGTAACATTCTTCATCGTCAGCCCGATATCATCGAGCCCTTCAAGTAAACAATGTTTTTTGAAGCTATCAACTTCGAACGAAAAAATTTCTCCGTCGGACGTAATAATTTCCTGTTTCTCCAGATCGATGGTCATGCGCGCGTTTTCACCCTTTTCTGCGTCCTTCATCAGGACGTCAACTTGCTCTTTTGGCAACGCGATTGGTAAGATCCCGTTTTTAAAGCAATTGTTGAAAAAGATGTCGGCAAAACTGGGTGCAATCACGCAACGAATGCCAAAATCCTTGATCGCCCAGGGCGCATGTTCGCGCGATGAACCGCAGCCGAAGTTTTCGCCAGCAACTAGAACTTCTGCTTTACGGTAAGCTGGCTGGTTCAGCACAAACTCTGGTCGTTCGTTGCGATCATCGTCATACCGCATCTCATCGAACAGGTTCACACCAAGCCCCGAACGCTTGATGGTTTTCAGAAACAACTTCGGGATGATCATGTCTGTATCGACGTTAATCATCGGCAACGGGGCTGCAACTCCAGTGATTTTTTCAAATTTTTCCATGTTGCTTCTCCTTAAGCCAATTCACGAACATCAGTCAGGTGACCTGTAATCGCTGCAGCGGCGGCCATTGCCGGTGAAAGCAAATGGGTACGCCCACCGCGGCCCTGGCGCCCTTCAAAGTTCCGGTTCGATGTTGCGGCGCAACGCTCTCCCGGTGCCAACTGGTCCGGATTCATCGCTAGGCACATGGAACAACCCGCAAGCCGCCAATCGAAACCGGCTTCGATGAAAATATCTGCAAGCCCTTCTTCTTCGGCCTGCGCACGAACGAGACCAGACCCGGGAACGATCATAGCACGCATCCCTTCCTTGATCTTCCTGCCTTTCAGAACTTCCGCTGCTGCGCGCAAATCCTCAATCCGGCCGTTTGTGCACGACCCGATAAAGACCGTGTCAATCTTGATGTCTGTCAGTTTTTCGCCTGGGGTCAGGCCCATATATTCGAGCGACCTTTGCGCAGCATCCACTTTACCGCCGGTAAAATCAGAAGGGCTGGGAACAGTCGCGGTAATTGGAAGTACATCCTCTGGCGAGGTTCCCCATGTCACGACAGGCGCAATATCTTCGCCCTTCAGCGTAATGACCTTGTCAAAGTGCGCGTCTTCGTCTGTGTAGAGCGTTTTCCACCAGTTCATCGCCGCTTCCCACTGCGCACCTTTTGGCGCGTGAGGGCGACCCATAACATATTCAAAGGTCTTTTCATCTGGCGCGATCAGACCAGCGCGCGCGCCACCTTCAATCGCCATGTTGCAGACGGTCATGCGACCTTCCATGCTGAGATCGCGGATCGCTTCGCCGCAATATTCAATCACATGGCCAGTGCCACCTGCTGTGCCGGTTACACCGATCACAGACAAGGTAATGTCCTTGGCCGTCACTCCGGGGCGCAGTTTGCCCGTAACTTCGACCTTCATGTTTTTCGATTTTTTCTGGATCAAGGTCTGGGTTGCCAGAACATGTTCAACTTCAGACGTCCCGATGCCGTGCGCAAGTGCGCCAAAAGCACCGTGTGTTGCTGTGTGGCTATCGCCGCAGACCACTGTCATGCCTGGTAAGGTCCAGCCCTGCTCTGGGCCGACGATATGCACAATACCCTGACGCACATCAGAGACGGGGTAGTAATGAATTCCAAAATCCTTGGCGTTCTTGTCCAGCGCATCGACCTGAATGCGGGATTCTTCGTTGTCGATGCCTTTGGCCCGGTCAAGCGTTGTTGGAACATTGTGGTCGGGAACGGCAATGGTTTTATCCGGGGCGCGGACGGCGCGGCCGGTCATGCGCAGACCTTCAAAAGCCTGTGGGCTGGTTACCTCATGAACAAGGTGACGGTCGATGTACAACAATGTTGTTCCATCTTCAGCCTCATGGGCGATATGGGCATCCCATATCTTGTCATAGATCGTTCTTGGGCCGGTTTTACTTTGGGCGGTCATGTTAATTCTCTTTTGAAGAGTGACTATTGGGGTGACTTATGTATGAGCGCTGCACACGCCTGACCATCATAGGTCGGCGGTGACAGAAAGCGTAAGACCGTGAAACCGCCATGGCAGGCGTGAACGATCATCCATGTCAAAAACAAGAGTCATGCGCCTGCCTTACATCGGAATGTCGTTTCCATCAAGCAAGATAGAGTCAGATCAACTGATACCGGCAGGTGAAAGTTACAGACAGAGTTGTCGGACTCGAAATCCCATGCAAGAGTGGACATAGCAGAATAGGAAACGCAAAACGCCGTGACAGAATTTCAAACTCTTCTGACTCAGATACAGGTTTTTCTGGCAAATATGCTTTTGCCGTCGAGGCTTTACCAGATCGCGATTGCGATCGCTCTTTTTGCTGTTGCGCAGATGATAAATATGTTTATCGCGCCGCGTCTTCACGCGTGGATGCGCAATCTTGAAGACAGACCAAAATGGCAGTTGCGCTGGCTGGTTGTTCTGCACCGAAGGCTGTACCTGATTATTTTTGTATTGCTGATCTGGACCGTGATCGCCTTCATGCGCGAAGTGCTGAACACGTTCCCATCACGCACTTTCTTGTTATCTATCATCGGAACAATCGCCGTTGCGTGGTTGGCCATCGCGATGATCGCCCGCCTGATACGAAATCGGTTCATGCGGCGTCTGGCGACATGGGGGGGGTGGGCCTATGTGACGCTCTATTATCTGGGTTTCATCGAGGCAACCTCAGATCTGCTAGACAATGTTGCAATAGAGTTTGGTGATTTCCGATTGTCTGCCTTTGGCATTTTGAAGGCGCTGGTTGTAACCGGGTTGTTGTTCTTTTTTGCGCGTCTTGTTTCGACCCAGTCAAAAAGTCAGATCGAAAAAAACCAGGACATCTCGCCTTCGATGCGGGTTCTTATGGTCAAGTTCCTGCAAATCGTATTGTACGGCGCCGCCTTTTTCATCGGTTTGAAAGCTGTCGGATTTGACCTGACCGGCCTTGCGGTTCTGTCCGGTGCGATTGGTGTCGGTCTTGGTTTTGGTTTGCAAAAGGTGGTCTCAAACCTCGTTTCCGGGGTGATCATCCTGCTCGATAAATCCATCAAACCCGGCGACGTTATCAGCCTTGGTGAAACCTTCGGCTGGATCAATTCACTGGGCGCGCGTTATGTTTCTGTCGTCACGCGCGATGGGCGGGAATACCTTATTCCAAACGAAGACCTGATCACCAATCAGGTGGTCAACTGGTCTCATTCGAATGATTTTGTGCGTCTGGATATCTTTTTTGGCGTCGCTTACGGCGATGACCCACATAAAGTGCGGGCCTTGGCGGTCGAGGCCGCGTCCGCGGTAGGGCGCATTCTTTCTACTAAACCACCGGTCTGTCATATCGTTGGATTTGGCGACAGTTCGGTCGACTACATCCTTCGGTTCTGGATAACCGATCCGACTGCGGGGCTAACCAACGTGCGCGGCGCCGTTTACCTGGCACTATGGGATAAATTTAAGGAAAACAACATCTCCATCCCATTCCCCCAAAGAGAAGTTCGCATGTTGACGGATGAGACGGAAAAACCGCCAAAACCGCTTGACTGACCTGCCACAAAATCCCTGAGTGTACTGTGCATGAAACACAAGATTATAACCTGAACATGAGCAATCCAATTCTCAATCTCAGCGCGACAGAACTCAGCACGGCAATTCGTGCCGGCACTCTGACTGTCGAAGATGTTGTGTCAGCCTACCTTGATCAAATTGACGCATCGAACCCCGCAATTAATGCGATCATATCGCTTCGCCCACGTGATGAGATTATGGCGGAAGCTGCTGAAATGAGTCGGTCTGATCCTACAGGTGCTCTACACGGCCTTCCTATTGCGATCAAAGATCTTGCCGATACGAAGGACCTGCGCACCACGCACGGTTCACCTATTTTTAAAGATCATATTCCTAAAGCCGACAGCCTGATGGTCAGCCGTCTGCGTCAGGCCGGTGCTCTGATCATCGGCAAGACCAACACACCCGAATTTGGACTTGGGTCTCATACCTATAATCCTGTCAGCGGGCCAACCCGCAACCCATATGATCTGACCCGCTCTGCAGGGGGTTCAAGCGGAGGCGCCGGTGCCGCCCTTGCGGCGCGGATGGTGCCACTTGCTGACGGATCTGACATGATGGGGTCGCTGCGCAATCCTGCGGGATGGAACAACGTCTACGGATTTCGGCCAAGCTATGGGCTGGTCCCTTCAAATCCAGTGGGCGAGGCGTTTCTGCATCAACTTTCAACCGCTGGCCCAATGGCGCGGTCTGTTGAGGATCTGGAGCTTTTGTTGCGGGTTATGGCTGGGCCTGACCCACGCAGCCCACATTCAGGCGCAACGTTCACGCAAATGGATGCGAGACCGGTCAAGGGAACACGCATTGGCTGGATCGGAGATTGGGGCGGGTACTTCCCGATGGAACCGGGCGTTTTGGAGCTTTGCGAAAATGGCCTGGCAACATTGGCTGATCTCGGTTGCGATATCGAACCACTAAAGCCTGAGTTTTCACCGGAAAAGCTTTGGCATTCATGGATCACACTGCGCAGTTGGGACATTGCCGGATCATACAGCTACCTCTACGAAAACCCCGAAACGCGGAATCTGTTGAAACCCGAACTCATCTGGGAAATAGAATCGGACCTTTCCCTTTCTGCACGCGACATAAATAACGCCAGCGAAATTCGTTCTGAATGGTTCAGGTCGGTCGCAAAAATGGCTGATATCGACATTATGGCATTGCCCAGCGCGCAGGTTTTTCCGTTCGACGTCACGCTGGACTGGCCAAGGGAAATCGCAGGGCGAAAAATGGATACGTACCACCGCTGGATGGAAGTTGTCATCCCTGCGTCATTGATTGGGCTACCGGCGCTGTCCGTTCCTGTTGGTTTTGGTCAAAACGGCCTGCCTATGGGCTTGCAACTGATCGGGCATAGAGGCTCGGATGCCAGGGTCCTCGGGCTTGGGCATGCCTATCATCAAAGAACGCTCTGGCCACAAAAGCATCCCCCGTTGTTGGGGTAACTTCGTTTTGAGGTCCGTCAGGACACCCAATCAAAGACGTACCCCGCAATCAACGAGCCGGTAACTGCCAGCGAAAGATACAACAGGAATGGCCTGATCCTCAGGACAGGGAAAATTGCCATTGCTCCCCAGATACTGACAACACCGCCTGAAACCAGAAACGCCATGGCTGCCCCTTGTGACATCCCGTGTTCCATTAAACCACGTGTCAGCGGAAGTGCGGCATAGCCATCCAGATACGCCGGGGCGCCAACAAAGACCGCAAACGGAATTGCCCACCAAACATCTTCGCCAACGTAGTCAGAAAGCGCTTGGGGTTGCAGAACTGCGTTCAAAGCGTATTCCGCCGCAAAGGCAGGGATCAGGCAAATCAGAATAAGCTTTGTTGTCGCGATGAAATTGCGACGAAAAATTACCCAGCGTTCCGCATCTCCCCAGATACCGGCTTTGAAAGACAAGGCTTTTGCACAGGCGTTCTCTGACAAATGACCAACGATGCGGTTGCTGCGCAGAGATGTCTTATACCAGTCGCGGCCTGAAAACCCCAACGTAACGAACCCCCCGAAAAGGCCCAGACCAAAGGCTGCAAGCGTTTTGCCAACCGCGAAACTCAAACCCAGAGTCGCCGCTGTTGTCGCCAGCATCGCAGGGTCGGTGACGGGCGAAGACAGCCAGAACGCCATTACAGGCGCAAGCGGCACACCCGCCGCCAGAAGACCTGCCATCAAGGGAAGGACAGTGACGCCACAGACCGGCGTGATTGCCCCAATCGCTGACGCAGCAATGATCGCGTAAAGCAAGCGCCCTTCGAAAGCGCGGGCGATGTAAGAATCTGCACCGCTGGCAATAATCCATGCTGCAAGCACGATTCCCGGGATGACCAATGGGGCGACCAGCACCATACTTTCCGCAACAAACCAAATCATATCCAAGATCGGTCCGGACCAAATCAGGAGCGAAATGCAGAAAATTACACCCAAAATCAACAAGATCATCGGCAGGTTCAAAGAACGGCTCGGTATTTTTGTTTGGTCTGACATCGCGCACCTCTGTTTTGGATTCGACATATAACTCTCGCATACTTATATGAGAAACGAGTAATACTAAGCTCAGCCATGAGGTTTTCAAATGGATCATCTAAACAGTGACTTGCTTCGCACCTTTCTGGCCATTGCTGAAACTGGCAGTTTTACGGAAGGTGCAGCGCGTATTTACCGGTCGCAATCTGCGGCGAGTCTCCAGATAAAGCGCCTTGAAGAAATCGTTCGCCAACCCGTTTTTGAACGGCGCGGTCGTGGAGTCGTCCTTACCCCAGCCGGAGAGCAGTTGGTACCTGTGGCACGTGATGTAACCGGTATTCTTGAGTCAACGCTGCGTGATCTGACATCCGATGATCTGCATGGAAAACTCAGACTTGGGATACCCGACGACCAAAGCAGAGATACAATTTCGCGAATTGTCGGTGAGTTTGCGCAGTTGCATCCCTCTGTCGAACTGGACGTGACCTGTGCCATTAGCAGTGGGTTTCCAAAAGCCATAGAGACTGGCGCGCTTGATCTTGCAGTTTATGAAGTTGAACACCTGCACGAAGGGGTTGAACTGTTAGCAGAAGAAACAACACATTGGATGGTGTCACGCTACCACGATCTTTTGTCGCGAGATGTTATTCCTGTCGCATTGTTTGATCGGGACTGCTGGTGGCGGGACGCTGCTCTCAATTCGCTAAACGAAATTAGGCGGCCTTTCCGTATTGTTTTTTCAAGCCAAAGCGTCACAGGTGTCGCTGCGGCTATCGAAGCAGGTATCGCGATTGGCCTACTTGCGAAGTCGTCACAAAGTGCAAGCCTGAGACTTTTGGCGCCAAACGAAGGATTCTCTGAGATGCCGGCTTCCAAACTGGTTCTTGCAGACAGCAAAACCGCGAACGGCCCCGCGTTCAACGCAATGAAAACCGCCATACGAAACGCTTTCAACACAATGTGACAGAGTTTGTTTCTTTGTTTTCGAAACACGTAAGTGTTCTGATTCCCACTAATGGAACACGAAAAAGTTCATTGGGTCGTTAATGGGGGTGATCAATTTTTTCCTATTTTATCAGCATTTTAAACTAAAAAGACACCCCGGAAAACAAAATTTCAGCGTCGCGCAACCGTGCATTGAGCTTTACCAAATGCAGTGATACCTTTTTCTTATGCTCAGCGCCGGAGCATGTCGGCGCGCTGAAAGGAGGACATTGTCCTGTCTCACTCTGTATACGCGGCTGGTAGATCGGCCGCACCGGACGCGCCAATGACTGGCACGCCGGCGGATATATCAAGCGAAGAACTGCTTGAACAAATTCTTTCCTCTCTCAACGATGACAAGGCTGAGGACATTGTGTCCATCGACCTGCGCGGCAAATCCGAAATTGCCGACTATATGGTCGTTTGCTCTGGCCGTTCTACACGTCAGGTTTCCGCAATCTCGGAAAAACTGGTCGACCGGTTGAAACAGCGCTTTGCACGTCTTTCCAAGACCGAGGGCAAGGATCAGGGCGATTGGGTTTTAATCGACACCGGAGATGTGATTGTACACATTTTCCGCCCCGAAGTTCGCGAGTTCTACCAGCTTGAAAAGTTGTGGCAAAGCCCTAGCCCGCAAAACTGATGCGGGTTCACATTTGCGCAGTTGGCCGCCTTCGGGCGGGGCCGGAGCGCGAGCTTATTGAAGATTATTTCACCAGATTTGACCGTACTGGCCGCGCGCTCGGGCTCGGGCCGGTCACGTTGCATGAAGTCGAAGATAAAAAGGGTGGCGGGCAGGTGGCCGAAGCTCTGCTGCTTGAACGGGCGATACCGGAGCGCGCGACAATCTGTGCGTTGGACGAACGTGGCAAAGGGCTAAGCTCACCCCAATTTGCAACGCAAATGGCGCAGTGGCGCGACAACGGATGCAGCGATCTGGCGTTTGTTATCGGTGGGGCTGATGGTATCGCACCAGACCTTCGGTCCAGTGCAGACTTTAAACTTTCGTTTGGTGCAATGGTTTGGCCGCATATGTTGGCGCGTGTCATGTTGTCGGAACAACTCTATCGCGCCGCCACAATTCTTGCAGGATCCCCCTATCATCGAAGCTAAATCTGCTTTCAGCTTGTTCTTGTGTCGATGTTAGCGAAAACAACAATTTAGCCAGCCGCAGAACAAACCTGAAACCTTGCTCTTTCACCGCCTCACCCATAGATAGAGGGCGAGCAGAAGACGGACCTTATAATGAACACACCTAAACCTGTCGTTCTATGCATTCTTGATGGATGGGGCAGTCGCGCTGAGACCGATGCGAATGCACCTGCATTGGCGAATACCCCCAATTTTGACGAGGTGATGGCCACTTGCCCAAACGCAACGTTGCTTACACATGGGCCTGACGTCGGCCTTCCAAGTGGACAGATGGGGAATTCGGAAGTTGGTCATACAAACATTGGCGCCGGACGTGTCGTTGCAATGGACCTCGGACAGATTGACCTGGCCATTGAAGACGGATCGTACTTCGAAAACAAAGCTCTTTTGGACTTTATTGCCAAACTAAAAGAAACCGGGGGAACCGCGCACCTGCTTGGCCTTGTGTCAGATGGCGGCGTTCATGGCCATATCACGCATATAAAAGCGACGGTTCGCGTGCTTACGGATGCTGGCATACCTGTTGCGCTTCACGCAATAACGGATGGTCGCGATGTGGCCCCAAAATCAGCTTATGGATACCTCGGCGATCTGGCAGGCAGCCTTCCCGTAAAAGCAAAAATCGCAACCGTGATCGGTCGGTATTTTGCGCTAGACCGCGATCACAGATGGGAGCGTGTCAGTGAGGCATACCATGCGATTGTCAGGGCAAAAGGCCCTGTTTCAAAAGACGCACATTCCGCAGTAACGGCCGCGTATAACAGAAGCGAAAGTGACGAATTTATCAGCGCAACGGTCATCGGAGACTACGCAGGCATCAAAGACGGCGATGGCATTTTCTGCCTTAACTTTCGTTCAGACCGCGCGCGTGAAATTCTTGCGGCAATCGGTGACCCAGAATTTGATGCGTTCGAGACAGGTCCGCGGCCAAAACTGGCCGCGTTCCTCGGGATGGTCGACTATTCAGACAGCCATCGAACTTACATGACGACTTGTTTTCCCAAACGCGAAATCGTGAATACGCTTGGTGCCTGGGTTGCAAAGCACGGGCTAAAACAATTTCGCCTCGCCGAGACTGAAAAATACCCGCATGTAACCTTCTTTTTAAACGGCGGCGTTGAGGTGCCTGAAAAAGGCGAAGATCGCTTTATGCCAAAATCTCCAAAAGTAGCGACATACGACCTGCAACCTGAAATGTCGGCCCCTGAAGTCACCAGAAAATTTGTCGAGGTCATCGAAGCTGGTTACGATCTGATCGTTACGAATTATGCGAACCCGGATATGGTTGGCCATACCGGAAGCCTTGAAGCCGCAATCAAAGCCTGCGAGACCGTTGATCAAGGGCTGGGCCGGGTGCTGAAAGCCTTAAAGCAAGCGGGTGGGGCAATGATAGTGACCGCAGACCACGGCAATTGCGAAGTCATGGTTGACCCGGCAACGGGTGGTCCGCACACGTCACACACAACGAACCCGGTTCCTGTTGCCTTGGTCGGAGGCCCTGAGGGCGTCACTTTGCGAAATGGGCGGCTTGCAGATATCGCACCAACACTTCTTGAATTGATGGGTCTGCCAAAGCCTGATGAAATGACCGGGGAAAGCCTGATTGCCCGATGAGAAAAATGCGCGGCATTTTCCTGGCCGTTTTGATGGCCCTGATCTCCCCTTTCTCAGCCGGGGCCGAGACGGACCCATCTCTGATCGCCCGCCGTGCTGCGGGCCAGCTTGAAGCCGCCTCTGTTGCGTTGCAGGAAGCAGAGGGCGCAAGAGACCGTGTTGCTGCGTTGACCCAGACGATACACGCTTATGAAGAAGGGCTTGTTGCGCTGCGTCAGGGCCTGCGTCAGGCCGCAATCCGCGAAGCTGCCATCCGGCTGGAGTTTGATTCAAGGCGTGATCGGGTTTCCCGACTTTTGGGGGTTCTGCAAACAATGCAGAACTCGCCCACACCCCTTCTTTTGATGCACCCTTCGGGGCCGGTTGGCACCGCGCGGTCTGGTATGATCCTTGCGGAAGTGACACCTGCAATTCAGGCGCAGGCAGAAGACCTCAGATATCAGCTAGAGGAACTTTCGCTGTTACGCGCCCTGCAGGAAAGCGCCGCAGACACATTGAATGAGGGGCTTCAAGGAGCGCAAAACGCGCGAACTGCGCTTTCGCAGGCGGTTTCAGACAGAACAGAGCTGCCGCGCCGCTTTACAGAAGACCCTGCACAATTGCAGAGCTTGCTAGAAGGAAGCGAAACACTTGAAGGGTTCGCTGGGGGCCTCGCATCTCTGCCAGAAAGTGACAAAGCAATCCCGATTCCTGATTTCGAACTTGGTCAGGGCAATCTTCCGCTACCCGTCTCGGGAACTTTGCTTCGGGGATACAACGAAGCCGATGCTGCAGGAATTCGCCGCCCCGGCTTTCTTATTGCGACATTACCTCTCTCTATCGTCACTGCTCCGTGGCCGGCCACAATCAGATATCGTGGACCGTTGCTTGACTACGGAAACGTGATGATACTTGAGCCGCATCAAGACTATCTAATGGTGTTTGCGGGCCTCGGGCGTGTTTATGGTGAAGTCGGAGAAGTGGTCTCAGCCGGTGCGCCTCTTGGGTTGATGGGCGGCAGTTCTGAAGGAATTGAAGCGTTTTTGCCAAATAGTGCTGATGGTGCTGGTGCTGACCGGACAGAAACGCTTTATATAGAGATAAGAAATGGGCAAAGCCCGGTGGACCCGTCAGGCTGGTTCAATCTGAACAAGGATTAGAATGCGATGAAGAAATTTGTGATGGCCGCAATTGGTGGCACCTTGGCCGGGGTTGTAGCGACCACCCAGATTGCCGGTCCTTTGATTGCACAAGAAACCACTCGTAACACCAACGTTTATGAACAGCTTGATCTGTTTGGC
>Ga0316204_10010832_pt1 | contig 11609 bp, 6 predicted proteins | sample 6monrhotite_MG_2_FD_205661 | JGI IMG/M metagenome (GOLD analysis project Ga0316204, IMG submission 205661) | Microbial mat bacterial communities from mineral coupon in-situ incubated in ocean water Damariscotta River, Maine, United States -... | ecosystem: Environmental > Aquatic > Marine >...
CGTTGTAGTATTCAAAAATTCTTATGCTTTCAATTTCTTTGTAGTTCGTTTCTTATCTTTAACCTTCATAAAAAACGACCAAAGAACATGTACAGCCAAAGTAGAGTTGTTATTGAAAATATTCGTCCGCAGTTGGACGGAGGTATTCATGCTATAAAAGCCATTGTAAACGAAATAATCCCCATTACGGCAGATGTACTTTGCGACGGTCATGATGTGATCGCCGCTTGCGTTTGTTATAAACATGAAAGTGAACGCACTTGGAAAGAAGCAAGAATGCAGTTGTTAAATAATGATGAGTGGCAAGCTTCATTTACCGTGGAGAAGCAAGGTAATTACTTCTACAAGGTTCAGGGTTGGGTAGATTATGCGTTGAACTGGCAATACGGTATTGGACGTAAAATTGAAGACGGACAAAAGGTAACTTCAGAATTATTAGAAGGTGTTGAATACTTGCAGAAAACAGCAAAAAAGGCAACCAAGAAAGAGCAAGCCTACCTAGCGGAGTTAATCGCTCAGTTTCAAAATGACGCTGATTATGAAAATGCGCTCGCAGCGGCCACTTCAGAAACACTGAAAACACTATTTACAAAATACCCAGAAAAACATTTAATGAACGAGAGCCCAGAGCTCCCAGCATACGTAGATCGAGAAAGAGCACGGTTTAGCACTTGGTACGAATTCTTTCCGCGTTCTGCTTCGCAAACAGAAGGCGTCCATGGAACGTTCAAGGATTGTGAAGCCTTGTTACCGAGAGTTGCCAAAATGGGCTTTGACACCTTATACTTCCCTCCCATTCATCCCATCGGAAAAGTAAACAGAAAAGGTAAAAATAACACCACAGAGGCCTTAGCTGACGATGTAGGTTCTTGTTGGGGTATCGGTTCGGATGAGGGCGGACACACTTCCATTCATCCAGAACTAGGCTCTGAGGCAGATTTTAAGTCGCTCGTAAACAAAGCCAAAGAATTGGGCATTGAAGTGGCGATGGATTTTGCATTACAGGCCGCTCCAGACCACCCTTGGGTAAAAGAACATCCCGAGTGGTTTAAGTGGCGTCCAGATGGAACGGTTCAATACGCGGAGAACCCACCCAAGAAATACCAAGACATCCTTCCCATCTATTATGAAAGTACGGATTGGAAAAACTTATGGCAGGAAATGCTCGACGCCGCTTTATACTGGATAGAAGAATTTGGAATTCAAGTATTCCGGGTGGACAATCCGCACACAAAACCATATTACTTCTGGAACTGGTTGATTGCTGAAGTAAAGAAAAAACACCCTTCCATGCTCTTTCTTGCGGAAGCGTTTACCAAACCTAAGGTCATGCATCAATTAGCGAAGCAAGGATTTTCGCAGTCATACACTTATTTTACATGGCGCAATAGCAAACAAGAGTTGATCGATTACATGGAAGAACTGACTCAGACCGATCAACAATGGTTCTTCCGCCCAAACTTTTGGCCAAATACGCCAGATATTAACCCTTGGGCGCTTCAAGGAGGCAATGAAGCGGTGCATCTTCAGAAATACTTTTTAGCGGCCACCCTAAGTTCGAACACTGGTATTTATGGTCCTATCTTCGAATATATGGAAGGTGCTGCCTTACCGGGTAAAGAGGAGTATTTGAATAGTGAAAAGTTTCAAATCAGACATTGGGATTGGACCATTGAAAATAAATTGACGACCCTCATCCGGAAAATTAATACAGTCCGAAAGGAGCACAAAGCCTTACAGCAGACAAATGGTATTAAGTTTCTCGAGGTAGAAAACGAACAACTACTCGCTTATTACAAATACGATCAGAGCAGAGAAAGTGAAGTTATTGCGGTCGTAAATTTAGATCCGTATTATGCTCAGAATGGATGGATTCAGTTGCCGCTTGCAGACTTAGGCGTCTCAGAAGGCCACCAATTGCGCATGCACGACTTAATTACTGGAAGCAGCTACTTGTGGGACAAAGAGTGGTCATTTGTTGAGTTACACCCCGCATTACCCTTCCATTTATTTAAAATTGAAAAGTAAGATGGCTAAACTGGACACCACCAAAATGAACACCCCCTTCAAAACCAATAGCACTTGGGAAGAATTGATGGAGGACAAAAGTTTTGTGAAAATGTTTCTTTCTGAAGTGCTAGAGGAATACATCAAGAAACAACGCTGGTACGGCGGAAAATCGAGCAAATTAAAATACATCGAACTCACTGAGTACTTCAGAATAAAGCAAAAAGAAGAGGTCTATTATGGCCTATTGCTTGAAGTAAATTTTGAAGAAGCCTTCTTTCAGCATTACTTTATACCTATTGCCTTTGTCACCGATGAAAATTTCGCGCACGACGACCGCATTTTGGAATTGAGCTTAAACAAAACCCCCGGATTTATTATAGATGCAATTAACTTGGAAGCCTTTAGAAAACTTGTTTTTGAGCGCATCATACATTCGCAACCCAACGATACTACTCGCGTACAATACCACAAAGGTGAAAACTTTCATGAGACGGCTTACGAAAACTCTCGTTTGATGGGCTTAGAACAAAGCAATACCTCCGTTATTATTAATGAGCGTTCTGTGATTAAGTTTTTCCGAAGAATTTATCCCAATAAGAATCCAGATTATGAAATGTCCCGATTTTTGTCGGACAAAAAAGGGTTTCAGAACACCCCACCATATCAAGGAAGTTTAAACATCATTGATAGTGACAACCTTACCGTAACCATTGCCTTGATGCAAGGCTTAGTGCCGAATAAAGGAGACGCCTGGGATTATATGCTGAAGAAATTGGATATTATATTTGATTCCATTCAGAAGAAAAAAGTAAACATTAAAAAGTTACCCAATACCGAACTTTTCAAACGGTTACCCATACATGAAGTCCCAGCCGAAATCATTAATTGGACTGGTCTGGCTATCTTTCAGAAAATACAACAATTGGCGCTACGTACGGCAGAAATGCACATCGCGCTTGGATCCGAATTTGAGGAAACCGCCTTTACTCCCGAACGTTTTAACGGTGATTATGAGTGTTGGTTGAAGAATCGATTGCTATATCAGTTTCAGAATAGACTGAATATGGTGGAGAACAATCTGCACAAATTGGATGGTCTGGCTTCGGAATTGGCTAAAAAATTCTTAGCGCAGAAAAATGAAATTAGAAAGCGCTTTTTGGAATTCGATTGGACCAAATTAAAAGGAGAACGACTACGGGTGCATGGCGATTATCACCTAGGACAAATATTGGTGCAGGAGGGAGATTTTTGCATCCTCGACTTTGAAGGAGAGCCAGAGAGCACCATTCGCGACCGAAAAGTGAAGCAACCGCCAATTAAGGATGTGGCAGGATTATTTCGATCCTTTCACTATGCGGTGTACGCAACTATTTTCAACAATAGCGACCGCTATCCTTATAGTCAGAAAGAGTTATTCCATGCAGGAGAGATCCTGTACCGCTACTTTATTGGGGTCTTTTTAGAGACGTATACACATCGCATCCAAAACGCGAATATTAATATTGGATACAACCAAGAGCGTATTTTTATGCTGAAATATTCCATGCTGGAAAAAGCGATATACGAACTGGGATATGAAATGAACGCCCGCCCTCAATGGGCAGTTATTCCTTTGGAAGGAATTGCATCAATCATGAATGAAGACTAACGCAAACACTATGAGTAACGTACTGGTACACAGTTTATTTACCGAATTCGACATCAACTTATTTAAAGCAGGAAAACACTTCCGTCTTTATGAAAAACTAGGTGCTCACCTCACCGAAGTAGATGGTGTAAAAGGTGTATACTTTGCCGTTTGGGCACCTTCTGCCAAAGCGGTATCGGTCATCGGAGATTTTAATTTCTGGATTGAAGGAGAACACCCCTTGAACATTCGTTGGGATGAATCTGGCATTTGGGAAGGTTTTATCCCTGGCGTGCAAAAAGGAGCTACGTATAAATATAAAATTCATTCACACCACAACGATGTGAAGACCGAAAAAGCAGATCCATTTGCAGCTCGCTGTGAACATCCACCCAACACCGCGTCTGTTGTCTGGGACGCTTCTTATTCTTGGAAGGATTCGGCTTGGATGAAAAAAAGGAAGGACATCAACCGCCTAGATAAGCCCTATTCCGTCTATGAAGTCCATTTAGGTTCCTGGATGCGAAAAGGAAGCGATAACAGACCACTAACCTATGTCGAATTAGCGAAAGAATTGACTGCCTACCTTAAGAAAATGAATTTTACCCATGTCGAATTCATGCCCATTATGGAATATCCTTACGACCCGTCTTGGGGATATCAATTAACAGGTTATTTTGCGCCAACATCTCGCTTTGGAAAACCTGAGGACTTTAAACTCTTGGTAGACGCATTGCATCAAGCAGGCATTGGAGTGATTCTGGATTGGGTTCCTTCACATTTCCCAGAAGATGCTCACGGACTAGGTTTCTTTGATGGTTCCAATTTATACGAACACCCAGACAAACGCAAAGGATACCACCCCGATTGGAAAAGTTTGATTTTCAACTATGGACGAAACGAAGTGAGAGCGTTTCTTATTAGCAACGCTATGTTTTGGCTGGATCACTATCACGCTGATGGTTTAAGAGTGGATGCCGTAGCTTCAATGCTTTATTTGGATTATTCCAGAGAAGATGGTGAATGGGAACCGAATGAATTTGGCGGAAGAGAAAACTTAGATGCCGTCTCCTTTTTTAAGGAATTAAACGAGGCAATCTACGGAAATTTTGAAGGTGTACAGACGATTGCCGAAGAGTCTACTTCCTTTCCTATGGTCTCCAAGCCTACGTATATAGGAGGTTTGGGGTTTGGCATGAAATGGATGATGGGTTGGATGCACGATACCTTAGAGTACTTTAAGAAAGAGCCTATTTATCGAAAGCACCACCAAAACGACATCACCTTCAGTATGACTTATGCCTTTACTGAAAACTTTATGTTGCCTTTAAGCCACGACGAAGTGGTTTATGGGAAGCATTCATTATTGAACCGAATGCCTGGTGACGAATGGCAAAAATTCGCCAATTTACGCCTGTTGTTCTCTTATATGTATACGCATCCTGGGAGTAAATTGTTGTTTCAAGGAGGAGAATTTGGTCAAAGCGAAGAGTGGAATTTTCAGCAGAGCTTGGATTGGCATCTACTAGAATATGATTATCACAAAGGCATACAGTCTTTGGTCTCCGATATTAATAAATTGTACGCCACCCAACCTGCCTTGCACGAAAAGCAATTTGAAGCTGAAGGTTTTGAATGGATTGATTATAACGATGCTGAAAACAGCGTACTTGCCTACATCAGAAAAGGGAATAAAGAAAAAGACGATATCATCATTATCTGTAATATGACACCAATTACGCGTGAAAACTATCGAATTGGAGTTCCGAAGAAAGGACGCTACCAATTGGTATTTAATAGCGATGACACCAAATACAACGGAAGCGGGTTTGCTGTAAAAAAACAGTATACTTCTGAAGCATTAGATTGGCAATTCAGAACCCAATCGTTTGAAGTAAATCTTCCGCCTTTAGGAATGATTGCCTTAAAGAAAATAGCATCAAAATGATCGATGCCGCGCATCTTAACCCTCATACACCAATAACCTTCAAAGCCACACTATGGCTACCGAAATCGATTTCGATAGAATATTTCTTTTTTGGAATGAAGCAAATCGCTAGGTTTGTTTTAGACAACATTGTGTTGGTTTATTATAGGTCTAAAAACCCATTAAAATATGATCACTAATACCGAATTAGAACAAAAAGGGAATCAATTTCCTGCTCGTATTAAAAGCTTTACCAAATCTAAAGACAAGTTCTTAATTACTACGGAAAACGATGTGCTTTTGCACATCACTGTGGTACGTGATAGTGTCATTCGTTTTCGATATGCGCCCAGTGGAACTTTTATGAAAGATTTCAGTTATGCGGTGACAGACGAAGCAGTGCGTGGGTACAACAAACTAGAATATCGCGAAGAAAAAGATAAATATGTCATAGAAACGTCGAAGTTAATCTTACATATCAGCAAAGCTGATTTACGTAAATCCATTTATGATATTGACGGGAAATTGATCAACCAAGATGAGCAAGGTTTCCATTGGGAATATAGCTATGAACACGGTAGTGATATCGTGATGATGAGTAAGGCAGAGCAAAAGATGGAATGCTATTACGGACTAGGAGATAAACCAATGCACCTCAATTTAAAAGGGAAGCGCGTTGAAAATTGGGTGACCGATGAGTATGCATTTGGTAAGGACCGTGATCCGTTATACAAGGCAGTGCCTTTCTTTATTGGTTTACACCACGATGTGTCTTATGGTATCTTCTTTGACAACACCTTTCGAACTTTCTTCGATTTTGGTCATGAGCGCCGACAAGTAACGAGTTTTTGGGCACAGGGAGGAGAAATGAACTATTACTTTTTCTACGGACCAGAAATGGAAAATGTGGTAAAAAACTATACAGACTTAACAGGTAAGCCAGAATTACCACCCCTATGGGCCTTGGGATACCACCAAAGTAAATGGAGCTATTACCCAGAAAGCAATGTAAAAGAGGTCACACAAAAATTTAGAGATCTTCAAATACCTTGTGATGCTATCTATTTAGATATCGACTATATGGAAGGATGGCGTTGCTTTACATGGAACAAAGATTACTTCCCCGATCCTAAACGAATGGTCAAGGAATTGAACGACAATGGCTTTAAAACCGTCGCAATCATTGATCCCGGAATCAAAATAGACAAGGAATACGATATTTACAACGAAGCCATTGAAAAAGGATACTTCTGCAGACGCGCAGATGGGCCTTTGATGCGTGGAAAGGTGTGGCCTGGTGAATGTAACTTCCCAGATTTCACAAACCCAGAGGTTCGTACTTGGTGGAGCGGATTGTATAAAGAATTAATTGAAGATGTAGGTATCGCAGGGGTTTGGAACGATATGAACGAACCTGCGGTGATGGAAGTGCCTACAAAAACTTTCCCGTTAGATGTTCGTCATAATTACGATGGAGACCCATGTAGCCATAAAAAGGCACACAACATCTACGGAATGCAAATGGCGAAAGCGACTTACGATGGCGTGAAGCAATTTGTTTATCCAAAGCGTCCATTTATCATTACCCGTGCTGCTTATTCAGGGACACAAAGGTACTCATCTTCTTGGACAGGAGATAATATCGCAACCTGGGAACACCTATGGATTGCCAACCAACAAATCCAGCGAATGGCCATTTCTGGAATGTCTTTTATTGGGACCGACATTGGTGGGTTTGCTGAACAACCTACTGGAGAGTTATTTCTGCGATGGATACAATTAGGAATTTTTCACCCGTTTTGTAGAGTACACTCTTCCGGGGATCATGGAGACCAGGAGCCTTGGGCCTTTGATGAGGATGTGACAAACATTACGCGAAAGTTTATAAATTTAAGGTACAAACTCCTTCCTTACCTTTATACCGCCTTTAGACAATACGTTACGGACGGTACACCCATGGTGAAACCCATGGTATTATTTGATCAGGAAGATCACCAGACCTACTACAGAACTGATGAGTTCCTCTTCGGAAATCAAATTCTTGTATGTCCTATTTTAGAACCGAATGCCAAAGGGCGCCGCATGTACATTCCGAGAGGAAATTGGTACAACTATTGGACGCATGAGATGGTAGAGGGAGGCAAAGAACAATGGGTGGATGCTGATATTGATAGCATTCCTATGTTTGTGAAAGAAGGTGCCATTATTCCTAAATATCCAGTTCAACAATACGTAGGCGAAAAAGAATTTGACGAAGTAGAATTGGAAGTGTACTATAAAGAAGGAAAAGAGGATTCCAACTTATACGAAGATGCCCACGATGGGTATGACTATAAAAAAGGTCGCTTCAGTTTCAGAACGTTTAAGTTAACAGGGAAAAAGAACCAGTTAATTATTCAGCAGCATAAGCAAGGTAAGTACGTAACTCCCTATTCAAAATTCAAGCTGGATTTAAAACGATTACCGTTTACTATTAAAACCATTGAGGTTGATAATCAGGTGACTGAGCTTTCAAGTTTAAAACTTAATGGCAATACCACTTTAGTTGTAGATAAGAATTTCAATGAATTACATTTGATTGGAGCTTAATCCAAAAGGATATCATATTTAAAACGGCGCCCTTGGGTGCCGTTTTTTTTTGAAATAAATCCGTATTTTTATAAAACTAAAACTAACCACTATGAAAATCTTCCGTATTCTTTGTATCGCCTTACTATTGCCACTTTCCATGCAAGGACAAAAAGACGATATGAAGCCTGCACCTCCCGACGCCGAATATAACAACCTAACATGGCGCAACATTGGCCCTTCTCGTGGGGGACGAAGCGTGGCTTCTTCCGGAGTGGTGTCTCAACCCATGACCTATTATATGGGAGGCACTGGTGGTGGCGTTTATAAAACCACCGACGACGGGATTACATGGAAAAACATCTCTGATGGGTTCTTTAAAACAGGAACGGTTGGTTCCATTGCTGTTTCTGAAAGCAATCCAAACATCGTTATCGTTGGTATGGGAGAGCACGCAGCACGTGGTGTGATGACTTCCATGGGCGACGGCGTCTATAAATCGACCGATGCCGGGAAGACATGGACACATATTGGATTGGATTATACCAGGCACATTTCAGATGTAGTCATCCACCCTACCAACCCAGATATTGTTTTCATCGCAGCACAGGGCGCTCAATATGGCGATTCCATGGACCGTGGCATCTATAGATCTACCGATGGGGGCGCGAGTTGGGATAAAGTATTGTATGTCGATCAAAAAACAGGCGCTTCATCACTTTCTATGGATATGAAAAATCCGTTGATTTTGTATGCAGCCATGTGGCAGCACCGCAGATATCCATGGACGATGGAAAGCGGCGGCGAGAAATCTGGCCTGTATAAGTCGGTCGATGGAGGGAATACTTGGCATAAAATGGAGGATGGACTTCCGAAGGAATTTGGTAAGGCAGGCATCTCCGTTTCGCGGGCCAATCCCGAACGCGTTTTTGCGGTGATTGAGGCTGAAGGAACCAAAGGAGGTGTATACCGAAGTGACGACGCAGGGAAAAAATGGACACATATCAATAAGAATCGAGTCAATATTGCGCGATCGTGGTATTATATGGAAATTCTAGCGGATCCTCAAAATGAAAACATCGTCTATGTAATTAACGCCCCAGTTATGAAATCGATTGACGGAGGGAAAAGTTTTAGTAATCTTCCGACACCTCACGGCGACAACCACCATATGTGGATCCATCCTGAAAACAATCAAAAGATGATTAACTCCAATGACGGAGGCGCCAATGTTTCAAACAATGGTGGCAAAAGTTGGAGCACCCAACAAACACAGTCAACTGCCCAGTTTTATAGAGTAAATACAGACAACCGGGTCCCTTACTACGTCTACGGCGGCCAGCAAGATAATTCGGCCATCGCTATTGCGAGCAGAACAAATGACTTCGGGATTGATTGGAAAGATTGGTATTCGGTGGCTGGATGTGAAAGTGCGTATGCTGCATTTGATCCAGACAACCCGAAAGTGGTATATGGTGGATGCTACCAAGGTATTATTGAGCGCTGGGAAGAAAATGCGACCACGGGCCAGGCAATCAACCAATATCCCGAACAAGGCCTAAGTAAAGCCCCAGAAAATTCCAAATACCGCCACAATTGGAATGCTCCCATCATAACCTCTCCCCATGACAGAAATACCATTTATCATGCAGGAAACCATGTTTTTAAGACAACCAATGGTGGTGAGAATTGGGAAATAATAAGTCCAGACCTTACCAGAAATGATCCCACAAAGCATGGCCCAGGAGGTGGTCCTTATACCAATGAGGCCGCAGGTGGCGAAAATTACAATACGATTATGTATTTGGTGGAATCTCCCCACGAGAAAGGAGTCATGTATGCAGGAAGCGATGATGGGCTTATTCATATTACGAAAAATGGAGGCGCAACTTGGGAGAATATTACCCCTAAGAACCTACCGGAAGGAATCGTGAATAGCATCGAAGTTTCTCCTCATGACCCCGCAACAGCTTACGCAGTGGTCATGCGCTATAAGGCGATGGATTTAAAACCATACATCTTTAGGACCAATAACTACGGACAAACATGGCAATCCATTACCAAAGGAATTACAGGAGCGCATACGTTTGTGCGGGTGGTGCGAGAAGACAAAAAGAAAAAAGGCCTTTTATATGCTGGGACGGAAACGGGTTTGTTTATCTCACACGACAATGGGGCTAACTGGATTCCCTTTCAACTAAACTTACCGGTAGTGCCCATCAACGATTTGATTATACAGGACAATGATTTGGTAGCAGCTACTGCAGGTCGATCTTTCTGGATTTTAGATGACCTCACTCCTATTCAGAATAAAAACACACCAAAGGACGCTGTGACTATTTTTAAACCCAAAGACACCTACTTACTTTTTGGTGGAAATACACCGCCAAACGTTCCTGGTGTTGGCCAAAACCCTAAGACAGGAGTGACGTTCGATTATTACTTAACGGAGGTAACAGACTCCTTAGATTTAAAACTAGAAGTAGTTCGGAATGGACAAACGCTACGCACTATAACCAATAAAGCGCCAAAAGAATTCAAATCGTGGGTAGGTGGTCCACCGAAGCCTGCCGTGCTGCCAGCAAAAAAGGGATATAATAGATTTACTTGGGATTTCCGAAGAGATGCCTTACCTCCAGTGGATAAAGTATTCGTTTTTGGAAATCTACAAGGCGCTGCTGTAGGACCCGGTATTTATACACTCCGTCTTACATTGAATGAGAAAGAAGTATCGTCTGTGGACATCACCATCAAACCAAACCCGAATATCAGAACAAAACCCGTCGATTTTGTCGAACAACAGCGTATGCTAGAGTCGTTAGAGGCCATGGTGAAAGACATGCACGAATCTGTCAACTCGATGCGTTCGGTGAAATCGCAGTTAGATCATTATGCCAAGTTGTTAGAAGACAATGAGAACGCTAAAGACTTACTTGAAAAAGGAACATCCCTTCATAAGCGAATTACGGCCTGGGAAGAAAACTTGATACAGGTAAAGCAAAAGACCTTTCAGGATGTCATCAACTTTAATAATAAATTAAATTCTGAAGTATTGTTTCTGAAGGATTTTATCGATGGTCCCTTTCCAAAGGTAACTCAGGGTGCTAAAAATAGATTTATAGACCTTAAAAAGGATTGGAGCACTTATACTGTAGAGCGTGATGCTATTATTACTACTGAAATGAAGGCGTATAATGCTATGTATAAGCAATTGAACCTGCCTGCTTTAATCATGGAAGAAAACTAATTAGCTAGCTTCCGAAGTAATAAATTTATTTCCGATGTAGATCACAAATCCACCTGTGAAGAACATTAACAAACTATACACCGCTGGCGCAATAGCAAAGGCAGTGTTGTTTAATAATACGACCGCGATGGAGATGGCCAAAGTTCCATTTTGAATTCCAGATTCTATGGCGATAGCAGTTGCCTGTGCGCGGCCCAATTTAAACAATCGTGCGGCATAGAAGCCAACAA
>Ga0316204_10010835_pt1 | contig 11608 bp, 13 predicted proteins | sample 6monrhotite_MG_2_FD_205661 | JGI IMG/M metagenome (GOLD analysis project Ga0316204, IMG submission 205661) | Microbial mat bacterial communities from mineral coupon in-situ incubated in ocean water Damariscotta River, Maine, United States -... | ecosystem: Environmental > Aquatic > Marine >...
ACCGGTTTGAGGCCGGTACTTCGGTTTGGCTTTGCGGAGTGGAAGTTCCACATCATCAAAAGTTAAAGGGCCATTCGGATGCCGATGTGGCCCTGCATGCATTGACAGACGCTATTTTATCCGGGACTGCAGACGGCGATATTGGAACGCACTTTCCTCCTTCAGATGAAAAGTGGCGCGGAGCATCAAGTGACAGGTTTTTGTCCTATGCTTGCGGTCGGGTTCGCGACCAAGCTGGAGTGATAAGTCACTTGTCCGTCACCATTATCTGCGAAACACCTAAAATTGGACCCCACACTGCAGTGATGCGACAGCGAATTGCAGATATTGCTGGTGTCGACATTGGTAGAGTAAGCGTTCAGGCAACGACTACAGAAAAACTTGGCTTTACTGGGCGCGGTGAAGGCATAGCTGCACAGGCGACAGCAACAATAAAACTCCCGGAAGGAAACGCGCTGTAATGAAGCAGTCATTGGAAACTTGGCCGAACCGTTGGCGATCTCCTGCCTTTTGGTTGGCAGTCGGGCTAGGCTCTGGCCTTATGAAGCCTGCACCGGGTACTTGGGGCTCGCTGTTCGCTCTTGTGCTTGGTTATCTGATGATTACTCAAGGCGTTTCCATTGAGGTTTTTACAGCGGCAATCGTTGGTGTTTCATTGCTGGGCACTCTAGTGATCAACCGGATTGAAAAGCTTTCTGGTGTTCATGATGCGCCTGAAATCGTCATCGATGAAGTTGCCGGAATGTGGATTGCCATGCTGCCGCTTTGGCATTTAGGCACAGATTATATTTTGATTGTGCTGGCTTTTGTTTTGTTTCGGTTTTTCGATATTATTAAGCCTTGGCCGATTGGATGGCTGGACAAGCAGGTGTCAGGTGGGTTCGGTGTGATGGTTGATGATATAGTAGCTGGTATTTTTGCAGTCGCTGGGATAGAAATCTTCGCAACTCTCCTGTTGTAGCAAGGTAGATCTATTGATTGGTAAATTAAGAGCATCAACTTCCACTCTATTTCCCGGCCTAGCGGTTGCGGTCACTCTTGGTTTGGCAGCCAGTTTCCTCGGCGAGCATTACGGCGCTCCTACCATGCTGTTCGCCTTGCTTCTCGGCATGGCGCTTAGCTTTCTTTACGAAAATGAAAAAACTGTACCCGGCGTAAATTTTGCTGGCTGTGAAATTTTGCGCACAGGTGTCGCGCTGCTGGGGTTGCGGATAGCTATCGGCGATGTGATGGCTGTTGGCTGGGAGTCGCTATTGCTTATTGCCGTTGGTATTGTAACAACTATTGGGTTCGGTATCTTTCTAGCCCGGCTATTAGGTTTAAAGTCGGTTTTCGGTGGGCTTACCGGTGGCGCGGTTGCTATTTGTGGTGCTTCTGCCGCAATGGCACTGTCTGCAGTGTTGCCCGAAGGTAAAGACAAAGAGAAAAATACCATATTTGCCGTTATCGGCGTTACATCGCTCTCGACCGTGGCAATGGTTTTCTACCCAATGATTGCTGGTACATTGTCACTTGATGATAACGCTGCTGGTTTGTTTCTTGGCGGCACCATCCATGATGTGGCGCAGGTTGTGGGGGCTGGTTATTCTATCTCAGAGCCTGCAGGTGACACCGCAACGTTAGTTAAATTGATCCGGGTCGCATTTTTGGTGCCTGTGGTGTTTATATTTGCATTAGTTTTCAGAAGCAAAAATGTTGGCAGCACTCGCGGTAAAATACTGCCGGTGTTTTTGATGGGGTTCGCATTCTTTGTTCTGTTAAACAGCTATGTTGTTATCCCTATTGAACTTAAAGACTTTTTTGTCACCGCATCTCGTTTTATGCTGGTGACGGCGATCGCCGCCATTGGATTGAAATCAAACCTGAGAGAGTTAGCTAACGTGGGTTTGCGGCCCATTTTGTTGATGGTGATGGAAACCGTATGGCTTGCCGTTATTATTCTCGGCTACATGCTCGCTTTCTAACGGTACCTTATGGACGAAAAAACAGAAATATTAGCTGAAACAGTTTTATCCGCCGCCAGATCAAAAGGTCTGAAAATAGCGACGGCGGAAAGCTGTACTGGCGGTTTGATTGCGGGTGCATTAACCGGCATTCCTGGCTCATCTGACGTTGTCGACCGTGGTTTTGTAACTTACTCCAACGAAGCAAAACAGCAGATGCTTGAGGTAAGTGCCGTTACGCTTGATAAATTTGGTGCGGTATCCAGTGCCACCGCCAAGGAAATGGCGTACGGGGCACTGATTAATTCATTGGCAGATATTACAATATCAGTAACGGGGGTCGCAGGTCCAGGAGGTGGAACGGCGGAAAAGCCAGTAGGCACAGTTTGGTTTGGCCTTACTACGCAAGGAGCTGTACCTGTTGCGGAGTGTGTTCAATTCGGTGACGTAGACCGAAATTCGGTCAGGACAGGAAGCGTGCATCACGCACTAGACATGCTACATAAAGCCATTAAGGACTTATAGTTTAGTCTTCTATCCCATCCGACGATGACTTAGCCCACGCATCAATTTTGACTTCAAGCTGTTTGTTAGCATCGTTAATGCTGCGCTCGAAATGTTCGTCATAGTCCGTAGCTGTTTCCTGCAGATCAGCAATTTTTTTTCTAAATTCGTCAATCTCTTTCTGAAGTGTTTTATATTGTCGCTCATAAGGCTCTTTGGATTTTTTCTGAGCAATAATGTCACTCATTGTTTGCTCGAGAAATTTCTCGCGACCTCGGAGCCCCTCCATCAAATTGTGCAAAAATGTCGCCATGGTCTGTCTCCTGAATTTGTTGAAAACTCCTCCTTCATAGCACTCCGTTGCTCATTAGTATTTGATCGCTGTCAAGACCCGTATAATTCGTGCGCTCTAGTTTCAAAGGCACCGATCATGCGCTCTGAGGCTTCAACCAGCATTTTGCCGATCATTTGTTCAAGGACCCGGTTTTGAAACTCAAAATCCACTTCAAAATTAATATGGCAACCACCCTGCTCCAGCTCTGTAAAGCGCCAGTGATTGTACAAACGCTTCATTGGTCCAGTGATGTAATCAACTTCAACTAAATGGGGTTCCTGTAGCACGACCCGTGATGTAAATTTTTCACGAAACATTTTAAAACCAATGATGACATCTGCATCAAATTGTTCGGTTTTCTTGTTGTAAATGCGTGCACCAACGCACCAGGGTAAAAACTCTGGATACCGGCCAACATCAGACACTAAGTCAAACATTTGTTGGTTGCTGTAGGGAAGAATTTTTTGTTCGGTCAGGTAAGCCAAGAGTAATCCCAAAGTTGTTTATTGCTGCATCATTTATTAGCAAAAGGTTCGTACCATCGAACGTCGCTACATTTCAAACCACCACAGCCTAATAATGGTAACGGCTTTGATTGAAGTGAATGACATAAACCCGTAGACAGCAGCAGATATTGTGGATCCAATCAGTGATTTAAGCCAGCCCATTTCAAAGAAACTACGTGCTCCAATGACCAATAAAACGAATATTATGATATTCTTGGGAAGAGAGGAAAACTCTTGCAGACCGTATTGCACCAATAGCACCGGGATAGCGAGAAGGTAGCCTATGCCAAATACGAAGCTGATAAAGCACAGTGTTTCCGCATAGTTACGCTTGGCACGCCAATATTGCCAACGGAGAATCAATGCAAAAAATGGAATTACTAAGATAATAGCGAGATCTATTTGAGAGGCTAAAGTGTTTCGTATCTCGTTTGCGAAAAGCAATGTGCGTTCGTTTACGGAACTTTCATCGCTTATAACTATAGCCCGGCTTGCAATATCTGCCATTGCACCTGTCAATGCTGAAAGCGCAATATAGATGGTGAAGGTCGCGAAAAAAAACGGATCGGATTAATAAAATCTGCTCTTGAACCTTGGATGTAGCGTAGCGCAACTGCCCCGGGATTAACCACCAGTTTTCTTAATGTTCGCCAGAAACGGGAATCAAATTCAGTGAGCGCTTCAAAAAGCATTGAAAATAGTAAGTTGGAATTAAGTCGAGCGCCGATGTCACGCTGTCCGCACAGGGAGCAGAAGGAACCAGTCATCTCGGTTTTACAATTAAGGCAACAGGCCGAGTTTGCCGACTTCATCAAATATTCCCATTGTTCACTCGTTGTATGCCAGCGCTTGATTGCCTACGTAGATTTTGTCGCTAATTTCTTTTGCCGGGCTTCACGTAACTTAGCGAAATCATCGCCTGCATGATAGCTCGAGCGTGTAAGCGGTGTTGCCGATACTAGCAAAAAGCCCTTTCCTTTGGCCATGCGTTCGTATTTCTTAAAATCATCGGGTGTGACAAAGCGTTCCACTCTGGCATGACGAGGCGTTGGCTGCAGATACTGGCCTATGGTCATAAAGTCGATATCGGCCATGCGCATATCATCCATCACTTGGCTGACCTCAAGACGTTCTTCACCCAATCCGACCATAATGCCTGACTTGGTGAAAATGGACGGGTCGATCTGTTTGACCGTATCAAGCAGCCTGAGCGAATGGTAAAATCGCGCGCCGGGCCTGATTTTAGGGTAAAGCCGCGGCACAGTTTCTAGATTGTGGTTAAACACGTCTGGTTTTGCTCGCGCAACTGTCTCAATAGCACCCGGTTTGTTGCGGAAATCTGGCGTCAGAATCTCAATTGTCGTTTCAGGGCTCATCTCACGGATTGCCTTGATCACTTGAACAAATTGATCCGCGCCGCCATCAGCAAGGTCATCCCGGTCTACCGATGTAATAACAATATGGTTCAGGCCCATTGCAGCGCAGGCTTCGGCCGTATGCATTGGCTCTTTGGGGTCAACCGCCATTGGACGGCCAGTTTTGATGTTGCAGAAGGCGCAAGCGCGCGTGCACGTATCGCCCAAGATCATAACCGTCGCGTGTTTCTTGGACCAGCATTCGCCGATGTTTGGGCAAGCTGCTTCTTCGCAAACCGTATGCAGATTTTTGTCGCGCATCAGCTTACGTGTTGCATGATACTCGGGGCTAACAGGCGCTTTAACCCTTATCCACTTGGGTTTGCGCTGGAACTGTTGGTTGTCTTCTGGTTTGTTCATTTTAATACTCTATCACAACGTGTTTCTACACGCGTTAACGAATTATGCCCTTTGTTTGACCACCTAATATCGTGTCGCTGCTTTTACCTGAGCGCATACCTGCTGTCTATAGGTGGCTAACGGCTGCTTAGCTTGTCTTGCTCGAAGTATTGAGTCACAATCACAATTAATTAGGTTCATTAAGCTAACTGTTGCGGGGGGATGTATTGAAAAAAACAGTGTGGGCATTGGCCTTTGTACTAGCTGTACTTATTTTTCTGTTCAGTCCGTTCGTTGGTTTTGAATTGATATTTTTCATTGATGCAATCGGTCTCGATATGTTTGCCATGTTGATTGAAGTACAACTACTTGTAACGTTTGGGTTATTCTTTGATAGGGTTAAGACGGTTTTCGGTAATATCAATCGTCAAATGATGCGCTGGGATAGTAATTATTTTATTCCTGAGATGCGGACTATTAGAGAATTTCCACCAATCATTATACACGCAGTTCCAAGCATCATGGTATTACCATTGCTGGTTACGGTGATCGTTTTGAAAGCTTTTGTAGACTTGCCGTATCCCTAAAAGTGAATAACTCGGCCATAGGCGTCCAGAACGCTTTCGTGCATCATTTCACTGAGTGTTGGGTGCGGGAAAACGGTGTGCATAAGCTCGGTTTCTGTTGTCTCCAGCGTGCGCGCAACCGTGTAACCCTGTATCAATTCGGTAACTTCAGCGCCGATCATGTGTGCGCCGAGCAGTTCGCCGGTTTTCTTGTCAAAAACGGTTTTAACAAAACCCTCGGCTTCGCCTAACGCTATGGCTTTGCCGTTGCCGATAAAGGGGAATTTGCCCACGCGAACTTCGTGCCCGGCATCTTTCGCGGCAGCTTCTGTCATGCCCACGCTGGCAACTTGTGGCCGGCAGTAAGTGCACCCCGGAATATTGGATGTGTCCATTGGGTGAACGTTTGGCAATCCAGCCATTTTTTCAACCGCGATGATTCCTTCGTGCGATGCCTTATGCGCCAGCCAAGGTGGCCCCGCCACATCACCCAGCGCCCAAACGCCCGGAACACCTGTTTGGCCGTATGGATCAATGATAATATGCCCGCGATCCACCTTCACACCGATTTGTTCCAAACCCAAGTTTTCAACATTGCCAGTAATGCCGATAGCCAAAATCACACGATCGACGGTAATTTCTTCTTTCTTGCCACCACTTTCAACAACACAGGTAACGTTGTTTTTGCCCTTTTTAAGCTCGGTGACAGATGCCGATTTCTTAATAGTCACGCCTTGTTTTTTGAAAGACTTTTCTGCAAAAGCCGAAACATCGGCGTCTTCAACTGGCAGTATGCGGTCCATCATTTCAACAACGGTCACATCGCTGCCTAGTTCGTTGAAAAAGCTTGCGAATTCAATGCCAATAGCGCCAGAGCCAATAACTAACAGTTTCTTGGGCATGACATTGGGGTTAAGGGCGTGTCGGTAACTCCAAACCAACTCGCCGTCGGCCTTCAAATGCGGCAATTCTCGTGCCCGCGCACCGGTCGCGATAATAATGTTTTTAGCGGTAAGCTCGCTGGTGGCGCCTTTGGCGTCTTTAACGCTGATGGTGTTGGCACTTTTAAAAGCCGCCTCGCCGGCAATGTGCGTGACTTTATTCTTCTTGAATAATGACTTAATGCCGCCGGACAACTGGCCCGCAACGCCGCGGCTGCGCTTGATGATGGCGTCAAAATCATACTCAACTGATCCGATTTTCAGTCCGAATTCAGCACCGTTTTTGGCCAGATGATATACCTCGGCTGAACGCAGCAATGCTTTGGTAGGTATGCAGCCCCAATTTAGGCAAATACCACCTAAATTTTCACGCTCCACGCAGGCTACATTCATGCCTAGTTGTGCAGCTCGAATAGCGGAAACATAACCGCCCGGGCCACCGCCAATAACAATCAAATCAAATGAAACACTCATGTCAAATTCCAACTTATGGGCATGCTGCCTTAACTTTAAATTCGGTCGTGGTTATCTTTTCTGCGCGGGTCATCGATGCCGCCGGTGTGGTCGGTGTCACCGCTTTCAATAATCAACACGCTGCATCCGTCTGGTGCGTATGGTTTGTGTTCAACGCCTTTCGGTACCACCAATATCTCGCCCTCTTCCAGCCAAACTTGCTTGTCCCGGAAATCGATCCGCAATCGGCCCTCAACAACTTGGAAGAATTCATCCTCTTCATCATGCTTATGCCAGATGAAGTCGCCTTCAAGTTTGGCGACATAGACTTGGAAATCGTTGATGTTTGCAACAATTTTGGGCGTCCATGTCTCGCTGAATGTGCTTAGTTTCTTGTGTAGGTTTATAGCATCCATATAACTGGCCTAAAGAAGCATTGTGATGGGGTCTTGGATGAAGCCTTTGAAAGCTTTCAAGAATTCAGCGCCGACAGCGCCGTCCACAGCGCGGTGATCGCACGACAGCGTGCAACTCATCACCGTTGCGACGGCTAGTGCGCCGTCTTTGACCACTGGTCGTTGTTCGCCAGCACCGACTGCCAATATTGCCCCCTGCGGCGGGTTGATGACCGCAGAAAATTCTTTGATGCCCATCATGCCAAGGTTGGAGATTGAGAATGTGCCGCCTGCGTAATCTTCCGGCATAAGTTTGCCGTCGCGCGCTTTCAGGGCCAATTCTTTGGTGGTTTTGGCAATATCTGCCAGTCCCATTTGGTCTGCGCCTCGCACAACGGGCGTTACTAGGCCGCCGTCGATTGCAACAGCCATCGACACATCAGCGCGTTCGTACCAGTACATTTTGTCACCAGCAAACTGTACATTGGCCGCAGGCACTTTTTTAAGCGCTAAGGCAGATGCACGGATGATGAAATCATTCACCGAAATTTTAATGCCGCTGTCTGCAAGCTTGTCGTTCAATTCTTTGCGCTGGGCCAACAAATTATCTAGTTCGCAGTCCACCGTTAGATAGAAATGTGGCACTGTGGTTTTGGATTCAGTCAACCGCTTGGCAATGGTTTTCCGCATGTTAGACAGTCGTTCTTCCTGGAACGGAATATCACTGTGCGGCGGATAGTACGAGCCAGCTGCGGCGGGTGCGGGTGTTTGTGTGGTAGGCGCAGCAGACGCGGAAACTGCAGGCTGCTCGGCAACAGGTGCATTTTCACCTGCGATAGCAGCCTTAATGTCGCGTTTAACAATACGTCCATGCGGGCCGGTGCCAGTGACAGTTGCCAAATCAATACCTTCATTGGCCGCGATGCGTTTTGCTAGTGGAGAGGCTTTAACGCGGTCAGTGGGTTGTTCAGCGTCAGTTTTGACATTTGTCTGGGTTACCGCGTCAGTAATTTGACCATTGACGGGCGTAGGGATAGCTTCTGCCGTTGCCGATTGGGCAGCAGGTGCGGATGCAGACGCCGGAGCCGGTGCCTCGATATCAGCGATGTCTTCGCCGTCTTCGGCTAATATCGCGATTATTTGCCCCACTGGAACGCCGTCGGTGCCAGCTTCCACTAAAATTTTGGCAACAACGCCGTCATCAATACTTTCAACTTCCATTGTCGCCTTGTCGGTTTCGATTTCGGCAAGCACGTCACCAGATGTGACAGTATCGCCTTCCTTGACTAACCAGGTAGCAAGTGTGCCCTCTTCCATCGTGGGAGACAGGGCAGGCATAAAAATTTCAATAGCCATCGTTAATCCCTAATCCTTGTAACAAACGGCTTTTGCCGCTGCGATGATTTTGTCGGCGTTTACAACCGCCGCTTTTTCTAGGTTGTTAGCGTAAGGCAACGGTACATCAACACTGTTAACCCGCGTTACTGGGGCGTCCAGCCAATCAAAGGCTTTTTCCATCAGCTGTGCTGAAATATCGGAAGCCACAGAGCATTGCGGCCATCCCTCTTCCGCTACAACGCAGCGATTGGTTTTCTTAACGCTGTCGATTACGGCATCGATATCCAATGGCCGGATGGTGCGCAGGTCAATCACTTCGGCGCTGATGCCTTCTTCGGCCAGCGCGTCGGCAGCTTTAAGCGCTTCACCCACTGTGATGCTGTAGGAAATGATCGTGACGTCACTGCCCTCACGGAAGGTGCGTGCTTTACCGATTGGCACTACATAGTCATCCATGTCAGGCACATCGAAGTTTTCGCCGTACATCAGCTCGTTTTCAAGGAACACAACTGGGTTGGGGTCGCGGATGGCAGCTTTTAACAATCCTTTACAGTCAGCGGCGTCATAGGGCGCGATAACTTTCAGACCGGGAACACTGCCGTACCAGGCTGCATAATTCTGGCTGTGCTGCGCGCCCACTCGGCTGGCGGCACCGTTGGGACCGCGGAACACGATAGAACATTCCACCAACCCGCCAGACATATAGCGGGTTTTGGCCGCTGAGTTGATGATATGGTCGATGGCCTGCATCGCGAAGTTGAAGGTCATAAACTCGATAATGGGTTTCAGGCCATCAAAGGCCGCTCCAACACCGAGCCCAGCAAAACCATGCTCTGTTATCGGAGTGTCAATTACGCGGTCAGAGCCGAACTCATCAAGTAGGCCCTGTGTCACTTTGTAGGCACCTTGATACTCGGCAACCTCCTCGCCCATGACAAATACGTCAGGGTCACGGCGCATTTCTTCAGCCATTGCGTCGCGTAGCGCTTCGCGTACGGTAATTGCGTTCATTGCTGTGCCGTCTGGGACATCAATGTCCTTGATCGCTGGAGTTGAAATGGCTTCTGGTACGGCCTGCTCCGCTTCTGGTGTTGGTACGGTTTCGACAGGCTCTTTTGTCGCCGGTGCCTTCGTGGGTGTTGCAGTTGCCAGGTTATCGGCATCTTCGCCGTCTTCCGCTAACACCGCGATTACCGTGCCAACAGCAACATTGTCGGTGCCAGCTTCAACTAGAATTTTAGCGACAGTGCCATCGTCGATACTTTCAACTTCCATTGTGGCTTTGTCTGTCTCGATTTCAGCGAGTACATCGCCGGAAGTAACCGTGTCTCCGACTTTCACCATCCAGCTTGCAAGTGTGCCTTCTTCCATAGTCGGCGACAATGCAGGCATTGTAATTTCTATAGCCATGTCTGCCCCCTACGCCATTACATCTGTGTAAAGTTCGGAAAGATCAGGCTCCGGGCATTCCTGCGCGAATGTAGCGGCATCAGCCACAACTGCCTTGATCTCTTTATCAATCGCTTTTAAGTCGGCCTCGGTTAGTGCGCCAGTTTTCAAAATCATGTCCTTCATTCGGTCGATGGCATCGTGTTCGGCGCGCATTTTTTGTACTTCTTCCTTGGAACGATATTTCGCCGGATCCGACATTGAGTGCCCACGGTAACGGTACGTTTCCATTTCCAAAATAATTGGGCCTTTACCGGAGCGGCAATGTTTAACCGCATCATCCATCGCTCCGCGAACGGCTAGCACGTTCATGCCGTCTACATGACGACCGGGGATGTTGAAGCTCTCGCCGCGTTTGTACAGTTTTGGCTGCGAACTCGCGCGGTTCACGCTTGTTCCCATGGCATATTGGTTATTTTCAATAATATAAATGACAGGCAGATCCCATATCTCTGCCATGTTGAAGCTTTCGTATACTTGCCCCTGATTGGCCGCACCGTCACCGAAATAGGCCACCGATACCAAATCAGTTTTTCTGTATTTGTTGGCGAAGCCTAAACCAGTACCAAGTGCCACTTGCGCACCCACAATGCCGTGTCCGCCGAAGAAGCCGCGCTCCGGATCAAACATATGCATCGACCCGCCTTTGCCTTTTGATACGCCGCCGGATCGGCCTGTCAATTCAGCCATCACGGCTTTGGGGTCAGTCCCAAGCGCCAACATGTGGCCATGTTCGCGGTATCCTGTGATAACCTTGTCGCCCTGTTTCAGTGCAGATTGCACACCAACAGCGACTGCTTCTTGGCCAATATATAAATGACAAAATCCACCAACTAGACCCATGCCGTACATCTGGCCGGCTTTTTCTTCAAAGCGGCGGATCAGTAACATTTGGCGGTAAAAATGCTCTAATTCGGCATCAGAGGCCTTAAAAATTGGGGATTTAGTCGTACGCTTTCGGGGCGACGTCGCCGCCTTGGTGGTTGGTTTTTTTGTGGTCATGTCGGCCTTCCAGAAAAAGGTCGCGAGGCATTAGGCCTCGGCTACTTAAAACTCACCTAAGAAATACATTGGAATATTGTATTTTGCAATACGGTATAAAATGTTGAAATTAAAAGAAATTACTTGATTAACTTAGAGTTAGTTAATTGGCCGGGACTAAGTTATCTATTTAACCAAGATAATCACTTCATCCGGATGAGCAAAACCTAACCGGTTTCTCACTTGCTCTTCCAGCATGTCAGGGTCGATTGCGGCTCCAGAAAGTGAAGCGGTTTTCATTGCCATATAGTCATGGTCAGCACGAACAGATGCAGCGGTTTCGGCCAACTCAATTTTTTGGAGCTGTAAAGCGCGCAAAGCGTGGATGCTATTGTCACCTTGGAAGGCGTGATATGTAAAGTAAGCCACCAAAAACAGCGAGAA
>Ga0316204_10010836_pt1 | contig 11607 bp, 12 predicted proteins | sample 6monrhotite_MG_2_FD_205661 | JGI IMG/M metagenome (GOLD analysis project Ga0316204, IMG submission 205661) | Microbial mat bacterial communities from mineral coupon in-situ incubated in ocean water Damariscotta River, Maine, United States -... | ecosystem: Environmental > Aquatic > Marine >...
CCTCAAGCATGCGGCGCAGCAATTCGACGTCTTCCGCAAAACCGGAATCGCGGTCACGAAGCTCGTCGACTTTCTTCACGGCATGCATGACGGTGGTGTGATCCCGGCCGCCGAATTTACGTCCGATTTCAGGCAACGAGCGGGACGTCAACTGCTTTGCAAGGTACATTGCGACCTGTCGGGGCCGTGCGACCGAACGGGCGCGACGGGCTGAATGCATATCCGAAATCCGGATATTAAAGTGCGAGGCAACCCGCTTCTGGATTTCTTCGATGGTTACCCGGCGGTCGTTGGCACGCAATAGGTCATGGAGCACCTCTTGCGTGGTTTCCAACGTAATATCCCGGCCAATCAGTTGCGCATGGGCGACGACACGGTTTAACCCGCCTTCAAGCTCCCGGACATTCGAGGTAATCTTGTGGGACAGGAACTCCAGAACCTTGGGCGGCACTTCAACGCCCATTTGTTCCGTTTTTGACTGAAGGATACCCAGCCGAAGCTCATACGTCGTGGCATGGATGTCTGCAACGAGACCGCAGTTAAGACGTGAAATCAGGCGTTCTTCCATTCCCGCCAGATCGGAGGGTGATTTGTCGGCGGAGATAACAATCTGACGCCCCTGATCGACCAACGCATTAAAGGTGTGGAAGAATTCTTCCTGTGTTGAATCCTTGCCGCTAATAAACTGAACATCATCAATCATCAGCACATCTACGGAACGGAACTGGGACTTGAAGTCGACCGTGTTCTGCTCCCTTAACGCCCGCACAAACCTGTACATGAACTTCTCGGCAGACAAATAGATGACGTTACGCTCCGGCGTCGCTTGCCTGATATGGGATGCGATGGCGTGCATAAGGTGCGTTTTGCCAAGGCCCACGCCGCCATAGAGAAACAGCGGGTTAAACGGAACGGCTTCTGCTTCGGCAACGCGTCGTGCTGCGGCGTAAGCAAATTCGTTGGGCTTTCCAACGACAAAATTATCAAACATGAAGCGCGGATCTAACGGTGCGCTGATATCATCCCGTGGGGCTGCTTTTTTCACGTCGCCATCATCGCTGGCGCGTCTCATTGGGCCGGCATAATTTCGGCTTGGCGTTCCCAGCTCAGGAACCGGGGGGCCGTACCGTTCTGGCTGGACCGAGACTTCGACGGCGGCAATACCGGAGTCATGCGCCGTCCACAACTGGGCCAGCTTCTCGGCATAATGGGCAAGCACCCAATCCCGCATAAAGCGTGTCGGCACGGACACATGGACCGTGGACTCCTCCACCTCTCGAACAGTGATGGGCTTGATCCAACTCTGAAACGCGGCTTCGCCAATCTCGGCACGCAACTGCTCACTGATTACAGTCCATTGCGTATCCACAGCGCGCTCACTCGTCATCAATTCTATCCCCGGTCACCGGCGATCACCGGCGAAAATGTTGTTTTTATATGGACCGGCCGAGACAACGCCGCGACCGCCTATTTTTTCTGTTCCAGGACAGTCACCGGAATGGCAACCGCGAGGGCCCGCCTGCCCCGATGGGATTCAATCCCACAAAAAACAACCATCAACGGACAATGCTTACGCCATCAATCCGTCAAATCTTATGGCTGTTTACTGCTGCCTCCCTGGCTGTATTTTCTTTTCGTTTTCTTTGTAACGCTTTTTTTAGTCAAGGACTGTGATGACCATCATCCGGGCCGCCCATCCTCCCTCTTTTCCCCGTAATTTTCTTCCACGTTGAGAGTGATCTTAGTGGCGTCTTTCGATGCTGGCAACGTGATCGAATGGGGAACAGGGGGAAAAATTGAAAATTTATAGCCTTGACAAAATTTTCAATTTCGAAAATCGGGGGCGAAAAAATGATAGAGAACAATGTTTTTGCACAAAAAAAAGCCGCGCTCAGAAAACGCGACTTTTTAATCTCGATTGCAATTGCCGCTTAGCTGGCCATCGCCTTCACCCGAGCCGTCAAACGAGAGATTTTTCTCGCTGCCTGGTTCTTGTGAAAAATTCCTTTTTGTGCGCCACGGGCGATCTGCGGCTCAGCGGCCTGCAGGGCTTCCTTGGCAACCGCCGCGTCGCCACCAGCGATCGCATCTTCGAGTTTACGAAGGTGCGTACGGATAGTGCTACGCCGATTACGGTTTACTTCAGTGCGGCGGACGGTCTGGCGGATCCGCTTTTTTGCCTGGGGGCTATTCGCCATCTTGCTTAAATCCTGAACTGTCAGTGTCAATGCATTGGAAGCGCGGGTTATATAGGCGACAACACCGGGCGTCAACCCTTGCTGTGCAAGGAAATTTGTCCTGCGGTCACCGTCCGGTATGAAGGCTACCGGTGCTTAAAGTCCGGCTTCCGTTTCTCGGCAAAAGCCGCCATCCCTTCCTTCTGGTCTTCTGTCGCAAATGTTGAATGAAACAGGCGTCTCTCAAGGTGCACACCCTCCTTCAGCGATGTTTCAAGCGCGGCGTTAATGGCCTCCTTGGCCATCATCGTACTGGGCCTGGACATGGCCGCGATCTTTGCTGCTGTCGCCAAGGCATCGTCCAATAACTCGTCGGTCGGCACAATCCGGCTAACCAGCCCCGCGCGCTCGGCCTCTTCCGCATCGATCATACGCCCGGTAAGACACATTTCCATTGCTTTTGACTTGCCAACCAGACGGGTCAGGCGTTGAGTTCCGCCCGCCCCGGGTATAATCCCGAGCGTAATCTCCGGTTGGCCAAAGCGGGCATTATCACCGGCCAGAATAAAATCACACATCATGGCCAGTTCGCACCCGCCGCCCAGCGCAAACCCCGCGACGGCGGCAATAACAGGCTTCCTGCACCGTGTCACCTGCTCCCAATCGCTGATAAAATCAGACAGGTAGGCATCCATATAGGAGAAATCCTTCATCTCCTTAATGTCCGCCCCTGCGGCGAATGCTTTCGTACTGCCGGTAATGACGATGGCGCCAATGGCATCATCCGTGTCAAAGGACACAAGCGCCTGCCCCATTTCACGGATCAACTGAGCGTTCAGCGCATTCAGCGCATCCGGCCTGTTGAGGGTAATCAGGCCAACCGCATCACGGGTTTCAGCAATGATGGTTTCGTACATGCCGTCTTGTTCTCCTGTCGTGATCGTGGTGTGTAAGGTTAATCGCTACCCGTCTGGCTTCCTACCGGTGAGATCGAAAACCGGACGGTCCGGGATCCATCGGCAGCAACGGGACCAATCGTGTGAATTTCAAGCACTTCGCCCTCTCGCTGAAAGGAAGACGCGCCGAGGGTGCTCCACCCCAATTGTGGCAGGCTGGACGAATAAAAATACGCCATAGCTTCTGTCGAGATAACACCCGCAGCATACGTTTCGACAATTCGCCCGGACGGTGAGTCGAAAATTAACGTTGCGTCGGGAATTTCCTTCAGTCCCGGCATCAGGGGGAGAGCCTCGATTCCGCTAAAAAACACCGCGTCCGGCCCCTCTCCACCCGCGTGGGAAGAAGTCGGAAAGACAGCCAGGCCAAGGGCGCCGACAAAAATAAGAAGGGTGGCGATCAATCGCATCATGGCCGTCGTTATATCGCTGCGCCCCCGGCATTGCACGCCAAAGATAGCTTCCGCTCAACGCTGGCATTTCGGACAATAAAATGTGGAACGCCCGGATTGAACGATTTGACGAATGGTGGCGTCACACTCCGCGTTCGGGCAGGCCTCTCCCGCCCTGCCATAAACCGCGAAGTGGTGCTGGAAGTATCCGAGCTCGCCGTCGGTCTGCCGGTGATCGCGCAGCGAAGAGCCACCTGCGGCAATTGCCTCGCCAAGAACATCCTTGATGGCAGGAAGCAATCTCTGCACGCGCTGACCCTGTACGGTGTGGGCTAGCCGACGGGGAGAAATTCCGGCCCGGAACAGGCTTTCTGACACATAGATGTTGCCGAGACCGGCAACGACGTGCTGATCGAGTAACGCCGCCTTGATTGGTGAGCGCTTCCCTTTCAGGCGCGTGGCCAAAGCGGCCGCGTCAAATGCGGGATCCAGTGGTTCCGGACCTAGCCGTGCGATCATGGGGTGTTCATCCAATTCCCGTGCGTCAACCAGAGTCATGAAACCAAAACGACGCGCATCATTGAACCGGACAACGGCCCCCGCCTCTGTTTCAAGGATCACATGGTCGTGGGTTTGTTCGGGCGGCACTTCAACGCTACTTGTTTCCGTGTAGATCAGGACGCGCCCCGACATACCCAGATGCCAGATCAACACGGTGTCATCGTCAGTATAAACAAGTATGTATTTCGCCCGCCGGGTAACCCGGGCCACGCGGCGCCCGGTCAGGCGTTGGCCAAACCCATCGGGCAGGGGGAACCGCAAATCGGGCCTGCGGGCGATAACACGCTGCAAACGCTGGCCTTCCAGGACCGGCGCAAGGCCACGACAGACTGTTTCAACTTCGGGTAATTCAGGCATTTGATAATCTAGCGTGTCCGCTCGGCTTAGGCTATGTTGACGCGCTATGAAAAATGAAAATTCTCAACCGCCGTCTCCGGACGATGCAACGCACTTCGGGTTCCAGACTGTCGCCGAAGCCGAGAAGGCCGGACTCGTCAGAAATGTGTTCGATGCCGTCGCGCCAAAATACGACCTGATGAACGACCTGATGAGCCTTGGTGTCCACCGCTTGTGGAAGGCCTCGTTCCTAGACTGGTTGCGACCAGAGGGCAATATGCGACTGGTCGATGTCGGCGGCGGGACGGGAGATATCGCATTCGGGTTCCTTGAGCGCGGCGGCGGCGATGTCACGGTCGTCGATATTAACGCTGAAATGCTGGGCGTCGGGCGGGACCGTGCTGTGGATCGCGGCATTCTGGACAATATCACATGGCTAAACGGTGACGCGGAAACACTGCCGTTACCGGACGCCTGTTTTGATGCCTATACCATTGCCTTTTGCATCCGGAATGTTACCCATATCGAAGCCGCGCTCGCTGATGCCCGCCGTGTCCTGAAGCCGGGCGGGCGGTTCATGTGTCTGGAATTTTCCCACGTTGCCCTGCCGTGGCTCGAGAAAATCTATGATGCGTACTCGTTCAAAATCCTGCCGACCATAGGCGCGACCGTCGCCGGAGACCGGGCTGCTTATCAGTATCTGGCCGAGAGTATTCGCCGCTTCCCTGCCCAAGATGAGTTTACAGACATGATAAGCGCTGCCGGGTTTGGTCAGGTAAGGCATAACAACCTGTCTGGTGGCATTGCCGCCATTCATTCAGCCTGGCGGATTTAAGAGTGTCCGGGAACATTAAAAACGCCCTGCGACTGCTTCGTGTCGCCCGCATTCTCGCCCGCCACGATGCATTGTTCCTGCTAGAAGACCTGGGCGTTGCTCCGGCGGTCTGCTGGATGGCCCGGGTTGGCAGCTTCCGCCGTGGCAAGGGGCGCCCCGGCGAACGCCTTGCCGCCGCACTACAGCAGGCCGGGCCGAGCTTTATCAAGTTGGGACAGACGTTGTCGACCCGGGCTGATTTGTTTGGCGAGGAGATGTGCGAAGACCTCTCACATCTTCAGGATCGCCTGACGCCTTTTTCCGGCAAACAGGCCCGCGACGCCATAGAAGCAGAATTCGGCGCGCCGATGGATACCCTGTTTCGCGAATTTGATGACACCGCCGTTGCCGCAGCATCCATCGCACAGGTTCACTTTGCCACCACCATTGATGGCCAGGACGTTGCCGTAAAGGTTCTCAGGCCCGGAATTGAAGCCGCGTTCCAACGGGACCTTAACCTGTTCCGGTGGGTCGCATCGTTAGTTGAAAAAACCGCCCCGGAAACCCGGCGCCTGAAGCCGGTGGAATCAGTGAAGATCATGGCCGAATCCGTTGCCATGGAAATGGACCTTCGGTTCGAGGCGGCAGCCGCAAGCGAATTGGCGGAAAACTTTGAAGGCGACCCGACGTTCCACGTTCCCGCCATCAACTGGTCGTTGACCGGCGAACGGGTCATGACCGCAGAACGGATTACCGGCATACCGCTGGATGACAGGGAGGCAATCATGGCGGCGGGCCATGACCCACTCGTCGTATTGCAACATGCGGCTAACGCGTTTTTCAATCAGGTCTTCAGGGACGGGTTTTTTCACGCAGACCTACACCCCGGCAATATGTTTGTCGCGGACGACGGCTCTATCATTGCCGTCGACTTTGGCATCATGGGCCGCATTGATATGCGAAACCGGCGCTATCTGGGGGAAATGTTACTCGGTTTTCTTACCCGTAATTTTCGCCGGGTATCGGAAGTACATTTTGAGGCCGGTTGGGTTCCCCCGCACAAATCCGTGGACGCATTCACACAGGCGAGCCGGGCCATCGCCGAGCCTATTCTCGACAAGCCGCAAAACGAAATCTCCATCGGTCGTCTGCTGGGCTTGTTATTTCAGGTCACGAAGACATTCGAGATGGAGGCACAGCCCCAACTATTACTGTTGCAAAAAACCATGCTTGTGGCCGAGGGAACATCCCGGTCGTTGGCGCCGGACGCAAATATGTGGTTCATGGCGCACCCGCTGATCGAGGATTGGGTTATCCGTAATCTGGGGCCTGAAGCCCGTATTCGCGATGCCGTAACCGATGCCGCCGATACGGTAAAGCGCCTCCCGCGGGTTGTGGAGCACCTGGAAGAGGGCGCCCGGATGATCGCCGAGGGACGATTGAAGCTTGACCCCGATACCGTACGGGCCCTCCGCGGTGAAAACAGCTCACCGCTTTACCGTCTGGTGTGGCCGTTGACAGCACTTGCCATCATTCTTGGAGCCCTTGCAATTTTAGGATAATGCATGCCTCAACATAGATACAATCTATGTCTTGCGGCAGACGAAATTGCGCCCTAGTGTAATCACACAAAATTATCGTGAAATAGAATTGTTCCACAAAGAGCGCGACAGCATTTTCTGTATTGGTCAAAGAGTATGTCAGACAATAACCGAGTTTTATTGATCGTCTCGGGTGGCATCGCTGCCTACAAAACACCGGAGTTGGTTCGGGGCTTGCGCAAGCAAGGCACCGAGGTTCGTGTCATCTTGACGGAAGCGGGGTCTCAATTTGTCACGCCAATGTCGCTGGCGGCCCTTAGTGGCGACACCGTATACGAAAATTTATTTTCCCTCACCGATGAGAGTGAGATGGGGCATATTCAACTATCGCGGGATGCGAATCTGGTTGTCGTCGCGCCCGCCAGCGCCGATATCATGGCGAAAATGGCTCATGGCCTCGCCAATGATCTGGCAACAACGGCGCTTTTGGCGACCGATAAGCCGGTGCTTGTTGCTCCGGCGATGAATGTCCGCATGTGGGACCACCCCGCCACCCAACAGAACCTGACGACACTCACCGCGCGGGGAATTCATTCTGTCGGCCCTGATGAAGGCGACATGGCATGCGGTGAATACGGTATGGGCCGCATGGCGGAACCCGATGCCATACTCGAAGCCATCAACGGCTTTTTTTTTAAATCCGGACGACTGAACGGCCGACATGCTCTGGTAACCAGTGGCCCCACCCATGAAGCGATTGATCCGGTGCGCTATATCGCCAATCGGTCTTCCGGAAAGCAGGGCCACGCCATTGCGTCGGCGCTGGCGGCGCTTGGGGCGAAAACCACGCTGGTGTCCGGGCCAACAAACCTACCGGACCCACCCGGTGTTTCCGTGTGCAGGGTACAGTCCGCGCGCGAGATGCTGAAGGCATGCGAGGCTGCTTTACCGGCAGATATCGCCGTTTGTGCTGCCGCGGTCGCCGATTGGCGGTCGGCTGACGAGGCCTCGGAAAAATTGAAGAAGACAGATGGCAAAACACCCGGCTCTCTTCTCCTTGAAGAAAATCCGGACATTCTGCGGACCCTTGGTGCTGCCGGAAACCGTCGTCCCGGTTTGTTAATCGGTTTCGCGGCGGAAACTGAAAAAGTCATCGAACATGCCACCACGAAACGAAAATCAAAGGGGTGTGACTGGATACTGGCTAACGACGTCTCTCCTTCCAGTGGGGTATTCGGCGGCGATGAGAATATGATTCACTTGATTGATGAAATCGGAGCCGAGAGCTGGCCGCGCCTGAGCAAGGTCGCCGTCGCCAATCGCCTGGCCACGAAAATTGCCGACACACTGGAAGCCCGAACATGAACGAAGTTGTCGTCGCCGTACAACGTCTACCCCATGGGGCAGACCTGGCCTTACCCAATTATGCGACCGCCGATTCCGCAGGCGCTGATTTACTTGCTGCGGTGGACACCCCCGTCACCCTGTCACCCGGCGACTATCAGATAATACCCTCCGGCATTGCCATGGCCCTGCCGCGGGGGTTCGAAGCTCAGGTCCGCCCGCGTTCCGGTCTCGCGGCGAAACATGGTGTCACCGTTCTCAATAGCCCGGGGACTATTGATGCTGACTATAGAGGCGAGATCGGCGTCATCTTGATTAATCATGGCGCAGAAGATTTTGTCATTGAACGCGGTATGCGCATCGCCCAAATGGTGATCGCTCCGGTCAATATAGCAACCTGGCGCGTTGTTCCGTCCCTCGATGGGAGCGAACGGGGAAGCGGCGGGTTCGGATCCACAGGAACCCGGGGATAGACGCGGGAAACAAGACCCTTATTATTTCGAGCACACGGAGCAAACGGTTGTTCAGATTATCCAAAAAAATGTTGTATGCCATCGAGGCGGTCCTTGATATCGCCTATCATGCAGGCAGCGCACCCGTCCAAAGTCAGGAAATCACCCGGCGACAGGGCATTCCAAAACGCTACCTCGAACAGGCCCTCCAGCACCTTGTGCGGAGCAACATCCTGATCGGGGTGCGTGGCCCTCGCGGCGGATATCGGCTGGCGCGGGAGCGGCGACGCATTACGATTGGTGACATCGTTAACGTCGTCCGTGATATGGAAACCCCCGACAACAACGATGCCGGGATTTGTGACTCGCAGTTGGGCCGGCAGGTTGTGCGTCCCCTACTTGAAGAGCTTCAGGTGGACCTGTTGAAACACCTGAACGGGACAACGATTGACGATCTGTGCAATCGGGCCATTTCCGCCAACATTGATAGTGAAGGGCGACAGAGCCTGGACTTCACCATTTAATCCGAAAAAAACCCTGTCGCCACGCGGCCGACAAATTGACAAATCAGATCAACGGGAGAAACTTGAATGGCTATACCTGCAGCACCTCGTGGTAAAACTTACGACTCCATTCTCGACACCATTGGCGGGACGCCATTGGTGCGTCTGGACCGTCTGGCCAAAGACACAGGCTGCAAGGCGACACTGCTGGGAAAATGTGAGTTTTTCAATCCTTTGGCATCCGTCAAGGATCGCATCGGTTTCGCCATGATAGAAGATGCTGAACTGACCGGGTCCATGAGTGAAGAAACCATTCTGGTGGAGCCAACCTCCGGGAACACAGGGATTGCGCTTGCCTTTGTCTGCGCGGCAAAGGGCCGGAAGTTAATTCTGACCATGCCGGAAAGCATGTCCGTCGAGCGGCGCAAGATGCTGGCTTTTCTTGGCGCCGAACTTGAATTGACTCCCGCAACCAAAGGCATGGCAGGCGCGATTGAGCGCGCCAAGGAAATCGTTGCAGAAAACCCAAAGGCGGTCCTGTTGCAACAGTTTGAAAATCCGGCCAACCCGGAGATACACCGGCAGACAACAGCCGAGGAAATATGGGCGGATACGGATGGGCAGGCCGATGTCTTGATTAGCGGCGTCGGCACCGGCGGCACTCTGACTGGTGTGGCAGAAGTTATAAAACAGAAGAACCCGGACTTTCATGTGATCGCGGTCGAACCGGAAGACAGCCCGGTGCTATCCGGCGGCATGCCCGGACCGCATAAAATTCAAGGGATCGGGGCCGGTTTTGTGCCCGGAAACCTAAACACAGGAATGATTGATGAGGTCCTGAAAATCGGCAACGAAACGGCCATGGCCATGTCTCGTCGGGTCGCCAGACTGGAAGGCCTTCCCGTTGGTATTTCATCCGGCGCCGCATTGGCAGCGGCGGTTGAAGTGGGCGAACGGCCCGACATGGCAGGAAAGAACATTGTGGTGATACTTCCATCTTTCGCCGAGCGCTACCTGTCCACCGCCCTGTTCGAAGGGCTGGGCCTGGAATAAGGTCACAACAATCTACAGCGGAACCTAAAATGGACTTTACCGAAAACCAGATCGAACGCTATGCACGGCACATCCTGTTGCCCGAGGTCGGCGGCACAGGTCAGGCCCGCCTGCTCCAAAGCAGTGCTCTCGTCGTTGGCGCCGGTGGATTGGGCTCACCGGTGCTGCTTTATCTGGCGGCCGCCGGTGTCGGCCGGATCGGGGTTATTGACCCTGACGTGGTTGATCTATCCAATCTGCAACGCCAAGTACTGCACACAACGGCAAGCATCGGGAGCGCAAAAGTCGACAGTGCACGCAAAACCATCGCCGCCATCAACCCGGATGTTGTGCTTGAAACCCATGAAGCGCGGTTGGATCCGGACAATATAATGGCGCTGATCTCGGGCTACGATATCGTGGCAGACGGAACCGATAATTTTGAAACCCGTTTCCTTATCAATGATGCCTGTTATCTGGCGCAACGGCCGTTGGTCTCTGCTGCCATTCTCCGCTTCGATGGGCAGATTTCGACCTACCGCGCTTATGACCGGAACGGCGAGGGAAACCACGGCCCCTGTTATCGGTGTATTTTCCGTGAGCCTCCGCCTCCGGGTCAAATCCCGTCGTGCGCCGAAGCCGGTGTGCTTGGTGCCTTGTGTGGTGTGATGGGATCTTTGCAGGCGACCGAGATTGTGAAGGAACTGCTGGGTATCGGTGACAGCCTGTCGGGCACCCTAATGATGTATGAGGGACTGGCCAGTGAGTTCCGGCGGATTGGCGTCAAAGCGGACCCCGGCTGCCCGCTCTGTGGTACGGAACCAAGCATCACTGACCTGTCTGTTCATGCTGCCGGACAAGGAGCGGCCTGTGTCACAGGATAATCGTATGGATCGATTGTCCGTCGTGATTTATGATGGTCACTTCGACAAAGTGCATTACGCCCTCGCCATGGCGTCCTCTGCCGCCGCGCTCGATATGCCGGTAACCTTGTTCTTTACGATGAATGCCTGCCGAGGGCTCATGGTGGAGCCGACGCAAGGCCAACCTGCATGGCGGGCAATGCCATTGAGCGATGCATCCGGCACCGGGGGTGAAATGGATGACCGCTTCAAGGTACAGAAAATAGCGCCCTTTGAGGATTTGCTCGCTGCCTGCGTGGAACTGGGTGTTACGTTTATGGTATGCGAGATGGGCCTGAAGGCGCGGGATCTGTTAGTGGAAGACCTCCGCAAGGATGTGCCCATCGTGCCCGGCGGATTGGTAACGTTCCTGTCCGGCGCCACTAAAAACGGTTCCGTCGTCTTTATCTGAGATGAGCCCCGCCTGAGTGACGAGGCTCCCCGGATCAAAAAGTATCGCTGATAACACGATCCGGTGGATTATGGCCGTCAGCGAATGTCTTGATATTGATCAGCACTTTTTCGCCCATGTCGATGCGGCCCTCGACCGTCGCGGAGCCCATGTGTGGCAGTAAAACCACATTGTTGAGCTCCAAG
>Ga0316204_10010837_pt1 | contig 11607 bp, 11 predicted proteins | sample 6monrhotite_MG_2_FD_205661 | JGI IMG/M metagenome (GOLD analysis project Ga0316204, IMG submission 205661) | Microbial mat bacterial communities from mineral coupon in-situ incubated in ocean water Damariscotta River, Maine, United States -... | ecosystem: Environmental > Aquatic > Marine >...
TGCCCGTTTGGGAAAATAAATTGTCCCCACCAGAAAATTATAGTGCGAATTCAGTGCGCTAGCAAACAGCATGTTTTCGCACTTGACGTTTACGTTAACGTAAACTACTTAATGAGGCACATTAAAGAGATGCCTTGCATGCTTAAAGAAATCAGCCATACCTATTCCATCAATGAACTTGCCTGCGATTTCGGCGTTACGCCGCGCACGCTACGCCATTATGAAGATCAAGGGCTGATTTCACCTGAACGCCAAGGCCAAACCCGTATTTATCACGGGGAAGACCGTGTGCGGCTTGCGTGGATACTGCGCGGCAAGCGTGTGGGCTTCTCCCTTCTTGAAATCGGTGAAATGCTGGATCTGTATGATCTGGGCGACCAGCGCAAAACCCAGCAGTCTGTCACTGTTGAACGCTGCCGCAACCGTATTAATGCACTGGAAGCCCAGCGCGACGACATTAATGCCACCATTGATGAATTATCTGAATTTTGTGACATGCTCACCAACCTGGAGCGGTCAAAAGACGGCACATGGGTTCGCCGCGATACCGGCGAACCACTTGAGCCCTATAATCCTGTTTAAAGGCCGCATTCCACCCCTAAACTACTGGCCAAATACCTAATCAACCCATCTGAGGAACTGCCATGCCATCTTATAGCGCCCCCGTAAAAGACATGAACTTCATTCTGAATGAAGTGTTGAATATCAGCAAATATTCAAACCTGCCGGGCTACGCCGACGCAACACCGGACCTGATTGCAGCCATCCTCGAAGAAGGTGCCAAAATTTGCGAAAATGAATTGGCACCGCTTAATCTTTCTGGTGATCAGGAAGGCTGCACGCGCAGTGACGATGGTTCTGTCACCACACCGAAAGGCTTTAAAGAAGCTTACAATAAATTTGCAGAAGGCGGCTGGACCAGCCTTACATCTGACCCTGAATACGGCGGGCAAGGCTTGCCGCATGTGCTGGGCTTCTGTGTTGAAGAGATGATGGTTTCCTCAAACATGGCCTTTGCCATGTATCCGGGTCTGTCTGCGGGCGCGATGGCATCGATCGAAATTGAAGGCACTGATGCCCAGAAAAATACATATCTACCCAAAATGGTTGCTGGCGATTGGTCAGGTACCATGAACCTCACCGAACCCCACTGCGGTACTGACCTGGGCCTGCTGCGCACCAAAGCTGAACCAAACGATGATGGATCTTATGCTATTACCGGCACCAAAATTTTCATTTCAGCGGGTGAACATGATCTAACTGAAAACATCATCCATCTGGTGCTGGCACGTTTGCCCGATGCGCCTGCCGGTGTGAAAGGCATTTCTCTTTTCATCGTGCCAAAATTTAATGTGAACGATGATGGCAGCCTCGGCGACCGCAACACGCTTATTTGTGGCTCGATCGAAGAAAAAATGGGCATCCATGCCAATTCAACCTGCGTGATGAATTACGACAGCGCCAAAGGATATTTGCTCGGCACGGCACACAAGGGCCTGCGCGCCATGTTCATCATGATGAATGCTGCACGTGTGGGCGTATCTGTGCAAGGGTACGGCCAGTCTGAAGTGGCGTACCAAAACGCTGTTCTTTATGCCAATGACCGTATTCAAGGGCGCTCGCTCACCGGCGCAAAAGCTGCTGACAAAGCTGCTGACCCAATCATTGTACACCCGGATGTACGCCGCATGCTGATGAACACACGTTCTTTCAACGAAGCTGCCCGCGCCTCAGCGTTGTGGTGTGCCATGTTGATTGACCTGTCGCATGACGCCGAAACCGAAGAAGAGCGCCAATGGGCGGATGATATCGTAAGCTTGCTCACACCGGTAATGAAGGGTGTTTTCACTGACCGCGGGTATGAATATTCCACCACCTGCCAGCAAGTGTTTGGCGGGCACGGCTATATATCCGAGCACGGCATGGAACAATTTGTGCGCGACGCTCGCATTTGCCAAATTTATGAAGGCGCGAATGGTATTCAAGCACTTGACCTTGTGGGCCGCAAACTTCCCGCAAACGGGGGACGCTCTATTCAGGCGCTCTTCAAACTGGTTGGAAGCTTCCTTTCCGACAATAAAGATAACGAAAAAATGGCTGATTTTGTGAAGCCGCTATCGGCTGCACTCGCTGATTTACAGGCTTCTACCATGTGGCTGATGCAAAATGGCATGGCTAACCCTGATAATGCTGGCGCCGGTTCCACGCCCTATATGCATATGATGGGGCACGTACTTTTGGCGTTCCAGTGGGCGCAAATGGCAAAAATATCGCTAGATCAACTGGACGCGGGCACAAGCGACCCTACCTTCTACGAGAACAAGTTGATCACGGGCCGCTATTATATGAACCGCCGCCTGCCGGAAACCCGGTCTCTGCGTGCAGAGCTGGAAGCTGGCGCAGACGACATTATGGCGCTTGACGCCGCTAATTTTTAATTGATCCTGCAATTAACAAGGATATGTAAAACATGACCGAAGCCTATATTTACGACGCCGTACGCACCCCGCGCGGGCGTGGCCGCAAAGATGGTTCTTTGCACGAAATAACACCAATGCAACTGGCAGCCCAAATGCTGGAAGCCATCCGCGACAGGAACGATCTCGACACCAAATATGTCGAAGATGTTGTTCTCGGTTGTGTTGCCCCTGTGGGCGAACAGGGCGCTGATATAGCGCGCGTGGCGGCCATAGCCGCAGGCTACGCTGAAACAACAGCGGGCTTTCAGGTTAACCGGTTTTGCGCTTCTGGATTGGAAGCAACCAATATCGCAGCTGCAAAAGTTATGGCGGGCGAAACCGACATGGCTATCGGCGGCGGTGTGGAAAGCATGAGTCGCGTACCGATGGGCAGTGATGGCGGCGCATGGCCGATGGATCCAGCCGTTGCCTTTAAAAGCTACTTTGTGCCGCAGGGCGTCTCTGCTGATCTGATTGCCACCAAATACGGCCACAGCCGCGACGATGTTGACGCTTACGCCGTTGAAAGCCAGAAGCGCGCCAAAGCCGCGTGGGACGACAAGCGTTTCGCAAAATCTATCGTGCCAGTGAAAGACGTGGTTGGCATGAATGTGCTTGACCACGACGAATTCATGCGGCCTGAAACCACCATGCAGTCGCTTGGTGCGCTAAAGGCCTCTTTTGTGGATATGGGCGCGTTTGGATTCGATAATGTAGCAATCCAGAAATATCCAGAGATCGAAAAGATTAATCATGTGCACCACGCAGGCAATTCGTCTGGCATCGTAGACGGCTCTGCCGCGATACTCGTTGGCACCAAAGAAATTGGCGAAAAGCTGGGCCTTACACCGCGTGCGCGCATTCGCTCAATGGCTTCTATCGGCAGCGAACCAACCATTATGCTCACCGGGCCGTCTTTTGCGGCTGAAAAAGCCCTGCGCCGCGCAGGCATGAGCACATCAGACATCGACCTGTGGGAGCTGAATGAAGCCTTCGCTTCTGTGGTGCTGCGTTTTATGGAAGCGTTGAATATCGACCACAGTGACATCAACGTGAACGGCGGCGCAATTGCCATGGGCCACCCGCTTGGTGCAACCGGTGCGATGATCCTCGGCACAGCCCTTGATGAGCTTGAGCGTAGCGGTAAGGAAACCGCACTCGCCACGCTTTGCATCGGTGCCGGCATGGGCACAGCCACCATTATTGAACGCGTCTAAGCGCTGACTATCGGAGTTATAAAAATGACTGAGACAATTAAGTTTGACGTCGACAGCGACGGTATCGCGCTTCTGACTATCGACCTGCCAAACACCGGCATGAATGTTTTCAACGCGCAGCTGATTGCTGATCTGGATACCTGCATTGACAAAGTACTGGCAGATGACGCCATCAAAGGTGCTGTGATTACATCAGGCAAACCTGCATTCCTTGCAGGTGCTGACCTGAATATGCTGGGTGACCGCGCGGGCACGGAAATGACGCCTGAAGAAGCTTTCAACGGCGCATTCCAGCTGAACAAAATCCTGCGCAAAATGGAAACCGGCGACAAAAACCGCAAGGTTTTGGCCAAAGAGGGCACCAAGCCTTTTGCGGCAGCCGTAAACGGCCTCGCACTTGGCGGCGGGTTTGAACTTGTTCTCGCCTGCCATTACCGCGTAATTGCTGACGACCCCAAGATGCAGCTTGGCTTCCCTGAAGTGCAGGTTGGTCTGCTTCCAGGTGCTGGCGGCACACAGCGTCTACCGCGCCTAACAGGCATTCAGGCAGCCGCGCAAGCCATCACCACAGGCAAGCCGTACAACGCACAAATCGCTGTTGGCCTTGGCATCGCACAGGAAATGGCCCCGGCTGCCGAGGTTGTCGCCAAGGCTAAAGCATGGGTTAATAAAACCTCTTCAGCGCTCGCTCCGTGGGATAAAAAAGGCTTTAAATACCCAGGCGGCGCGGGTGCAATGCACCCCGGCAGCGTACAAACATTCATCGGTGCCAACGCGATGGCGCAGAAGCAAACCAACCATAATTACCCTGCTGTTCAGGCGATCCTTTCCTGCCTGTTCGAAGGCGGCGTGGTTGATTTCGATACCGCCATCCGTATCGAGAGCAAATATTTCATGACGCTTTTGGCGAACCCTGTTGCGGGCAATATGATCCGCAGCCTGTTCATCAACAAACAAGCCGTTGAAAAAGGTTCGCTTCGCCCTGAAGGCATTGAACGCAAAAAGATCAAGCGCCTTGGCATGCTGGGTGCTGGCCTTATGGGTGCAGGTGTTGCCTATGTTTCCGCCAAAGCAGGCATGGACGTGGTGCTTCTGGACCGCGATGAAGCGTCTGCTGAAAAAGGCAAAGACTATTCCCGCAAGCTTGTTGAAAAAGGCGTTAGCCGCGGCAAGGTTTCGAAAGAAAAAGGCGAAGCACTGCTGGACCGCATCACTACCACCAGCGATTACGGCGACCTAAAAGACTGTGACCTGATTATCGAAGCTGTGTTCGAAGCGGACGACATCAAAAAAGCCGTTACCGAGGCCACTGAAGCAGTTATTGGCAAAGACATCGTCTTCGCATCTAACACTTCCACGCTGCCTATCACGGGCTTGGCGAAAAACTTCACGCGCCCACACCAGTTTATCGGCATTCACTTCTTCTCGCCCGTAGACAAAATGCCTTTGGTGGAAATCATCCTCGGCGAAAAAACCGATGATGCAACCACCGCACTTGCGCTTGATTATGTAAGCCAAATCCGTAAAACGCCGATTGTTGTGAACGATAGCCGTGGCTTCTACACCAGCCGCTGCTTTGGTACGTACGTTACCGAAGGCTATGCGATGGTAAAAGAAGGCGTAAACCCCGCACTGATCGAGAACGCTGGCAAGATGGCTGGCATGCCGGTTGGCCCACTAGCGGTTGGCGATGAAGTTGCGCTCGACCTTTCTTACAAAGTAGGCATGGCAACCCGCAAAGCGCTCGGCGACAAATATGTGCCGAGCCCTGCCGATGGCTTTGTTGAAAAAATGGTTGTTGATCTGGAGCGCTTTGGCCGAAAGAACAAAAAAGGCAACTATGTGTACCCTGACGACGGCGGTAAAAAATATCTGTGGCCTGGCCTTGCCGACCATTTCCCGCTGGCAGATGACCAGCCAACAGTGGACGAAGTGAAAGCCCGCTTTATGGTGCGTCAGGCTGTAGAAGCAGCGCGCTGCTTTGAAGAAGGCGTACTTATTGATGCGTCATCAGGCGATATCGGCGCCATCTTCGGCTGGGGCTTCGCGCCCTTCACCGGCGGCCCGTTCAGCTTTATCGATACATACGGTGTTGCTGAATTTGTGCAAGAAGCTGACCGGTTGGCGCAAGCCTACGGTGTACGCTTCAGCCCGCCGCAAATGCTGCGCGACATGGCAGCAAACGGTGAAAGCTTTTACGAAAAAGGCGACACCCGAGGCCGCATAGCCAAAGCCGCATAAGCCTAACAAAAATACGAATAGAAGGCCGCCTGATGTTTGCTTGGGCGGCCTTTATTTTTGCCATACATGTAAAAAATATTTGACACTTTTCCGGCATATACATATATACCTTCATGTAAATAATATTTTACATGTTGTTAATAATAGCAAACATTAAACCATATACGCCCGAGCACGACAGTGGCGCAAAAAGCAAAGGTACATCCGATGGGACTGAATGAAAGAATATCTGCTGGCGTCATAGCCATCACTATATTGGTATTTGGCTGGTACTTTTTGGACATTATGGCGATGACGGCTGACGCCCGCCCCACAGTCGCGGAATTTGGCCCCACATTATGGCTGATGATGGGTTTCTATGTGGTACTGGTAATTATCGTTACCATTCTCGCCGCCGTCATGAGCAAAAAAGACAAAGAAATGTATGACGAGCGAGATGATCTGATTGACCTGAGGTCTGAACGCGTCGCTAGTTATGTGCAGGGTGGCTTGCTGTTTGGCTTACTCATTTTAGTGATGTTTGAATATAGCCTGTTTATCATTGCGCATGCCATCCTCGGCATCATGGTCATCTATACTCTCATCGGCTTTGGCATGCGGCTTTATTATTACCGCCGGAATGTTTAGCTGATGGCAAAACCAACCCGCATCACAAACAATATTCGCACCCTGCGCTTTAAGGCAGGCGAGATGTCGCAAGCCGCACTAGCGGAAAAAATCGGCATGACCCGGCAGACAATTATTGCCGTCGAACAGGGGCGCTATTCGCCATCCCTAGAGGCATCATTTATGATCGCAAACGCGCTTGGTGCATCGCTCACAGAAGTGTTCCAGTTCGCTGAAAAGACAAGCCCTGACTGAATGACTATTTGAGTCTCGGTTGACCCGTTACCGGTCCTTATCCATATGACCCCACGCGCGGTGAGCGAGCATTGCGAATAGAATGCTAAACCCTACGGCCGCACCAATGTTCATAATCGGCAAGCCGCCTTCTTTCACACCAATGGCCGCAAGTGCCAGTTCACCAAAATGAAAGCTTGGCATCACCAACGCTATTTTTCCCATAATGTCCGGCATAATGGTGATGGGCACCCACAAGCCACCCAGCAGTGAAAAACCAAAAAAGGCGAGGTTTGTTATCGCCGCCGCAGCTTGCGCCTTCACCCGCAAGCCAATGGCGAGGCCAAGCAGTGAGAAAGGCACAGTGGTGAACATATTTAGCACCGCAAGCGACAGCCATGTAGTGGGTGCAAGCCGCACGCCTGCCACGAAATAGGCCATTGCAAACAGCATCAGCGTAACGATCAAGGCGAATATCATTGCCATTACCATGCGCGCAATTATTAGCACCGCTATCGGCATGGGCGACGCGCGTTTTACCTCTAACCAGCCACGGTCTCGCTCGGTCGCAATGGCAACACCGAAGGAAAACAGGCTGGGGCCGAGCGCAGCGAATATACCGTAGGTGGCCAGCATATAGGTGGCACGGTCAACACTGGCGCCGCCCAGCACCACCCCAAACATGGTGTAAAACACCAGCGGAAAAACAATCGTGGGAATAGCAAAGCTTGGCATACGCCAAGCCTTCTGTATTTCCGTCCAGCACTCAGCCTTCAGGATGCGGAATTGTGAAACCGCTGCCATATTTTGCGCGCTCATACCGCTTCTCCTTGCTCGCGGTTCTTGTCGGTTAGGCCCAGGAAGGCAGCCTCCAGCCCGGCGCGTTCAACGCTAATGTCCTCCACACTGCAGCCATTTGCGAACAAGGCACGCAGAGTTCCTTCAGCATTCGTTGTGGTTAAGCGCATACGCTCACCCACCCGTGCGGTGCCTTCCACGCCCGGCAGTGCCCGCAGCTGATCGTCTGGCGCATCTGTTCTGAGCTCAATAATTTTACCGCCCGCCAGCGCCTTAATGTCAGCCGGGCTGCCGTCAGCGATGATACGGCCTTGTGCCATTACCAAAATTCGGTCCGCCAATGCGTCGGCTTCCTCCAGGTAATGGGTGGTAAGCACCACACCCCGCCCCCCAGCCACTAGCGCACGGATCACCTGCCAAAACATATGGCGCGCGTCCACGTCAAGCCCTACGGTGGGCTCATCCAGCAGGATAAAGTCCGCATTGCCGCACAGCGCCAGCGCCAGTTGCACCCTGCGTTTTTGCCCGCCCGACATAGTGCCGTAGCGCTGGTTCAACACGCCAGCAAGGCCAATGGTTTCTACAAGTTCATCAAACGGAACGGGGTTCACATAATAGGTTTGAAACAGGCGAATATGCTCGGCTGCGGTTAATTGCTCTGGCAGTTCCGCCGATTGCAGCATCGCACCAAGCCGCCGCCGCGCAGCCATGCTACCCGCCGCATCACCCGCAACACTAACCATGCCCGATGTCGGTTTTACCAGCCCCAGCGCCATGGAAACACTAGTGGTTTTCCCGGCACCGTTTTCACCGAGCAAAGCAGTTAGCTTACCCGCAGCAACCTCAAGATTGAGACCATCTACCGCAAGGTTGTTGCCGTAGCGTTTGCTTGCAGCCTTAAATTCGATCATCCCTCGCCTCCGCATTGTTGCGCCTTATATCAGTGTGTTTCATTAACTTTGTAAAACAAAGTTCTTTGTTATATGCGAATAAACAAATGGATTTCAAGGGTGCTAACCAAAATTAGCGGTTAATGCGCTTCTTTATGCGGCTAAGGGCAACAGGCGTGATACCCAAATATCCTGTTGCGTTACCTTGCTTATAGGTCCGGGAGAACGCTCCTGCAGCAAGCGGTGCCGCCTCTCCACAGCAAACCCAAACTTTTATCATCGCACTAGATTTCTTGCTTTGGCCACTTCCAAGCGTACCAAACAATAAGCAGCAAGCCGATAACTTCTACTACTTTAAAAAATATTTGGTCAGGATTGTCCCATCCACTAGAAAAGGTTAAGAGTAGGGTAAATGCACCCATGCTGATATTGAGCCAGCGATTGATAGTTCGTTTCATCACGCGAGAAAGAAGAACCATTAATACAGGCATTACATGTATCACAGAGGCGGCAAAAAGCAGGCTTTGAGTTACCTCATTTCCACGTATAAAACCAGAAGCTATTTCATCAAGACTGCCCGGTGTAATAATCCACTGGAAATCAGAAAAAAAGATATTGAACAAGAAGAATATCCATAAAGTTGAAAGAAGGACTTTTGGATGAACAGGATCAAAAAATTTATTATTTTTCATGGTTTTATTTTTAACTTTCCGTAAGGGAACATTTCGTTACTCTCGTCCTCAAAGGCTCGTACTGTGTGAAAGGCCATATCAGTAAAAGGAGAGTATTAATTTTTTTCAATGGAAGCAATGATTTGCCTCTTTGCAATAGTCGATTGCTGGACACGCGGCTTCAAACACCTGGGGCTTCCGCAGAACCAATGTTCTACCCTGCCTGTATCCGCTTCTTTATACGGCTTAAGGCAACAGGCGTGATACCCAAATAGAGCGCAATATCCTGCTGCGTGACCTTGCCAACAAGCCCGGGAGAGCGCTCCAGTAGCAAGCGGTAGCGTTCCTCTGCTGACAGGCATAAAAATTCATATTCCCGGCGTTCTTTTTTCATGGCGAGGGAGAGCAACAGGTCAATCATTCGCTCTGCAATTGCTGCATTTTCGCGCGCCAATGCGCGCATATCGGCGAACGAAAACCGGATCAGCGTGCTCTCTGCTAAACACACAAGGCTGAAAGTATTGGGCTCACTGGCATAAGCTGCCGTTAGGCTGCCAATAACATTACCGGGCATAAGGAAGGATTTCACCTGTTCCCGGCCGCCTTCGGTTAAGTAATAGGCCTTTAGCGTGCCCTCTCTAACCATATAAAGTGCACCGTCGCTGTCGCCTTGCCGGAATATATGCTCCCCCGCTGCAAAGCTCAGCAGTTCCCCTTTTTCCTTCAGATAATTTTCAAAATCCATATTCGTCTTAACTCAGGTTAATTACGGAACCGGTTCAAGCCCGTTACGCTTTCCCAATATTGACACCCCGGCGCAACGAAAGCGATCAGAAAACATATGGCATTCTCTTTAAGCAACAAAACCATCGTCCTTACTGGCGGCACCTCTGGTATTGGGCATGCTTTGGTGGAAAAACTGCACAGCAATAATAAGCTAATCATTATAGGGCGTAGCGCAAAAAAGTTTGAAACTCTGAGGGCTGAATTCCCGACCATAACAGTGGTTATCGCGGACCTTGCTGATACCCAAAATTTGGCACCAATGGCCAAAAAAGTTATCCAGCAAAGCCCAAAGATTGATCTGCTGATTAACAATGCTGCCCTTCAGTATACCCCTCAATATACCGACACAGATTTCAGAGTTGAAACAATCGCCGAAGAAATTACCGTGAATTTCACCAGCCCCTGCATGCTTGTTGCGCTCTTGCTGCCCGGCTTGTTGAAAGACACGCCTTCGGTAATCCTCAACGTCAACTCGGGTTTGGGGCTGGTAGCAAAAAAAACATCTGCCGTTTACTGCGGCACCAAGGGCGGCCTCAATATTTTTACGCAGTCGCTTCGCCATCAGTTGGCAAGTACCAACATACATGTACAACAAGCCTTTATGCCCCTTGTAGACACCCCAATGACCCACGGCCGGGGCGCAGCAAAAATAACAGCGGCAGCAGCGGCAAGCCGCATCTTGAAAGGCATTGAAAAATATGTGCCAGACCATGATATCGGCATCGTCAAATTCCTTCGCGTCCTTCACCAAATTTGGCCCGCAGCCGCCCGAAACATTATGAAAAACGGGTGAATATTATGAGTATGAAGAAAATTCTACTGGCGTTTGGAGTGCTCGCTGTGGCCCCAACCAGTTTAGTGGCGGATGAAATAAATATCCACGTGACCGGCATCGAAACACACCGCGGCGGTGTGCTTACGGTGATGGTTTTTGGTCAAAATGGCTTCCCGAAAAAACACGCTATGGCGTTGCGCACAAAAACGGTGCCCGCAGACAAGGCCGAAATGGATTTTTCTTTCACTATCAACCGCGACCATGTGGCGGTGAAAATACATCACGATGAAGACGGCAATAATAAAGTTACCAAAAACTGGACCGGAATTTATCCCGCTGAAGGTCTGGGGTTTTCAAACAAACAACGGGTGACATTCACTGGCCCGCCCTCGTACAGAAAATCAAAACTTGTAGGGGCGGATTTAATCAAACCCGTAAAAATTAAAATGCGATACGGCAAGAAGAAAAAACAATGAAAACACTGGTGAAGTTATTTTTCGGGCTGGCAGCGTTATTTGCCTCCACTTTTCTAATTGCCAAGTTCGCTGGCTTGTTAAGTGTTACGCAAATCGAAGGCTGGCTCAAAACCGCACAGGAATTATCGCCGTTTTATGTAGGGCCCATCGTAGCGGCATTACTGTTTGCCGACCTGTTTATTGCCGTACCCACACTTACAATCACTATCCTGGCAGGGTATTTTCTGGGTTTTCCTGCGGGTGCGTTTGCAGCCCTTGTTGGTACCATGCTGGCAGGAACTATAGGCTACGGCCTTAGTGCTCGCTTTGGTGATGCTATTCTAGGCGTTGTCACCAGGAATGAGACAAAAATTCTGGAGGCAAAAACAGTTTTCCGGCGACACGGGTTTATAATGATCCTCCTATCACGGGCCGCCCCCATTATACCTGAGGTTAGCGCCTGTTTGGCGGGCAT
>Ga0316204_10010838_pt1 | contig 11604 bp, 8 predicted proteins | sample 6monrhotite_MG_2_FD_205661 | JGI IMG/M metagenome (GOLD analysis project Ga0316204, IMG submission 205661) | Microbial mat bacterial communities from mineral coupon in-situ incubated in ocean water Damariscotta River, Maine, United States -... | ecosystem: Environmental > Aquatic > Marine >...
ATGCCTAAAGGCTGGTCTGCAACTTTGATAGATGTAATCTCGTTGTTCGTAAGGTCTATAACGCTAATACCATCCCAGCCTCCCGTATAGCTATTCCCCCCCGTCAAATAGGCTGTTTTACCGTCGACGCTCAGTACAATCTGTTCATGTTCTACGTCTAACGGAATATGCGTTTCCTTTCCATCTCGTAGATCAATACGGCTGAGGACTGGCGTTCCGCTAACCTTTCCGGCAGGACCTGTTCCAACTACAAACAGCGAAAGCTCATCGCTACTTAATATAACTCCATGCTGATGTGTTTGGGCAGAGAGAGAAATCCGTGTTTTCTTTCCCGTCTTCGGATCTAGCTGTAGTAGTGTGCGCCCCTGTATCGGCAACAACAGATCTCCTTGAGCGTTGATCGCGGCGTAGTGCGGTTTGGCAAATCCGCCATAGCCGAGCACTGCTACATCAAAGATTCGTCGTGAGCGGTCGTTCAGGTTAAAAGCGGTCACGGTATATGAATCGTGATCGATGCTGTAAACCTCGCTACCATCGTTACTGAATAACACCTGGAATGGTCTAATGCCAACCACAACACTCGCCATAACAGTGTGAGACTGTGTCGATATGATCTCCAGCTGCCCTGCTCGGTTTCCGCGATTGATACCCACCGCCACCATTTTTCCATCTGGAGAAACGTCGATTCCCATGCCGCCCTGCCGATACTCGCCCCATTGCGAGCCTGTTAATGGCGTCTGATATGGGATAAGCGCTGTCCTGGTGCGCGCACGGATGTCAACCACAGCAACCCCTTCAGCGGTGGCTACATATGCATAATTATCGTGACTAAGGCAACATCGTACGGGGCTCGGCCTACCTTTACGCGTGCGACGACCCCCTTTTGAGGGTCAACATAAGCCAGATGGTGCGCCTTGAATTGGGTGACAAGTAACACGCCAGAGTCAGGCGTTGCCGAGTCAGTGCCGGCATAAGCACTGGTATAACTGCTAGCAAAACAAATTAAAGCGATGCCCCCCAGTAAGTACCCGAGCCAACCCTGACGGGCTGGCTTCACTTTATTCAGTGGATACTGAAACATTATTTCACCTCAATCTGTTGCAGGCCTACATTGGCGCATGCCTCATCCAGATGGCCGCCTGGTGCGCCACCCACACCAATACCGCCCACCCGCTGTCCATTGATGACAATCGGTAAACCGCCGTTAAGAATCACCATTCTTGGATCCATATCTCGCAATCCATTTAGTGCGGGATTCTTGGCGATTGCATCCGCCAAGGGGCCCGTTGCCCGCCCCATGCTGGCGGATGTAAACGCCTTGCCATAACTACTGCCAACCGTGTGAGGGCCTGCTTCCGGGTCGCGTACCTGGATAATAAGTGTGCCGCTACGGTCGACCACCGCCACACTGACGGCATAGCCATCATCACTGCATTTTTGCCACGTCGCCATCGCAACTTTCTGCGCCAATTCCAGGGTCAGCAGTGGAGTTGCCGGTGGAGGGGTAATTTTATCTGCTGCTTGTACGGAATGACCTATGACAAACGCACTCAATAAAGCGATGGTAGCGGCAGACTTCTGGACACTTTTTTTAACGCCAAATATATCAGTTGTTTTCATTTTGAATCTCCTTTGTTGTGGTAATCGATTATTCGATGGAGAAAGTCTAACTACTCTGATATCATTTTGATAATGGATAATAATGATATTAACATTCATGAAACAGATATCACATCAACCCTACGGCGAGTTGATCTCAATTTACTGCTGATCTTTGATGCGTTAATGCGGGAAAAGAGTGTATCTCGGGCTGCTGAACGTGTTTTTCTAAGCCAGCCAGCCATGAGTAATGCTTTGAAACGTTTACGTGAGATGCTTGATGACCCTATTCTGGTGCGCGCCGCTAAGGGGATGCAGCCCACGCCGCGAGCCCTTGCTCTGGAAGCCCCTGTGCGTTCCATTCTGCAACTGGCTGCTCGTACCGTACAGCCGGTGCAACCATTCATACCTGGCACTTCGCACGCACAATTCATCATTGGTATGAATGACTACAGTGAAAATATTGTGCTACCGCCATTGGCAGCATGGCTTAGTCAGGCTGCGCCAAATGTTGAGCTTGTCGCAAGAATGTTAAACGCAGAAGACCCCGAGACTTTATTAGAAAGCGGTGAACTTAGTTTTGTGATTGGGGTTAAGGAATACAGCAAGATTTCTAAACGATTATGTTCAGAACCCTGGATCAATGAGCGTCTTGTCTGCCTGGTTAATCAGGATCATCAATTAGCAGCGCATCAACATTTGACCCTCAAACAGTTTAAGGCATCACGCCATGTTTATCCCTCGCCTCTGGGACTACGAACAAATATTGTTGACACGTGGCTTGCTGAACAGGGACTGCAAAGGTCTATCGCAGTCACCACGCGAAGTTATTGGCCAGCGGCACAGATTGTGAGTAATAGCGATTACCTGTTGAGCGTCCCGTACCGTGTAGCAGTAAATCTAATGAAAACTTTCCCGCTACATCTGCTTGAGCCGCCGAAGGGATTCCCGTGCTTTCAGTTAAATCTTATCTGGCACCCGCTTTATGAACGGAACCCCGAGACACAGTGGATACTATCCCAGGCACGTCAATTGTCACTATAACTACCTGGCTGTCTATCAATATTTTTGCGCAGAGAGTTTTTTTGCCTCTGCTACGCGATGCCTGGAAAAGATCGTTACCCCCCATCCACAGTAACAACATCATTCCGATGGCGGTAAAGATAGCAGGCGCAGGATCATCAATGGTACTCACCGACCCTGCGTAGGCCGTGATCAGTGAATATGAATAAGAGCCTAACATCCATGCCAGTGCAAAACGCTTAACTGGCATCTTTGTAATCCCCTACATGCAGGCCGCTTACTCGGGCACCATCGGTATCGCGCATGACATCAAAATCATAACGAAGCCAGGGCGATGAAACAGAACCAAATGGTTCAGGTCTCGTATCGTGCATTATTTTCTTTCTGCAGAACTAATCGACTCACTGCAGAAAAGTCCGCAGGAAAGAGGATTTTGTACCATTCAATATCTGTCCCCAATATGGTGAGAATTATCGATCGAGTCTAACCCCATCAGTTTCTGTCGATAGCAATAAATTTGTAGCAGATTGACATCAACTCAAGGTGTCATGGATAGTCTCGCTCCAAATTTAGGAAATCTCACCTATTTCGAAAAATTAATAAGAAAATCGAACTCACGATATTTTTTCGCTATATTTCTTGACTAAACTTCAAGTGGTGCGTATTTATGAAGCAGCACCTTTGTGGAGTTTTGCAAGAGGCTCATAAGTGAGCCCGATAAGGAGAGTTCGATGAAACGATTACCAAACCAGGGGCGCCGCAAATTCTTAGGTACTCTTGCGTCAACAGCAGCAGCCGCTTTTTGTTGGCCTCTTATCGGATCAGCCAAACCACATACCGTTATTACAAAAAGTATCCCTTCGAGTAGAGAAGCAATTCCTGTTATCGGATTGGGCAGTTCTAGAACGTTCAACGTTGGTAAAGATCCTGTTGCACGTGATGCATGTGCCGAAGTTATGCGAAACTTTTTTAAAGCTGGCGGAAAGCTAATCGATTCTTCTCCGATGTATGGTTCATCGCAGGAAGTGATTGGCTATGCCCTAAAAAAACTGAATAAAACAGAGCATGTATTTTCCGCGGACAAGATATGGATATCTAATCATGATGCTGGCCTCGAGCAAATGGAAATATCTCGCCAACTATGGAATTTAAAGAATTTTAGTCTCATGCAAGTTCACAATCTTGTGTCATGGGAGGAGCATCTTGAAACCTTATACGAAATGAAACAGGCCGGCGAAATACGTTATGTCGGTATAACTACATCACACGGCCGCCGACATCGTGATTTTGAAAATATTATGCAGCAACAAACGCTGGATTTTGTTCAACTAAGTTATAATATTATCGATCGTGAAGTTGAACAACGTTTACTTCCGCTGGCAAAAGAGCGAGGCATTGCAGTGATAGCTAACAGGCCATTTCAACGGGGTGATCTGATTGGCTGGGCCAAGCGTCATTCGCTTCCTGACTGGGCAAACGAAATAAACTGCACTAATTGGGCACAATTTTTGTTAAAATTTATTGTTTCACATCCGGCTGTGACTTGCGCTATACCAGCCACCAGTCGTGTTGATCACATTCTGGAAAATATTGGTGCCGCGACAGGTCGATTGCCCGATGCAGCCATGCGCAAACGTATGATTGCTTACATTGAGAAACTATGATGTCAGATTGGTGGACCTATCAGCTATCGGATCTGATTTTATTTACACCACAGGCCTACTTTCGCTTAATCGAGCTATACAATATCAGTATATGGCCAGTGCAACTCCTTGCGCTAATGCTTGGCTGCACTATTGCTGCATTGGCTTGGCGCCGTCCGAATTGGAGTGGAAGAGTAATATCCGCGATCCTAGCCCTAAGCTGGTTGTGGATTGCATGGGCCTTTCACCTGCAACGTCTTGCTGACATACACTGGGTTGCCACATACTTCGCCGCTGGTTTTGCCATTCAAGCGATATTAATAATCTGGACAGGCGTAATTAAGGATCGATTTGTTATAAATCCTATTGGATCTGCAATTCAAACCCTAGGATTTAGCATTTTCATATTTGCACTTTTTGTTCAACCATTCCTTACCGTGTTCTTCGGAAGTAACTGGGGTCAAGCCGAGCTATATGGCATAGCACCGGATCCAACAGTGACAGGGACAATCGGTGTGCTTTTGCTAACGAATATTAGAAAACATTGGTGGCTTATAATTATTCCGGTTGTTTGGTGCATTGTGAATGGAGCAACACTTTGGGTACTGGAGTCAATGAATTTTTTTGTGCTGGTTGTTACAGGATTTTTGGCTTTATTTGCAATAATATGGAAAACTTCCAAGAATTCAGATCCATCTGCTAACTGTTAAATCGGCCATGAGAAGACCTTTAGTAATTGCTTATATTTCCCTCGTCAAACAAGAAAAGCAGACTGTCAAGATTCGGGAAAAGAATTTACTGGGTGTCCTCGTAATTATTCCCTAAAACGACTCTGTTGATATTTTTCATCAGAAAAATTCTGCTAGTTTGCGTATGCTTAAATATTACTCATACGCAGTTGATTAATCGCCTGGTTTTTTAACCTAGAGTTTACGCCAAAGGGTCTCGTGCCCGCCAAAGGGTCTCGTATCGTGCATTATTTTCTTTCTGCCGAACTAATCGACTCACTATAGAAAAATTCTCAGAAAGAGGGGGTTGCACAAAACAAGACCTGCCCTATCCATACGAACCATTCTACAATGAGTCGAATAGTCCGGCAGTGAAAAACGGATGCACGATACGAGACCTGACGCTGTTCATACAATAAGCAAGAGCAAATAGAGCCAAAATAGATTGGATTAATTATGAGCCTGTTAAGCCTGAAGTGATGGGTTTGCAGTGTTTTATTGATTATCCGTTAAAAGACCTAGTTCCCCATATAGATTGGACGCCTTTTTTTCATACGTGGGAATTGAAAGGAAGTTATCCAAAAATTCTGAATGATATTGAAAAAGGAGTGGAAGCCAAAAAACTTTTTAATGATGCTCAAGTCATGTTAGAAAAGCTGATTAGTGAAAAGTGGATTTCAGCAGCGGGTGTTGTACAGTTGTTTCCTGCAAATTCGGTGAACGATGACGATGTCGAAATTTATACGGATGAAGAACGTCATAAAGTCGCAGCAACACTTTGTTTTAATCGACAGCAGCAGGAAAAGCCACCAAGTCGTCCTAATCAATGTCTTGCAGATTTTGTCGCGCCGAAGGAAAGTGAGTTGCAAGATTATGTGGGCTTGTTTGCGGTGACGGCGGGCATCGGAATTGATGAGCATGTTAAACGTTTTGAAGAAGTACATGATGATTATAGTCCTATTATGCTCAAGGCATTGGCAGACCGTCTCGCTGAAGCATTTGCTGAGCACATGCATGAAAAAGTTAGAAAAGAAACTTGGAGCTATGCTAAGTCAGAAGATTTCACAAATGCTGAATTAGTAAAAGAGCAGTATGCCGGGATTCGTCCCGCGCCAGGTTATCCTGCAAATCCAGATGATACCAAAAAAGACAAACTTTGGAGCTTGTTGGATGTTCAAAAGCGCACCGGAATTTCAATTACTGAGCATTTTGCGATGTTACCTACGGCTTCGGTAAGTGGCATGTATTTTTCGCATCCTGATTCAAAGTATTTTGCGGTAGGTAAAATTGCACGAGACCAAGTCGAAAGCTATGCTGAACGAAAAAATATGTCGGTAGAAACTGTCGAGAGATAGCTAGCGCCTAATCTAGGTTACGATCCGGATAATTCTAAATGATCTAATTGACTTATTTCGTGCTACGAGAAAGCGCTCAGGTGACGCCAATAATTTGACGAACGCGAATATTTATGTTAGTATTCAGAAATTATTTCCCGCCGTATTGCTATATTCCTAACTGAGAGATTTATTATGAATTCAATTTTAAGCCTTAAATTAATTGGCATAAGCATATTGTTCTTGATGTTAGCTGCTTGTGGTGAAGGCACAGGCATTGATACAGATACGGTAACCTCTAATAATGCGCCAGTAGCCTTGGATCAATCGATTAAAACCAATAATGATATCCCTGTCGATATCGCATTAAGTGGTACCGATGAGGATGGTGATTCGTTAACGTATGCGATTGCCGCTAATCCGCAAGCGGGCACATTGTCCGGTACGGCGCCGAATCTCACTTATACACCTGATGCAAATTTTGAGGGAGATGATAGCTTTAGTTTTACCGTGAATGACGGTGCTTTAACCAGCACATCAGCCACCGTTATGATTTCGGTAGCATTTATTGCCACAGATACGATAACCTCTAATAATGCACCAGTAGCCTTGGATCAATCGATTAAAACCAATAATGATATCCCTGTCGATATCGCATTAAGTGGTACCGATGAGGATGGTGATTCGTTAACGTATGCGATTGCCGCTAATCCACAAGCGGGCACATTGTCCGGTACGGCGCCGAATCTCACTTATACACCTGATGCAAATTTTGTGGGAGATGATAGCTTTAGTTTTACCGTGAATGACGGTGCTTTAACCAGCACAGCAGCCACCGTTATGATTTCGGTCGCATTTATTGCCGATTCGACGCCAGATGCCTTTGCATTTGTGAGTCAGTCAGGGGTTCTTCCTGGGATTGTAGTGGCGTCAAATAGTATCTCAATTAGCGGTATTAATCAGCCTGCAAAAATAGTGATTACGAATGGCGAATATTCTATTGATGGGGCGGATTATACCGCAGCAGAAGGACTGATCAATCATCAGCAAAGCATTCGTGTTCGCTTGACCACGTCTTCTGTGGCTTCAGGAACGGTAGAAACCCATATCACTATCGGTGGTGTGAACAGTATTTTTAAGGTGACAACATCTGGAGATATCACTGATCCCACGGCCCATATTATCTTTCCAACACCAAGAGTACTGACTACAGCGGATAGTATTCGAGTGCGTGGTAGCACCACTGATGAGGGAACGATTGCGACCGTTTCGGTGAATGGTATCGCTGCGGCTTCGAGTGATAAGTTTTTGAACTGGACCGCCGTGGTTCCACTCGAGCCTGGTATGAATCAGATAACAGTATTGGTTACCGATCGTGCGGGTAATAGTAATCAGGATGCTCCAGCAAGCGTCAGTATAGAGTCAAGACCGCTTTTCTCCGATAAGAGGGAAATTACATATAACAACGCATCTGCCAAGCTGATGTTTTATGATACTGAGCTGGATGGTCTTTATGCCTTCGATGCGTCTTCTCAGGACTATCAGGTTATTTCTGATCAAAGCAAGCCAGAAGAGGGCAGTAATCTTTTTTATTCGGGCGTCAGCTTCGATATTGATGAAGCCAGCAACTCGGCTTATACAATTGATGCGTCTGCTGGTGTGGACAGAGTGATGCAGGTTAATTTGAATACCGGTCTGCGTACGGTGGTCACTGAAGATACGCAAGCCTTTGCGGCTCACACATTGATAAATCCTCGTCTTATCGAAATTGATTCAGATGCGAAGGTGGCGTATGTGTTAGATGCTCGCATCTTTGGAGGAGTAAGAAAGGCCATTATCAAGTTTGATTTAAGCACCGGGGCTGCTTCGTTGGTGGCCGACGACTCATCTACTAGGCTAGGGTTTTCTAGGACACATAATATGGTGTTGGATAAGGCGAATAATCGTCTTTTGCTGACAGATCCTGGTGGCATAAATAATCTTATCGCGGTTAACCTGGCGACTGGCGCTAGAACGAGATTATTAGATTTTTCTGTTGACCTCGGACTCAGTGGGATCAAAGGCATTGCCATTGATAGCGTAAATCAACGGGCGTTAATTTATGATAACGGTTCTAGTAATAAGCGAATTGTTGCAGTTGATTTAGCAAGCCGAGCAGTTTCCCCCATTGTGGAAGGTCTATCATTGGAGGTGCCTGGATTTGATACAATGGACATGGTCTATGATGGCAATAATGATCAAGACCGAGTATTCATCGTTGCGGATGGTGTTATTCATCAGATAAATCTTGAAACCGGTGTAGAAAGTATTTTTTCGAGTGATACGATTCCCGATGGCATCAACCCATTAAATACCGCGACCGGTTTGACTATTGATCCCGCAAAAAACCGTCTCTTGGTGACCACGGGGGACGCCTCGCAAATTATTGCGATAAATCTTCTGGCAAACGGTGAACGAAGCATAGTTTCCAATAATCTCACGATACCCAATGGTGACAATCCACTGGGCACGCCGATGGATATCGCGATAAGCGGTGATCAAGCTTATGTGGTCGATGCAGGGAATCTATCCATCATCAGGGTTGATCTTACGGATGGTGGAAATGGCGCGAGAAGTATCTTATCCGATAACAATAAAATCGATGAAAATAATACTTTTGATCAATTAACGGAAATCGTTGTGGATACTGCGAACGCACGTACCTTAGTGCTGGACTCAGGCAGGCAATCCTTACTGAGCGTTGATAACAGCTCCGGCGAGAGAGCTATTATTTCTGACAATAACACTGATAATGTCAATCCGATAATCAATCCAGCTGGTCTCATTATTCATGGTGATAGAGGCTTTATAACGGATAGGCAAAATCGTTTGATTTTAAGCGTTGACTTGGAAAGTGGTGCGCGCACGGTGTTCTCGGGGCCGGGGCAACCAAATGCTTCGAATCCATTCATATCTCCAACAAAGATGGTGTTGGATGCCGCACACAGTCGTTTGCTGGTGCTTGATAACAGAAGGGTTATTGCTGTGTCTATAGCAGATGGTGCACGTAGCGTATTATCCAGCAGATCTATTCCTGCTGATAACCTAGGCTTTGAATGGTTAACGGATATCACGCTTGATATAAAAAATAACCAAGCGTTTATCCTTGATAGCACCCTACAGAGAATAATTGCGGTGGATCTTGAGAGCGGCGAGCGAACTTATTATGCCGGAGGCGCGCCAAATGGTTTCCCCGCGTTATATGAACCAAGGAGTATTGCATTTGACCGGGAAGCTAATAAGGCTGTTGTGGGCGCGGATCACTTTTATTCGGAGTCAACGGCTAGCTTGAAAAAAATTGATTTGGCGACTGGGGCAAGAGAAGAAATGTCGAGCACTGATGTTGATGCAAAAGATTTACTCTTTGCTGAGAAAAAACTGTACATGCTTACTTCTCAGAGGTTGTCAGAGCTAAATACGGCGACAGGCGCGGAAATGATCATCTCTAGTAATGATACGCATGACGGTGATCGGCTTGTATCCTCACAAGCTCTCGCGCTTGATATTGCGAATGGCCGTGCCTATGTTACCGATTCAACGCAGCGGCTCATTCTGTCTATCGATTTAACAACGGGAGAACGAGCGATCGTCTCTAGCAATAGTTTTCCGGATGCGTCAGCACCCTTGTTCACTCGTGATATTTCATCGCTTGTTTTTGACTCGGATAATCAACGGTTACTCGTTTTAGATCCCGGAGTTGGAATTATTGCCGTTGATTTGAGCGATGGTAATGTAGGTGCCCGAATCCCCTTTTCTACCAGAGAGTTTCCGAATAATGAGAATGGTTTGCGCAATCCTAGTGCTATGATTTTGGATGAAGCGGGTAAGCGTTTACTGGTGATTGCGCGGACTGTTGGATCCGAAAAAAGAGAAGGGCCGGAAGCAGTGGAAGCGGTGTTTGCTATTAATTTAGCGACGGGCGAGCGAGCAATATTGCACCAAGATTCAGAGGTCACGAATTTTCTTATTAGTACGCAAAACGTCAAAGACATTAGCTTAATATCGCCTGATCTGGCATTGATTACAGACCTTGAAAAAGGGGTTGTGCTGATGGATTTATTGACTGGAGAGCAGGCGATTTTAGCGAGATAAACGCCGTGATTAATAAATGCTTGATTGAATCTAAATCCGCAGTTGATCGCTACGAAGTATCGCTATGTTATAGATTAAAATAAAAATTAGCGTGTGTAGTTAGTTTGTAACATTGAGCTAAGAGTTTATACATAAATAGTGCCCGCACGGAAACTTCCAACTTATTGATTAATCTTGAAAAAGTACTTCAGATTCAATACGAAGATTGTTAAAATAAGCGCTGTATAAAACTATATTCTCCAGAAAAACGGATTTTATGGGGCTTATTTCACTAAACTTCGAGGACTTATCTGATGCGCGTCGTGAAAAATCCACAACTTCAATTCGGCGAAGTTAATATTTCAAACATCCATATCGACCCACGTTCACGCGACGATATCCCAGCTGTTCTCAAAGGATTGCAATACATTTATGTCACCGATGAAGTGAGAGAAAAAGTATTTCGTGCACTTGAAAAAACACTTGATCCCGCTGTTAATACGGCAGTTGGGCGACCCGGTATGGAGTTGTGGAAAATATTTGTGTTGGCGACATTAAAATTAGGCTTGAATTGCGATTTTGATCGATTGCAAGAATTGGCCAATGAGCATAACACCATTCGTCAAATGCTAGGTCATGCCGACTGGGCAGATACGACCAGCTATAAACTACAAACCATCATTGATAATGTTTCAAAACTCAAGCCTTCCGTATTAGCCGATATCAATCAAATTATTGTTGAAGCGGGTCATGACGTGGTAAAAAAAAAGCCTGGCGACGAATTACAAACGCGGTGTGATTCCTTTGTCGTAGAAACTGATGTGCACTATCCGACGGACATCAATCTTTTGTGGGATGCTATGCGTAAAGTGATCACGCTAACCGGACAGTTTTGTGAGGATGAAGAAATCAGCGACTGGCGGCAATACCAATACAATGCAAAACAAGTAAAGAAACTTTATCGCAAAGCACAGAAAACAAAATATTCCACCTCAAAAAATGAAGAGAAAAAAGCGATTCGCTGTGAAGAGGTTCACCAAGCTTATCGTGATTATCTAGCGCTATCCGTAAGTACCCTCAAAAGAAGTCAGGAGACACTAAAAGAGCGAGTTAATCTCATCAATTTATCCGCTGTTGAGCAAATACATGACTATATACAGCACGCAG
>Ga0316204_10010839_pt1 | contig 11601 bp, 8 predicted proteins | sample 6monrhotite_MG_2_FD_205661 | JGI IMG/M metagenome (GOLD analysis project Ga0316204, IMG submission 205661) | Microbial mat bacterial communities from mineral coupon in-situ incubated in ocean water Damariscotta River, Maine, United States -... | ecosystem: Environmental > Aquatic > Marine >...
ATTGTTTAAAAAAAGGTGAATCAATCATTACTCCAAATATACGCCTATTAAAAAGACAAAATGAAATTGAATATGCCGTACAGGAATCAGCTTCTCCCATACATGATAGCTGTGACCAGTTAATTGGCGCCGTGCTCGTTTTTCATGATGTCACTGCAATAAGAGAAATGTCTAAGGAATTGCTCTTTCAAGCAAGCCATGATGCGCATACCGGTTTATTCAACCGCACCGAATTTGAAAACCGTCTTCAACATTGTATTGATACAGTAGAGAAAAAATATCATAGTAGTATTTTGTGCTACATGGACCTTGATCAATTTAAGCTCGTCAATGACACCTGTGGTCATGTTGCTGGCGATGCCTTATTGAAACAATTATCAGCTCTCTTGCAGAACTCCGTAAAGGGTACCGATACCATTGCGCGATTAGGGGGTGATGAATTCGGTATTCTATTCGATCAATGCAGTTTGGAGCATGGCGTAGAAGTTGCCAACTCTATAAGACAAACCATCAAAGAATTCAGGTTTACATGGGATGACAAGATTTTTGAAATCGGTGTCAGTGTCGGTATGGTCGAAATCAATAGCCATGAACAGACTGTCACAAAATTACTTAGCATGGCAGATGCCGCTTGTTTTGTTGCCAAAGATAATGGACGTAACCGCATACATGTTTACCAACAAGATGATCAGGATCTTTCACGTCAACATAGTGAAATGCAATGGGTCCATCAGATAAAACGTGCATTTGAAGATAACTCATTTGTCCTTTATCGGCAGAAAATTTCAACACTGTCTGATACACAAAATGAATTACCCGAATTTAATGAGATACTTGTAAGAATTCTGAATAAAGGAAAACTCATTCCCCCAATGGGTTTCATACCAGCAGCTGAGCGATATGGAATGATGCAGAGCATAGACCGCTGGGTAGTTAGTAAAACCTTCATGATACTAGAATCACTATTCAAACAAGGAGAGACGCATCGGCAAATGTATTCAATTAATCTCTCCGGCGCTTCATTAACCGATATAGAATTCCTTGAATTTATTGTTGATAAACTCGACTATGTAAGCTTTCCTTCATCCTGGATCTGTTTTGAAGTAACTGAAACAGCTGCCATATCCAATATCAAACAGGCTTCAAGCTTTATACAAAAATTAAAAAATAAAGGCTGCTGTTTTGCTTTAGATGATTTTGGTAGTGGACTAAGTTCATTTAATTATTTAAAAAACTTACCTGTTGATTACTTAAAAATAGATGGTAGCTTTATTCGAAACATACTCAATGACAATGTTGATTCAGCCATGGTTGCTTCGATTAACAGCATTGGTCATATTATGGGCCTCAAAACCATTGCTGAATTTGTCGAAAACCAAGAACAAGCTGATTTATTGAAAAGCATTGGTATCGACTACGCACAAGGATTTTTGTATTCAAGGCCCACACCATTCGATGTGAGTTAAGGTGCAGAAGAAAACAATAGCCTCTCCTGCACTCTTATCTTTAGGCTTCTACAGTTTCGCCTAGCTCTTCCTTAGCTTCATCTTTTGCATTTTTATCGATTTTCGAAACTAATAATTTACCTCGTATCTTTGTTTCTATCTCATTAGCAATTTCAGGATTATCAATTAAAAACTTCTTGGCATTCTCTTTACCTTGGCCAATTTTTTCACCTTGATAACTATACCAGGCCCCTGCCTTTTCAACGAAACCGTTATCAACACCCAACTTAATTAACTCGCCTTCATGCGAAATGCCTTCACCATACAAAATTTCAAATTCAGTTTGTTTAAATGGTGGCGCCACTTTGTTTTTTACCACTTTGACACGGGTTTCGTTACCAACAATTTCATCACCTTTCTTAATTGCACCAATACGACGAATATCTAATCGAACTGATGAATAGAATTTTAATGCATTACCACCCGTGGTTGTTTCAGGGTTTCCAAACATAACACCAATTTTCATACGTAACTGATTAATGAAAATAACCATCGTATTAGATTTCTGAATATTCGCAGTTAATTTCCTAAGTGCCTGTGATAACAAACGCGCTTGCAGCCCCATATGTGAATCACCCATGTCGCCTTCAATTTCAGCCTTTGGTGTTAATGCTGCAACCGAGTCAATAACAATGATATTCACAGCACCGGATCGAACCAACATATCAGTAATTTCCAATGCCTGCTCGCCTGTATCAGGTTGTGAAACTAACAACTCGTCAACATCCACTCCTAGCTTTTCTGCGTATCCAGGGTCAAGCGCATGCTCGGCATCAACAAATGCTGCGGTACCACCCATCTTCTGTGCTTCGGCGATAACCTGTAATGTTAATGTTGTTTTACCCGATGATTCTGGACCATAAATTTCAATAACCCGTCCTTTTGGCAACCCGCCAATGCCCAATGCGATATCAAGCCCCAGCGACCCAGTTGAAATAGCTTCGATATCACGCATGGTAATGTCATCACCCATTCGCATGACCGAACCTTTACCAAATTGCTTTTCAATTTGTCCCAGTGCTGCTGCTAATGCTTTTTTCTTTTGATCATCCGACATGTTGCTTCTCCAATATGGTTGTTATGTTCTATCTATATTTGATCACTTATCTTTGTGATCGCCTTGATCACAATATGGAGCTACTTTAGGCTATATATTTCATAGTGTCAATACTTTTTATCACCTTTATACATTTTACCACCTAGGTACTTTATATGGCGATAATCGTTGATATAGGCTATAATCCACTTGTTTTATATGGAGAAGCTTATGGCTGCCACACACAAGTCGCTTGAAACAATAAAGTGGAACACGCGCCAGCGACTCCAATACATTGAATTAATGGCATTTTACACCGGCGTGGTAACACGTAGTGATATCGCCAATACGTTCGGTATTTCTGATGCCGCCGCCACAAAAGACCTGAAGCTCTATGGCGAATTAGCACCTGACAACCTTATTTATAAACATAATGTATTTGGATTCGTGCCGAATGTTTCGTTTAAGGAAGTATTAACGGATCTCTCGCCTGATGCGGTATTACCTATTATCGCGGGCAACCTGCCTAATTCTGGTGGCCCGGATAGAGACAAGCTGGTTTATGGAATACCAACAGAGTCGCTACCCTTACCAACTCGCTTGCCAAATAAAACCATATTAGCGCAAATTCTAAGAGCGACCAGACATCATAAAAAACTGGAGATCAGTTACCGTTCACTCTCAGACAGAGAACCCGTTGATAACCGTATCATCGAACCTCATTCATTAATTAATACCGGACTACGCTGGCATATTCGCGCCTACAACGAAACCTCATTTGATTTCAGAGACTTTGTTTTATCGCGAATTGCCGCTGCATCAATCGTTGATGAAGATGCCGAGTCTAATATGATTTACGATGATGACTGGATGGAATCTATCTCACTTGAATTATCACCTCACCCGAAATTAAGTGAAGTAAAACGTGAAAATCTTATGCTCGACTATCAGGCTCAAAATGGAATTATTCAACTTGATGTGAAACGCGCATTAATCGCTTATGTCTTACAGCACTTGTCTGTAGACACAACAGTTGATCATTCATTAAACCCAAATGCATACCAGCTTGTTCTGGTTAACCGAGATGAGGTTGAGCCATTTGCGGGATGGGCTTTTCATCAGACCTAATATAATAATTAATTCAATGGCCAAGTATCCAGCACATGATACTCAACACCTGCCGCCGTCGAACGTGATTCAATCAAAGAAAAAGAATCAACTTGCCATTCAATTTTGTTTTTAAACTCGGGATAGCTCAGTGAATTATATTGTCGTGCGAGACTGACGTGTGGCGTATAAAGACGTTCGTCGGGTTTATAATCACAACGTTTTAATTCATTATTTAACTGCGTGACAAGATTCTTTAACTCTGGATTAATAAATTGACAGCCTAACCAGAATATTTTCTCTTGATGAAAACAACCCGTTTTATCCAGGGACAATGTAAACCGTTTAGTTTGAATAAACCTTGCTGCTTTTAACAAACATGGAAGCTGCGACTTTTCAACAGAACCGACAAACGCTAACGTAATATGCAAATTATCAGGAATGATTTTATTTGGAATATTAATTAATAAAGGTTTTGTTTGCTCTACGATAGATTGCCGCGTGATTTGGTCTGGCCACAAAGCAAAGAATAGTCTTATTTTATCATTCATCAAGACAAGTCAATAAACCTGACAAAGCATGTTTAACTGCTTGTTCACGTACCGCTTCTCTATCACCAGCAAAATAACAAGATTCCGAGCGCAAAAACCCTTCTTTTCCAGCCCATGCAAACCAGACAGTGCCGACTGGGTTTTTATTAGTGCCGCCGCCAGGACCTGCAACACCACTAACTGACAATGACCAGTCCGCATGACTATTAAGCAGCACACCTTGCGCCATTGCATGCACGGTTTGCTCACTAACCGCACCAAACTCACTTAAGGTTTGCTCAGACACACCAAGCATTTCAGTTTTTGAAATATTGGAATAGGTTACAAAACCGCGATCAAACCAGTTTGAACTTCCAGACACAGCAGTGATCTGTTGCGCTACCCACCCACCTGTGCACGACTCTGCTATGGCGAGGTTTGCATGCGACTCATTTAATAATTTCCCAATACGGGAAACCAGTTGATCACATGTAAAGTTTTTCATCTTTGTTTACTTAACGACTACGTTAACATTTCTGTAATTTCACAGCCTAGGTGGTATTTAGGGCTACTTTCATTGATATCTACACGTAAGACTTTAACGCGTGCATATAATGGCGGAACAACCGTTTTCTCTGGTTTGACTTTTACATCTATTTCATCACCGATAATAACCAATGTATCTGTCAGTATCCGCAGGCCCGTTGCACTCAAGTCTGTCACAGTCCCTTCAAGCATCTGTTGATTTCCATTGACTTTAAATACGGCCTTTATTTCGACATTCATTCTTCTAAAATCACGTTTATCAGAGGAATCAACCATCAGACTATTTGCCTCGCAGCTCTATAGATAAAAGAAAATTACAATCAGTAAACTGATTTACATCGTCACAATCTAACAGAATTCACCTGCTACTGGCTAGCCTCATACAAAAATTCTCTGACAATCCTGCTTTTATAATTCTGCTTATTTCTATAAACTAAATTCAATATGAAAGCCGAGAATATTCCATCGCAACACACCCCTATGATGCAGCAGTATTTGCGAATAAAGTCACAACATGCTGATATACTTGTATTTTACAGAATGGGCGACTTTTATGAGTTATTTTTTGATGATGCCAGAAAAGCGGCAAAATTATTAGATATCACTCTCACCGCCAGAGGGAAGTCTGCGGATGAACCCATCCCAATGTGCGGGATCCCTTATCATGCAGCCGATGGCTATTTAGCGAAACTCGTCAAGGTAGGTGAATCCGTTGCTATTTGTGAGCAAGTTGGCGACCCTGCAACCAGCAAGGGGCCGGTTGAACGCAAAGTCGTCAGGATTATTACTCCTGGTACCATAACTGAAGAATCACTCCTACAGGAACGCAAAGACAATTTGCTCTGCTCAATTAATCAGGTGAATGATATCTTTGGTCTTGCTTCACTCGATATTACTAATGGTCGATTTAATGTTTTGCAAGTAACGGGCATCGAAGCATTACTGAGTGAACTCGAACGTATCAGCCCTGCAGAACTTCTCGTCAATGAAGAAGTCGCTATCGCCGACACCTTAAAAAACACCATTGGCTTCAAATACCGACCCCCATGGGATTTTGAACTCACCACTGCAACGCGATTATTAACTGAACAATTTGCAACCCATGATCTATCCGGTTTTGGCTGCGAAGAAATGACAGTTGCTGTCAGTGCGGCAGGCTGTTTAATTCATTATGCAAAAGAAACCCAGCGTACCAGCCTGCCTCACATCACCAAGCTTTCAGTGGAACACCGTGATCAAGCTGTCATACTTGATGCTGCTACACGCCGTAATCTCGAGCTTGATCGTAGTTTGTCTGATCAACACGATTACACACTTGCCGGCATTCTTGATAATTGCGTAACCTGTATGGGTAGTCGTTTAATGCGACGCTGGATTAATCGTCCTCTACGTGACGTTAACCTGCTCAGCCAACGTTTTGACTGTATCGACGATATTCAACAGCAACAAAGTTACATCAGCATTCAACCATTACTACAAAGTATCGGAGACATTGAACGCATCCTGACTCGCATTATCATGGGTAGCGCACGCCCAAGAGATCTCTCAACACTCAGCTTGTCACTGCAAACATTACCTACACTACAACAAGAACTAACAACGCTTAAAAATGATCTAATCGTCAATGTTGCCAAATCGATTAATGAACACCCTGACGTCGTTGCGCTACTCACAAAAGCCATTATAGAACAACCTCCTATGTTGATACGTGATGGTGGCGTCATAGCAACGGGTTTCGATGATGAACTTGATAAGCTCAGATCGCTAAGTCAGCATGCTGACCAATTCCTGGTCGATCTTGAAGAAGCTGAAAAACGACGTACTGGCCTCAATACCTTAAAAGTAAGCTACAACCGTGTACATGGTTATTACATCGAAATTTCAAAAGCCCAGTCTGAAAAAGTACCCGACGATTACATTCGTAGACAAACATTAAAAAATGTTGAGCGCTACATCACCCCCGACCTAAAAGCGTTTGAAGACAAAGTACTCAGTGCTCGTGAAAAATCTTTAACGCGAGAAAAATACCTATACGAGAAATTATTAGAAACACTAGCACTATCTCATGAAAAACTTTCACTCTGCGCCGAAGGCTTGTCTGAGCTTGATGTTTTATGTAATTTGGCAGAACGCGCCCAAACACTTAATTACACACGACCTATACTAAATAGCGGCACTGGCCTGCACATTAAAGGCGGAAGACATCCCGTTGTAGAAAAAGTATCGGAACAGGTGTTTGTACCAAACGACACTTTACTTAACGATGAACGTCACATGCTTATCATTACCGGGCCTAACATGGGCGGTAAATCAACTTATATGCGCCAAACTGCATTGATCACTCTCATGGCTTTTATTGGTAGCTTTGTTCCGGCTGAGTCTGCCGAAATTGGATCGATTGATAGAATTTTTACGCGCATAGGAGCATCAGATGATCTTGCCAGTGGACGCTCTACTTTTATGGTCGAGATGACGGAAACTGCAAACATTCTCAACAACGCCACCGCCAATAGCCTGGTCTTAATGGATGAAATTGGACGCGGAACCAGCACTTATGACGGTCTATCACTCGCCTGGGCCTGCGCTGAGCACCTGGCGAATAAATTAAATGCTTTTACTTTATTTGCTACCCATTACTTTGAACTGACTGATCTTGAAAATGATCACCCGCAGATAAAAAATGTTCACCTCGATGCTATCGAACATGGAGAGAGCATTGTTTTTATGCACAGCGTCAAAGATGGCCCGGCAGACCGTAGTTACGGCCTGCATGTTGCCGCTCTGGCGGGTTTACCCAATGAAGTCATTCAATTTGCTAAACAATGCCTGCTTAACCTGGAAAACCAGCATCACTCAAACCATTCTTTACCCGAACAAGTACAGCAATTTGCCTTATTTACCGAAACTGAGACCAGTAAAGTAGAACAAGCCATTGCTGATACGAATCCAGACAGCCTATCCCCCCGTGAAGCACTTGATCTTATCTATTCACTCAAACAAACACTCAATTCATAAATTCTATAAATTTCTGTAACTTACAACGTCAAATCAACTGGTTATTTACTCTTATATTCCTAAAGTTTTACCTTACAAAAGCCGATAGATTTAGTGTGTAAACCACATAAAAATAAAACAATTCAATTAATTCATGTGGTTACGTGAGTGCATCAGCTTGATAGTACAAATAAGACTATAAATTTAAGGACAGGACTAAATCATGGCAAGTTTCTTCAACAAGGTAAAAACACTCAGTATTAAACAAAAAATGCTGGGGGGCTTTGGCGTAATGCTGATCATACTTGCACTAATCGCCATCAAAACACTTTCCAGTTTGCTTGGTATAAAAGAATCCGTACAAATTGTTGCAACTGAACGACAGGTTACGGTCATCAATGTTATGGAACTATCCAATGTCATTGAAAGGTCGTTATCCAGCCTTGGATTCTACTTACTAAGTAAAGAAGAAAGCCATAAAAATACTTTTGAAGAAAAATTACTGCAAGCAAAAGACTTGATTAAACAATTAAAAAATCAAAAAACAATAACAAACAGCCCTGAAAGTATCATATTGGTAAACAAAATTGAAATAGACTTTAATCGGTTTAAAGATTACCAAGACACAATGATGGAGTTGGCTAAAAACAGTGAAAAAAACTTCCCTGGCATGAGTCAATCCGCGAAAGATATAAACCCTATTGCTCAAACAATATTACAAAATCTTGAAGAAATGATTTCTTCAGAAGATGAATCAACAGAAAAGAACCACTCCCTGTTGAAATCAGTTTATAATATGCGTTACTCGTGGTCACGATTAATGAATGGCATTCGAGCATATCTTGGATTCCGCAACAAAAACTCACTTGATGAGGTCAATAACTATATTGAAGTTTTCAGGGTTTATTTTGCCGAGATAAAAAACAATAGTTCTATCAATTTATCACTAGAACAAGAAGAAGCATTTGAGTTAATTTCAAACAGCCTTTCACATTTCCCTGAAAAATTAAATGGTGTATTGAAATTACATGGCAGTGATCAATGGCGACAAGATGCTCATATGATACGAAGCGAAATTGGCCCAATTTTAGAAAGACTAAACACAAATTTAAATACACTAACGACGAATCAAACAACTGATATTACGACGATAAGTAATAATCTGGTAAAAGATGCAAATAATACAACTATTGTTATTATTAGCATGTTACTACTAGCCATGCTCGGTGTTGCATTGCTCGCATACCTCCTTATGTCGGGTATTATTAAGCCGATGAGTATCGCTGTCGATCATGGCATTGCATCTATCAAAAAAGTAATGGAAAACTTTTCTTCAGATGAATTCTGTGCATTAGAAGACAATACGAATAACAGCGATGATGCTGTGAATAATGTCGAAAGAACATTGGAAGTAATGAGTAGTGCATTGCAAAACACTATCTTACGCGAACAAAAAATTACCGATGAACTACGTAGAAAGATAAATATTCTTGTGGAAGTTGTCACACAGGCAGCAAAAGGTGACTTAACAGGCCACATCACTGAGTTTAATGGCAACGACGATATTGATACATTGGCATCACATACACAATCGATGATAGATCAACTTAACAATCTTGTTTCCAAAGTGCAGCAATCGGGCATTCAAGTGAACTCTTCTGCAACTGAAATAGCCGCCACAGCAAAACAACAAGAAGCGACAGTTAGTGAACAGGCTGCAAGCACGAATGAAATAATGGCTACTGTTACTGAAATATCAGCAACCAATAAAGAGTTACTAAGAACAATGGAAGAAATCGCTGATGTATCTGAAACAACTGCAGGTGCAGCAGCAGACGGTCAAAACTCATTATCCAGAATGGAAGAAGCTATGCGACACATGCGTAGCTCGACTGACAATATTGCCTCGAAGCTAGCTATACTAAATGAAAAAGCAGGCAACATTAACACTGTAGTAACAACCATTAATAAAGTTGCCGACCAAACTAATCTACTGTCACTTAATGCCGCTATCGAAGCTGAAAAAGCCGGTGAATACGGAAAAGGGTTTGCTGTTGTAGCAACTGAAATAAGACGCCTAGCTGATCAAACTGCTGTTGCAACCTGGGATATCGAACAAATGGTAAAGGAAATGCAGTCAGCTGTATCTGCAGGTGTGATGGGTATGGATAAGTTCTCTGATGATGTCAGTAGAAGTGTTGACGAGATTGGCCAGATAGGTGGCCAGCTTGGAACCATCATTGTTGAAGTACAGGCACTCACTCCACGCTTTGAAAATGTAACAGAGGGTATGCAATCCCAGTCATTGGGTAGCGAACAAATCACAGAAAGCATGATTCAATTGAATGACACAGCACACCAAACTGCTGATTCACTCAGGCAATCCAATCATTCGATACAAAACCTAAAACAGGCATCTAATAGTATGCAACAGGCTGTTTCTCTATTCAAAGTGAAATAATATGGCTAAGCAACAGTTCCTGATATTTTTTATTGATGACGAAGCTTTCGCCATTAGCGCACAGGACATCGTCGAGATATTACCGATGGTGAACATGAATCAAATTCCGAAAACTGAAAACTATGTTTCCGGCATGATGAATTACAGGGGTATCATGACGCCGGTGATAGATTTACCTATGTTGTTAACAACCAAACCGTCGCAACAAAAGGTTTGCACTCGCATCATTATAATCAACAATCAATTTCACAATGTTTTCAAATACACCGGATTAATAGCCGAAAAAGTTATTCGTACATCACAATTAGACACTGATAAATTTACAAAACACACCCTTGTAAAAAATGGAGTCAACTATCTCGGCAATATTGCTTTAGATGATAATAATGAAATACAGATAATTAGTCTTGATCAATTATTACCAGAAGAGGTTAACAATATTGCTCTTACGCGGCACACGGGATGATAAATGCAGAAAAAGTTACCATGAGCATAGATATCATAATTCAAATGATCTACACAGAAATTGGCATAGATGCTCAATCTATTGGCCAGTCGGCTTTTGATAGTGCCATTGGTAAACGCATGGAAGAAACAAAATATAAAGATATCAATCAATACATATCGCTATTAAAAGACTCAAGAAAAGAATTAACCTCATTAGTAGAAGAAATAATCGTTCCCGAAACATGGTTCTTTCGTGACAATGCAGCTTTTGATGAACTTGTTAAATATGCAAATAAAAATAAACTTAATATTAACCAAACACCATTAAGAATAATGAGCATTCCGTCCTCAAGTGGTGAGGAAGCCTATTCTGCAGCTATTGCACTACATGAAGCGGGCTTTACGCCAGAACAGGTAAAGATCGATGCGATGGATATTAGCCAAAAAAACATTACGCATGCTACAAATGGGATTTATCGGCCAAACTCCTTCCGTAATAATATGCCAGAACACCTGCAGAATAAATATTTCAATAACGTTGACAATACGTATCATATCAACGAAACAATAAAACAATATACAACCTTCTCAAAAGGCAATCTGTTTGACATTAACACTTTGTCGATTCATGAATACTACGATGTGATATTTTGCAAAAACCTGTTTATTTATTTTGATAGCGAAAAAAAGAAAATATCTTTTAATAAAATTAAATCTGCATTAAAAACTAATGGCTTACTACTTATTGGCCACTCTGAATGCAATATAATTCCTCAAGGATCCTTTTCACCGTGTGACACAATCAAGTCTTTTGGTTTCATAAAAACAAATATTAAAAAACAAAAAAAACCAAAGAAGATACACTCACAAAATCCACCTAGGCGACTTACAAGTGTTAAAAAGAAAAGCTGGCCTCCAGCCTCAAATATAAAAGAACCAGCGCCGCCCGTTAAAAAAAATACGCCAGAGTACAAT
>Ga0316204_10010840_pt1 | contig 11601 bp, 9 predicted proteins | sample 6monrhotite_MG_2_FD_205661 | JGI IMG/M metagenome (GOLD analysis project Ga0316204, IMG submission 205661) | Microbial mat bacterial communities from mineral coupon in-situ incubated in ocean water Damariscotta River, Maine, United States -... | ecosystem: Environmental > Aquatic > Marine >...
TCGCCTCCCACAAGATCGGCGTGCCCTTCACCAGCGTCATCGCCACCGCCGTGCTGGAGCGGGTCTTCGACCTGCTGGGCCTGGTGACGGTGCTCCTGGCCATGTCCCTGACCCTGCCGGACTCGGTGGGCGTCAGCGCCGAGGACGCCGAGCTGGTCGGGAACCTCAAGAAGTACGGCTCGCTGGCCGCCGCCGCGGCGATGGCCGGGCTGGGCACCTTCCTGGCGCTCACCTTGAAGGGCGGCGCGGCCCGCGGCGTGTTCGAGGCCCTGCTCACCCCGGCGCCCCCGCCGGTGCGGCGGCGCTTCCTCCAGCTGTTCGATGGCTTCGTCGACGGGCTGGCCAGCGTTCGGGATCCGGGGGCGGTGGCCCAGGCGGCGCTGATCTCCCTGGTCATCTGGTTCAACGGCGCGGGGGCCATCTTCATGCTGTTCAAGGCCTTCTCGCTGTCCCTGCCCTTCGGCGCCGCCTGCTTCACCACCGTCGCGATCGCTGTGGCGGTCGTGCTCCCTCAGGCGCCCGGCTTCCTCGGGGTGTTCCCGGTGGCCATCGAGAAGACCCTGATGCTCTGGAGCGTCGATCCGACCCCGGCCAAGGCCTTCGCCATCGTCTTCTGGGGGGTGTCCTTCATCCCGGTGACGCTGGTGGGGCTGGTGGCCCTGTGGCGGGAGGGGCTGTCTCTGCGGAGCTTCTGGCGCCGCCCAGACAATCCCCCCGAGTGAGCACCGACCGGGCCGGGGCCGCGCGAGGATGGGCCCTGGCGGCGGCGCTGGCGCTGCTCTGGGGAGTGGGCTGCGCCTGGGCCCCCCTCCGCGAAGGCGGGCTCATCGGGCAGCCCTACACCGATCTCTACCCGGCGGTCTGGGGGCTGTGGTGGTTCATGGGCGAGCAGCCGGGACTGCCGCTGTTCTCGGAGCGCCTGGCGGCGCCGGGCGGCATGCCGTTCTACTACTCGAGCCCGCTCCACGGCTGGTTCGGCTGGCCTCTGGAGGCGGTGAGCGGGCTGACCGCGGCCTGGAACGGCGGGGTGCTGGCCGCCCGGGTGGCCACGGTGCTCTGCGCCTACGGCGCGGGCCGGGCCTGGGGGCTCAAGCCCGCCGGGGCGCTGGTGGCCGCAGCGGTCTACGGGGCGAGCCCCTTCTTCCAGGGCTTCGCTGTCGAGGGCATCGTCGAAGGCACGGACGGCTGGGCGCTGGCCGCGTGGCTCTGGGCGGCAGGTCGCCGTCGCTACGTGCTCGCGGCGCCGCTGTTCGCCCTGGCCGTCCTGTCGAGCTGGTACTACGCCGCCTGCGCCTGCCTGCTCGCCGTCCCCATGGGGCCCCGGGTCTGGGCGGGCGCGGCCGGCGGGCTGGCCATGGCTGCGCCGGCGCTGTGGGCCTTCCTCGGCGCCTTCCCTGCCCGCGAGGCCCTGGATCCAGCGGTGCGGGCGGCCATGGGCACCTCGCTGATCCCGCAGGAGCCGGGCATCAAGTCGGGCCTCAATCCCTTCGCCAAGACCTCCTGGATCGGCCTCATCGCACCGGCCCTGGCGCTGTGGACCGCGCGCAGCCGTCCGCGGGTCGCGGCGGTGATCGCGGGGATGTGGCTGCTCTCCCTGGGCCGCGGTCCCGTCTTCGAGCTGCCGCCCTTCTCGAGCCTGCGCTTCCCCTACCGCCTGCACGCCGGAACCCTCGCCGGGCTCGCCCTGCTGGCCGGCCTCGGCGCCGACCGGCTGCGCTTCGGGGCGTGGCTGGCCCCGGCGGTGCTGCTGGAGGGGCTGCTGCTGTCGCCCATCGAGCCGCTGCTCCCTGCCTCCCCCGCGGCGGCGCCGGCGATCTACGACGCGGCCCCCGACGGGGCTGTGCTGCTGGATCTGCCGGGACCGGTGGCCACCCCGCCCGGCGCCATCAACCGCTCACGCCCCCGGGCCCGCTGGTTCCTCCACGCCCAGACCGCCTACGACGGCGCCACCCCCTGGCGTCCGGACTTCAACAGCGTGGGGGTGAGCGCCGGAGACGACGGCCTGGACGGCGCCAGGGCGCTGGACCCTCTGGAGCGGCGCCCCAGCCCCGATGTCCTGGCGCTGCCGCCAGCCATCGACGCGGTGATGGTCCACCGACGGGAGCTCAAGAGCCGGGCTCTGGACGCCGCCCGGCTGCTGGAGGCCGAGGGCTGGGTCCGCGCCGCAGCGGACGAGGAGCGCTGGCTGTACCTGAGGTGACCAACCGGGTGCCCTCCCCCACGACCCGCTCTGCTTGCGGTTACCTTCCCGCTCATGTGGCTCCCCCTCGTTCTCGCTCTCGCCTGCTCGGACAAGGCCACCCCCACGGACGACACCGCCCCGATGGAGGACGACAGCACCGCCCCGTCCGGAGGCGCCCTCGCCTTCAGCGAGTCCCCTCGCAACGTGCTGTTCATCGCCCTGGACACCACCCGGCGGGACGTCATCGGCCGGTTCTCCGGGGACGCAGCCGCCACGCCCAACCTCGACGCCCTGCTCGCGGAGGGCGTGGTGCTGGAGGACCATCGGAGCTGCTCCAACTGGACCTGGGACTCCGTGCTCTGCGTACAGTCCGGCCAGGACCCCTGGCGGCTGGGCTTCGCCTACGTGGACGAGTCCGGCGTCGCCCGGTCGTCTGTGCCCGCAGATGTCCGCCTGATGTCCTCGGTGGTGAGAGACGCGGGCTACCAGACCGCCCTCGCGACGGCCCAGGGCTACATGAGCCCGGACAACCGGATGAGCCAGGGCTTCGACGACAGCTGGTATGTGCTCGACGCGCCGGCCACTGAGCTCACCGACGGGGCGCTGGACCTGCTCTCGGGCTTCGATCCCGCCGAGCCCTGGTACCTGCACCTGCACTACATGGATCCACACGAGCTGTACGATCCGCCGGAGGCCTACCTCGACGGCCTCGACGGCCTCGATCCCATCGACTTCGATCTGACGGTGCGGACGGAGTACGAGGCGCTCCGAGCCGGCGCCATTGACGAGATGAGCGAGGCTGAGCGCGAGCTGGTGCTGGCTCACCTCTGGGTCCGCTACCTCGCCGAGCTGAAGTACTTCGACGATCAGCTCGGTCGGCTGCTGGACACCATGGAGGCCGGCGGCTGGCTGGACGACACCCTGGTGGTGTTCTGGACCGACCACGGCGAGCAGATCTGGCAGCACGGCTACTCGACGCACGGCGGCAGCCTCTTCGAAGAGGAGATCCGCGCGACGGCCGCCTTCTGGGCGAAGGGGCTGACCCCGCTCGCCTGGACCGAGCCCACCACCCACGTCGACCTCTGGCCCACCATCGCCGTGGCCCTCGGCCTTCCGAACACCACAACGTTCACCGGCGTGCCCGTAGGCAGACGCGACGACGACGCGGCGCTGTTCTCCCTGCGCTACAGGGGCCCCAAGAGCTTCCAGTCGGTGGTCCAGGACGACAAGAAGCTGTTCTACAACTGGAACGGCAGCAAGGAGTACTACGATCTGGCGGCCGATCCGGGGGAGCTCGCCAACGTCTACGACAGCACCGATCCCGACGTCGTGGCGCTCTGGGAGCTGCTGGCGCCGCAGCTGGAGGCCGTCGAGGCAGCCATGGGCGGCGCCTCGCCGGTAGACCCCGGCCCGTGAGCACGCCGATGTTTCAGCGCACCCTGTCTCTGCCCGCCGCGCCCCGCGGGGTCCACCCCATCACCGACACCGTCGCGGCGGCTGTCGAGGCCGCTCGGGCGGCCTCGGCCGGCCTCGGCGCCGGGATGTGCAATGTCTTCATCCACCACACCTCCGCCTCCCTGGTGATCCAGGAGAACGCGGATCCGGATGTGCGTCGGGATCTGGAGGCCTTCTTCGCCAGGCTCATCCCGGACGGCGATCCCCTCTACCGACACGTCGATGAGGGCCCCGACGACATGCCCGCCCACGTGCGCGCGGCGGTCACGGCCACGTCGCTGAACATCCCGATCATCGACGGCAGGCTGGGCCTGGGCACCTGGCAGGGCGTCTTCCTCTGGGAGCATCGGCTGCGCCCCCGAGCCAGGACGATCACGATCACGATCTACTGAGCCGGCTCGGCCTCAGCGCACGCTCCGGTCGGGCACCAGGGCGAGGTGGCTCCAGCCCAGCGGGGCTTGATCGGCGATCCAGTCCCAGTCCATGGACGCGTACTGTTGGCGGGTCAGGGCGAGGCGAACCCGGGGATCGAGGGTGCCGTAGGTGGGGTGGGTGCTGCCCAGGAGCAGCTCCACACGAGAGGCCCCTGGCGACGCCGCCAGCAGCGGCTGGCCGGCCGTGAGCAGCGCGGTCAGGCCGTCGGCCGCGGCCTCCTGCGACACCGGGCCCGGCGGCCCGGCGATCTCGATGCGGACGGTGCCCGCTCGCTGGACCACGGTGACCCCCCACAGGTCGCTGCCCATGCGCGCCTCGGCGCCGGCCTCCCGCGCCGGCCCGGCCCAGCGGACCCAGTCCAGCGCGTCCCGGGGTGGGATCTCGGCGGTGCCCAGCGCCGCGACGACCGACGCGGGGCGCCGCCGGGCGAGCCGCTCGAGATCGTCCAGCTCCTCCAGGGCGACCCGAAGCAGCTGCGCCCGATCCAGGCGAGGCAGGCCGGCGGCGCGGGGGTCCGCGCCGTCCTCAAGCCGCCGCAGCACCTCCGCTCGCGCCCGCGGCGCGCCGGCGGGCAGCGCGCCGTCGACGAGCCCGCCCGCGGACTCGTGCGCCAGCGCGGCGCCCACGACGTCGACGTAGGCCCCGAGCAGCGGCGCGGCCTCCGCGCGGGCAGCCAGCGCCGCCTCGGACCAGATCTCTCCCGGGTCCATCAGCGCCGCCAGCGCCGCCGGATCATCCAGCAGACCGCGGATCACGCCGTCCACCTCAAACAGCAGCTGGGTCAGCAGCGCCTCGGTCCACCCCCGCTCATCGGCGCCGCCGTGGGACCAGGCCGCCTCCACCACCGCGGCCACCGGGCGACCGTCGCCGCGGGCCAGATGCCACCGCAGCGCGTTCTCGAGGCTGGCCCACCAGCCGCGGCCGGCCAGGAGCAGGGCCGCGAACACCTCGCCGGCCGCGTCGGGTCGCTCCGCGGTCGCCAGCAGCCCCTCGACCTGCCCGGCTCGCTCCGCCTCCACCGCCGCCGCCAGCTCGGCGTCATTCGACATCACCGCGTCGGCGCCGGCCAGATCCGCCATGCCCTCGGCGGGGCGGCGGCGCTTGAAGTTGCGGCGGGCCCGCCGCAGGTAGAGCGCGCCCATCTCCGGGTGTGGCTTGCCGCTGATGGCCAGCGCGGCGGTCATCGCCGTGAGGGCGCCGTCCAGATCGCGACCCGCCATCTCGGCGCCGGCGGCGGCGCGGGCGGCGGCCTCCATGGCCTCCACATCCTGCGATGGGTCCCAGTCCCGGGCCTCGTCCACCAGCCTCAGGGCCTCGGCGCCGCGTCCCCGAGCGATCGCCTCGGCGGCGCGGCTCAGGGAGGTCCTGGCGAGGCGGCGGCGGGCCTCGGCGCCCGCCGGGGTCTCGCCGTAGAGACGATCGATCCGGATGAGCGCACCCTCGGGAGCTCCTGTCGCCACCGCATCCAGCTCCGCCCAGGCCTCCAGCTCCCGCTGGAGGACCCGGGCCTCGTCCAGGTGCGGGCCGCGGGGGAACTGCTCCAGGAAGCTGTCGACCTGCTCCGAATCGGGCTCGTCCTGCAGCCGCTCCCAGCTGTGCCCCTCACAGAGCTCCAGCCCCGCCCGCGCGAAGGCCTCCAGGCTCCGAACCTCGGCCGCGGCGCGGAGCAGCGGCGCCAGCCCGGGGTCCCCCATCTCGCCGAGCACCAGCAGCGCCCGGCCCGCCTCGGGGCGGCGGCGCTCCACGCTCTCACGCAGCTCAGGCACAGCTGACGGCCCCAGCTCCACCAGAGCGCCGTACGCCTCCTCCCAGACCGGACGCTTCCGGTGCGACAGCGCCCGGGCGAGACGGCGAACCTCGGACGGATCCTCCGCCGCTCGGGCGGCCACGATCTGAACCTTCTCGGGGCTGCGGGCGCTGCAGCCGCCAGCCAGCAACGCCATCACGATGATCCCGCGCACAGCTCCTCCTGCGGGGTTGTGAAGAATTCTTGCACAGGGGCTTGGACGAAAACTGACACAATTCTTCTGCAGGAGAGTGGGAACAAATGCGAATCGAGGTGCATCATGTATGGGTGTAAGGGCGAAGTACTCTCGCGCGTTCTTGCAACACTACCTGGAGGCCTCATGCAGCGTTGGCACCTCACCGTAGGCCTCGGCGCCACGGCAATTCTTGCGGCTCTCATCGTCCCTGAGCTGATCTCTCAGCCTCAGAGCGTCACGGAGGTCGCCGGCGCTCCGGCGCCCGCACCCGCCCCGACCGTGGTGGCCCGGAACATCTCCGGCCTGACCGTCAGCGTCGGAGTCGACAACCCCGTGGTGCCCGCCGGCAAGACCACCGAGCGCTACGTCGTCGTCACCCTCGACGGCCACTCCGACGCCGGGGCGATGGTCGATCGCCCGGTCAACGTCGCGGTGGTCCTCGACCGCTCGGGTTCGATGGGCGCCCAGTCCAAGATGAGCTACGCCAAGCAGGCCGCCCGCGAGCTGGTTGAGGCCCTCGACGCCGACGACCGCTTCGCCCTGGTGACCTTCGCGGACCACGCCGAGGTCCCCATCTCCTCCACCGCGGTCACCGGCACCAGCAGCCTGCTGCGCTCCATCTACGCGGTGCAGGAGGGCGGCGGCACCAACCTCTACGCCGGCCTGAACGAGGGCTTCTCCCAGGTCCGCGGCAACCTCGACAGCCAGTCTCTGAACCGGGTGATCCTGCTTTCCGACGGCAACGCCAACGTGGGCATCACCGACGACGATCAGCTCTCCGATCTCGCGGGCCGCTGGATCGAGTCCGGTGTATCGGTCTCCGCCATGGGCGTGGGCCTGGACTACAACGAGGATCTGCTGGCCTCCATGGCCGACCAGGGCGGCGGCTCCTACCGCTTCATCGACAACCCCGCGACCCTCACCGCCGTCTTCACCGACGAGCTGCAGCAGCTCGCCGACGTGGCGGCCCGGGGCGTGCAGGTCTCCATCGACGTGGCCCCCGGCGTCGAGCTCGTCGACGTGCTAGGCTACGACGAAGAGTCCGTGGACGGCGCCGTCCGTGTCCGCGTCGGCGACGTGCGCGAGGGCGAGAGCCGCAAGGTGGTCGTCAAGGTGCGGGTGCCGGCCTCCAACGTCACCCCGGCCAACGAGCTGCTGAGCCTGGCGGTCTCCACCATCGACGGCGGGCTGGCCGGGCCCTACAGCCTGGACACGACCCCCACCGACGATCGGGCCCTGGTTCAGGCCAGCGAGAACCGTGAGCTGAGCATCCTGGTCGCCCAGGCCGAGGCCAGCGTGCTGGCCGACGAGGCGACCCGGGCCTACGAGCGCGGTGACCGCGCCCGCATGAAGTCCCTGATGCGCGCCTCCCAGTCCCGCGCGGACACGGCGGCCACCCGCTACAAGTCGGACGACCTCTACAACCAGCTGAACCTCCTGCGCGACCAGGAGCAGACGTTCGACACCGTGGACTCCAGCTCTTCCGAGGGTGTGTTCCAGGTGAAGCGCGCCAAGGAGACCTACCGTGCCAGCAGCCGCTGAGCTCCCCGCGACCCGGAGCGCCCTGACGCTGCCTCAGCAGCAAGCCCGGGTGCTGGGTCGCAGGCAGCTGGCCTGGACCGCCTGGATCACCGCGCTGAGTGGCTGGCTGGCCCTGGTCGGCCTCGCCGGCGTGTGGCCGGCCCTCACCGTCGCCGTCACCCTCTTCGTCGGCGTAATGGGCGTGCGCCCCAAGCGCCTCAAGCAGGCCCCGCTGGTGCTGGCCGCCATCTCCGGCGCGGCCCTGCTCTCCAGCGCGCTCGGGCTCTCGGCCGTGATGGCCGCGGGCGCGGCGGCGGGCTGGATGCTGGTTCGCCTGAACGATCGGGAGTACGACCGGCTGGATCTGCTGAACGGCACCCTCGCCGGCGCCGCCGCCAGCGGCTTGGGCCTGTGGGCCGCCGAGCAGCTGGTGCCCGGCAGCGTGCCCCTGGGCCTCGCGCCGCTCTTCAAGGGGGCCATCTTCGGCCTCGTCAGCGCCCAGGCGCTGGTGCCCATCTCCCTGAAGTGGAAGCGCCGGGCCTCAATCCCTTCGGATCGCGTCATCACCATGACCCTCTCCGAGAACTACCGGGAGGCGCCGATCAAGGCCAAGCGCCTCCACGCCCAGCTCAAGGGCATGGACCCCGAGAAGGACACCCTCCAGGGCGTCGAGGAGATCGCCTGCTGGGTCTACCGGCTCGCCAGCTCGCTGCAGACCCTGGACCGCGAGCTGAGCGAGGTGAACCCCTCGGAGATCCAGGAGCGCATCATGCTCCTGACGACCCAGGCCGCCGCCGAGGACGACGAGTTCACCCGGGATCGCCGCCTGGCAACCAGCGGACACCTCGAGCAGCTCATCGAGCACACCGAGCGCCTCAAGATCGAGCGTGAGCGCATGTCCAGCCTCCAGGAGTACGCCCTGGCCTACCTGGAGGAGGCCCGCCTGGGCACCCTGCTGGCCCGCAAGCTCCCCGGTGAGAGCGCCCCCGGACGCCTGGACGAGGTGCTGGAGCGCCTGCGCACCCACGCCAAGGAGGGCGAGGCCCGCCGCGAAGCCAGCCGGGAGATCGGTCGGGCCTTCCGCGAGCTCTGATCCCGCGTCACGGCGCTGCCAGCCGGCGCCCGCGGCCGGCGCCCGCGGCGGAGCGCCGGACTACTCCTCGGCGCTCGTCGGGACCTCGCCCAGCGCTGTCCGCACCCACGCGGTCAGCTCCCGGCGGTCCGACAGCGCCAGCGAGTCGCGGACGCGCCCGGACGGCCCTCGCGCCAGCAGCTCGTAGCGCTCCCCCCTGAGCCCGCCCCGGAGCCGCAGCGTGACCGACCAGCCCTCGAGCTCGCCCGCGGCGTCAATCGACGAGCGCCAGCCAGCCCACAGAGCGCCGGTGATGTCGTGGGGCGGGCGTGTCAGCCTCAGCCCCAGCTCCTGCGCCGATGTCGAGAAGCCACCCCCGGCCCGGCGCCACAGGGCGTCCCGCCACAGCGCACCGAGCAGATAGAGCGCCCAGAGCGCTGCCAGCCCGAGCAGGACGCCCGTGAGCGACCCGATCAGGATGCCGTCGTCAACCCACGAAGCTACCCCTCGAGGTCAATCACGACCCCCTCCCGGGCGAGGGTTACAAGGGGCTCCGTGTGCCCGTCCCACTTCCGGGCCAGCATGTCGAGGTCCTCATCCGAGGAGGTCGGCGCGTGGTGGAAGAGGACGAGGTGCTTGACCTGGGCGGCCTTGGCGAGCGCGACGCCGTACTCCGGGTAGGCGTGCCCCCAGGTCATCTTCTCCAGGTACTCCTCCCAGCTGAACATGGTGTCCATTACGACCACGTCGGCGCCGGCCATGGCCTCGACCACGCTGCGCTCGTGGGCCGGCGGGCGGGTGCCGGAGGCGATGCCCTCCCCCACCTTGGCCAGCGGCGCCGTGTCGGTGAGGTAGAGCACCGTGCTCTTGCCGTCGGTCACCCGGTAGCCCAGCGAGCCGCCCGGGTGGTTCAGGCGGATGGGGGTGACCTCGAAGGGCCCGCTCTCCCGGGTCTTGCCGGGGCGGGTGTTGCCGAAGCGCAGCTCAGCGGGGATCAGGTGGAGTCGCAGCGGATGGTTCACGCCGTTCAGGAAGCGCGCCAGCAGGTCGCGGCACTCGTCGGGGGAGTGCGCCGGCACCGAGACGTTGATGCGGCGGCTGGGGGCAAAGATGGGGCCGAAGAACGGGAAGCCGAAGACGTGATCGACGTGCAGGTGCGTGAAGAAGATATCCAGCCCGCGGCGCGGCCCCTCCATCAGCAGCTGGTGACCGAGCTCGCGCGCGCCGGTACCACAGTCCAGGACGAGCACATGCTCGTCGTTGGAGATCTCGATGCAGGAGGTGTTGCCCCCATATCGGGATGTCTGGGGCCCGGGTACCGGTATAGAACCGCGCACTCCCCAGAATCGAAGCTTCACAAATCGTTCCTGTGGCCCAGAGGGGAGATCATCCTAACCCGGAGCGATCCCGAGGTGAAGTTCAGAAGTAGTAGCGGACACCGATCTGACCGTCAATGGACCACCCGATGAACTCGACAAAGTAGACGGTCGGGGCCAACTCTGCGTGAAAGTCGATGGGCAGATCCGGGACCAGCAGGCTGGCACCGAACACCGCGCGCGGCCCTATCAGCAGGCGCGGCACGCCGGTCTCCAGGTCCACGTCGACGTTGATACCGCCGCCCACGTGCAGGGGCACCGCGTAGATGTTGTCAGCAACCTCGAAGGGGCGGAAGACGATGGTGTAGTCCGCGGACACCGACAGGGAGTTGGGCACGCCGAGGTTGCCGCCGGCCGTCGCCTGCAGGGCCGACCAGTCTCCGATCCAGAGGCGACTGGTGACGCCTGCCGGGGCGCCGATGGCGACCCCGAGGCCGAAGGGTCCGCCCGTGCGCTCGCCGCTGGTTGGGGCGGAGGTACCGCTGCCGCTGCCCTCGACGGGGGTCTGGGCGGCGGCGGGGGCTGTGAGGAGCGATAGCAGCGACAGCGTGGCGAGCATCGACGACTCCGATGTCCATGTAGAAACACCGACCGCGAAGCGGCCGGTGTTAAAAAGAGAGGGAGTACGCGGTACAGGATTCGAACCTGTGGCCTCTGGCTCCGGAGGCCAGCGCTCTATCCAGCTGAGCTAACCGCGCTCATCACGCCTCTCGTAAGCTCTGACTAAGTCGCCTCTTCATCGGTGTCAACCGACCGGGAGGCACTGCGACCGCCCACCCAGGCGCGCATGGCGGGCAGGGTCTCGTCCGCCCAGGCGTCACTGGTGCGCTCCCCCGCGAAGCGGCGCAGCATGCCGGTGAGCATGAAGTGCAGCTCCTCGTACAGGGCCATGCGATCGTACATGACCTCCTCGGCGGCGCCCTTGATCATCTGCGGCAGCTTGACGCCCTGCAGGTCGAGGTGCGGCCCCTTCAGGGTCACATAGAACTCGCGGTCCTCGCGACGCAGCACCAGCCGAAGCTCGCGGAGCACCTTGCCGCCGGCCAGCGCGGCCCGCGCCTCGGGGGAGGTCGAGGGGTTCTCCCCGGTCATCACGGCCCGGGGCTTGTCGCTGTCCATGTCGCGGAAGGCGATGCGATCGTCGACCCAGTAGTCGATCCGGCCCAGCTCCTCGCTCAGCAGCACGCTGCCGCCGTCGCGCTCGGAGGCGAACCAGAGCCAGGTCATGAACTCGGGCACGAGGTGGGGCAGCAGCGCCCGATCCGCGTTGAAGATCTCGTCAGCCATCAGACAGCGCTCCAGTTAGAGCCGCCGGTGTGCTCCATGGCGGACTCCAGGGCCTCATCACCCAGGATGTCCAGTGGGTTCTGTGGCACCAGCTTGAGCCCGAAGGTGTTCAAGAAGAGCTTGCGAAGTCGATCGTTCGCGCCGGCCGAGTGGGAGTGAAACAGCAGCCACCCCTCCGCGAGGTTCCAGCAGACCTCAATGGTCTGGACCCTGGGCAGACAGGACTTGAGCATCTCGATCTCGAGAAGATCCTTGATCTCGTCGCGCTCGCCGCGGGGACAGCGCTCCTTG
>Ga0316204_10010841_pt1 | contig 11600 bp, 7 predicted proteins | sample 6monrhotite_MG_2_FD_205661 | JGI IMG/M metagenome (GOLD analysis project Ga0316204, IMG submission 205661) | Microbial mat bacterial communities from mineral coupon in-situ incubated in ocean water Damariscotta River, Maine, United States -... | ecosystem: Environmental > Aquatic > Marine >...
CCCTCCTCAAATACTGGATAAACTGAATACCTTCTTTTCTGTTTTGTTGTTTTTTTAGAAAAGAGAACAGTATATGTACCTTCTACTCTTCCTTTTGAGATTTGAACATCCTCCCACTCTATATTTTCATCTCCGGCTTTAAAATCACTTGAAGTCTCGTCAATTTCAAACAATACATTATCAAATCCTGCTAATTCAGGAAATTCTCTTTTCTCATATGCTATGGAGAAATTCAATTTATTTGAATTGGCCTCTTTAGGCTTTATTGGCGGCACTTCTCTTAGCTGATCTAAAAGAGAGCTTTCTTCATCTATGGCAACTTCATCACTATAAGCTAAACTATCTGACATTGGTATTGTCGTTGGCTTTTCTTTAAGGTCAACTCCAATATCCTTTCCTCTATCAATCCACTCCCCTTTCTCTTGATCAAATTTATAGAGGTTAAAAGCACTAGAGGTTGTATAGCTGGCCTGCATAATTTCTATCTCTTTGCCCCTTTTTAATTTTAACTCTTTTCCATTTTGCAATGCATAGATTTCACACATAGCAGCAGATTCAAAAGGGAATGTGTCCCCTTCAATGGAATAATCCATCGGAATTCCTGATAGATACAGATCTGTAGCATCTGAAAACTCTCGAAATTTGATTTCAGCAATTCCTTTAACTTCTACTCCATTGCTGTCTTCAAATGCAAATGCAGGAACAACAACCATTGATCCAGATTGATAATACAATACATTCTCTTGATCCACCTCAATAGGTTCTATGGTATATGGAACATCTACTCCTTCTATTGGAGGAACAATATGACTTGCCATTGCTAATTGGGCCTCATTGGCTGAATATTCTTCTTCTGTTAACATCAAATAAGCAACTGAGCTTAGGATAAGAACCACTGCAGCTATGAAGTAATAATTTCTATTCCCTCTATTCTTAGGCAACTTAGTTTCTGCAGAATCGCTTTCACTTGCCTTTTTAATTTTCTCCTTCCATGAAACTAACTGAACTCTTTCGATGACTATTCCCTGTAACTCTACATCACGAGCCAACGCTTTATTTTTAGTTAGTCTTTCTTCAAAATCCTCACGCTCAAGTCCACTGAGTTTACCCAAGAGATAATTTTCAATTTGTTCTATTCTTTCCAATTCTGATCTCATGATTATACAGTTTCATTTTTTAATAACATGTCTTTCGCCTTTAGTTTGGCCTTCTCCATGCATTTGTATTTTTGAGTTTTAGCAGAAGTCTCACTCTTGAATCCCATTTTTTCTGCTATAAGTCCCATTTTTAAATTTTCCCCATAAAAAAGATTAAGAATTTCAAGGCATTTTTTCCCTATCTCTTTTAAGACATTATCAAGCATTGAGAATTTCTCTTCTCTCTCTATGAACAACTCTATTTCCTTTATGTCTGAATAATCCTTCCCTTCTTCTATTGGTAGTCTAATCTCTTTTGCTTTCTTGCGAAAATGAACCAAGCTTATATTCCTACAAATACTATACAGATATGTGCTAGCGTCGCAGTCTAATTGAAAAGATGCAGTTTGGGCCTTTTGAATAAAAACCAACAAAGCATCTTGAAAAATGTCTTCAGCTTCTATGGCCTTGCCTCCTGCTTTTACAAACGAATTCTTAAATGAAGGATAATTTTTATAAAGTTTTTCTAAAGCCTCATCGTCTTGCCCAGCTCTAATTAATTCTACAATTTTTTGACCATCCATAATTTTTGTTTCTATCTATTAATGTCGGAAAAAGGAAAAGGTAACCTTTTATAAAAATAGTTGACCAAAACCGCTTATTGAGCATAACTGCTATTCATCCGTTTTTGCTATTCAAATCCATAAAAGGGGCTCAATTTTACATCAAATTCATTTGTTATGAAAAAACTAGCCATTCTACTTTGTTGTTGTTTCCCTCTTTTTCTTAATGCTCAAGAGATTAAGGGAAAGCTTTTGGACGATGAAGGACAACCGTTGCCCTATGCTACATTGCAACTTTTAAAGAACGATAGTAGCATCGCTAAAATTGAAACTTCAAAGTTCGATGGTACCTTTCGATTCCAAAACCTAAAGGCTGAGACTTACTATTTAGGGATAAGCTTTGTGGGGTATGCCACTATCAATAAAAGCATTGATTTGAGCATTGTAGATGGAAATTTAAAAACGATTGTTCTTAAAAAACAAAGTCAAGAATTAGATGAGGTAGAAATTACTGCTGAGCGACCTATGATTGAGATTGAACCTGACAAAACGGTATTCAATGTCTCTAAAAATTTGAGTACAACTGGCGACAATGGAATTGAGTTATTGCGTAAAGCTCCAGGATTACAAATTGATAACGATGACAATGTGATTGTGGAGGGGAAATCAGGAGTCAATGTATATATTAACGGCAAACAACGCTATTTGCAAGGGCAAGACCTTACCAATTATCTCAAAAGTTTAAGAGCTGAAGAAATTGAAAAAGTCGAGATCATAACTCAACCTTCCTCCAAATATGATGCTGCTGGAAATGCGGGAATTTTAAACATTGTGTTGAAACGTGAAAAAGGATTAGGCACCAAAGGAAGCATAACCAATACTTTTACCTATGGTGATTTCGCCAGAAACAACACTTCTATTAACCTGAATCACAGAAGCAAGAAGTTTGCCAGCTATGGAACCTTTTCTCATTATCAAGGAAAATCAACTGGCTTTTTTGATATGTATAGGGAACAAGGAACGAATGTATTTGATGGTTCAAATGATTCTGAAAATGAACGACAAAATGATCGGCTGAATATTGGAGGGGATTATTATCTAAGCAAAAACAGCACCCTTAGCTTCTCTGCTGATGCCAACTGGAATAACAATACTAACAAAGCAGACTCTCGAACACTAATTAGCCAAACAGATGATTTCATTCTAGATAGTATTTTGCTAGCACCTAATGTGAATGAATCTGAAGTAGAAAACTACAACCTTAATCTTAATTATAGCTATAGAGATACGAGTGGAAGATCCTTAGAAATCAACCTGGATTATGTAAATTTTCAGAGTACTAGAGACAGCTATCAACCTAACATCTATACAAGTCCAAATGAAGGGATTATTCTCAATCAAAACATCAATTTTCAAACAACTCCCATAGAAATAGATGCATTATCAGCTAAAATAGATTTTGAACGCAAGCTAGGTAAAGGAACTTTAGCTATGGGTACAAAAGTGTCTGAAGTTTCCACTTTTAATGTTTTTGACTTTTTTGACGAAGAGAATGGAGCTAGAATTTTAAACCTAGATAGAAGCAATACTTTTGAATATGAAGAAGTAATTGCTGCAGCCTATCTGAATTATAAATTCAGCTATAAAAAATGGAAATTCCAAGGAGGTTTAAGAGCAGAACAAACCTTCTCCAGAGGAGACCTTAAATCCTTAACGGCAGCTCCAGATTCGGTTGTAAAAAGAGAGTATCTAAACTGGTTCCCTTCTGCTGGTTTAACTTATCAAATCAATAAAAATAATTCTTCTGCTTTAATCTATAGTAGAAGAATTCAACGACCAAACTATCAGAATTTAAATCCTTTTGAATCACAAATAAATGAATTGGGTTTCAGAAAAGGAAATCCTTTCTTGCAACCTCAGTTCACTCACAATCTCAAACTTTCTAACACTTATAAATACACCCTAAATACCAGCTTTACGTTTAGCTATATCAGTGATTTCTTTGCCGAAGTAACAGAAGCTAGAGGAGAACGAACTTCTTTTATTAATACTCGAAATGTAGCAGACCAACAGATTTACAACTTAAGTATTAGCTATCCTAAAAAGATAAATAACTGGTGGAGTGTATATGGAAGCATTTATGGTTATTACACCAAATTTACCGCTAACCATGAAGACTTTATTCCTATCGATAGAGGCGTATATGGAGGGTTTGCACAATCTACTTTTACACTACCAAAAAAGTACAAAGTAGAGGTAAGTGGATGGTATAGCAGCCCTTCTATTTGGAGAGGCACATTCCTAACCAAAAGCATTGGATCTTTAAATGTAGCTGTTCAGAAAAGTTGGCAACAATGGGTTGCTAAACTATCCTTTAATGATCTACTCTATACAGTGCCATGGAGAGCAGACAATCGATTTGGGGATTTATTCTTAACGGGGACTGGTGGCAGTGATAGTAGAAATGTAAGTTTATTCTTAAGCTATTCTTTTGGTCATAAAGACATCAAAACAGCACGAAAACGAAAGTCTGGTGCTGAAGATGAGCAAAATAGAATGAAATAGACCCTCTCTCACAATTATTGTGATAGTTGCTGGTCTTACCTTCAAGCACTATAAGAATGCCTTATCGCAATTAACATTTCTCCATCTTTAATTCGCCCTGCTTAACATTAAATTAATATTCTACTTTTGCGACACTTAAAAAAGACTAATTGCCGTGGAAAATAAATGGAACCTATTTGAGAAGTTTCTTATTACTGAGAACTCTAACCTTTCAATTACAGACTTTTTAATCAACTCTGTATCTTTAATTATTTTATGTTGGTTGCTTGGATTTACTTATCAAAAAGTGGCAAGAAGTCTGTCCAATCGCAAAGACTTTTCTGCCAATTTTATGCTTTTGTCTTTTACAACTATGCTTATTATAACCATTGTTAAGTCTTCCTTAGCACTTTCATTAGGCTTGGTAGGAGCACTTTCAATCGTTCGATTCAGAGCTGCAATCAAAGAACCTGAGGAACTGGCATTTCTATTCTTCACAATTGCTATCGGCCTTGGATTAGGAGCAAATCAACTGGCAATTGTGGTCACCGCATTTCTTGTTTTAATGCTAATCCTATGGGGAAGGTTCTTCCTTCAACGAAATCATGAATCACAAAACGTGTTCATCAGTCTATCTACGTTTGAAGGTCAAAAAATCGAATTAAATCAAGTAAAAGATTTAATTAAAAAACACTTCAACCATTATCAACTGAAGAGGTTTGAAGAACAATCGGAGTCGATAGAAATATCTTATATCGCCAATATCAAAAATGTTCAAAGTTTAGAAGATTTTAGAAGCGAACTCATACAGCAGTACCCGAAAACAAACATTTCCTTTTTAGATAGCAAGGCCTATTAATAATGTCAGGCAACTTCAAAGATATTAGCTTGAATAATTCTCGTTTTGAGAGAAAATTTGTTCTTCAAAACAAAGGGGTATTATTTGCTGAACATTTGGTAAAGCTTAACCAAGGTTTCTTTAAAAGCATCTATCAAAAAAGAAAGGTAAACAACGTCTATTTTGACTCACCAAATCTGAATAACTACTACGACAACCATTTTGGAAAAAGCAGCCGAGCGAAAGTAAGAATCAGGTGGTATGGAGCTACTTTTGGAAAAATAGAGAATCCCGTTTTAGAATTTAAAATAAAACGTGGCCTAGTGGGAAGAAAAGAATCATTCCCCTTAAAAGGCTTTGAGCTAAATTCAAATTCTACATTTAAAAACTGGCATTCTCTTTTTGAACGTTCTGATCTGCCCGATTTGGTTCTCAATGAACTAAAAACATTGGTGCCGACTTTAGTAAATTCATATGAAAGGAAATATTATTTATCTAACGATACTAACTTCCGATTTACCATTGATTTTAATATGAAGTTCTTCAATACAAAATCAAATGGATATGAAATGTCTTCTTTTGAGGAGAAAGACAAAGTAATCATGGAATTAAAATATGACTCTGAGCATGATAAAGCGGTTAAGAAAATCACCTCATCCCTTCCCATTCGTCTGAATAAATTTTCAAAATATGTTAGGGGAATTGAATTGTTTCATCCTCATCTAGCAGTATAGTTAGCCTATGTATAAGCCATCCCATACATACATAGTATTAAGCATAATGTCAATCTCTCTTCTCTTTTTTGTGAACTCTTGCCATGACTCTATTCTGAGCGGAACAGAACAATCTTATAAATTCAATTGCGATGCTTCCCATGATTCCTCAGATGTAAAAAAAAAGCATCACCACCTAGTTTATGGTGGCAAAAATATTCTCGTGAATTTAGCAGGAACCCAAAGTTCTAAAGAATATCATAGCCCACCCACTAGCATTTTGCTTAATGATAAAAGCAAGTATTCTTTTGTCACAACAATTGAAGGTGTTAAAAGAGATGAGCGCTATATAATCAGTATTTGGCTCAAAGGCCCATTAAGAAAAGGCTCATTAGTTGTAGAAGCCAGTCCTAAAGAAATTCTATATGAAGGAACATCAATCCCAATTGAAAAAGGAGAAAACGGTTGGAATAAGTTACAACTTGACGTAGAAATTCCTCCAGGTATTCATACCATCAAATTCTATGCGTACAATAGAAACAACGATAGCGTATACTTCGATGATCTCACTGTAGAAAAGATTTCGACTGGAAAAGACTATGATAGCTACATTGATCATCCCAAACTGCATTTGTATTTTTCTGAGGATGCAATGGTAAATTTTGAAGAAGAAAGGAAGAAAGCTTTCCTTGAGGGGGTTCATTTCAGCAATGAGAATTGGACCAAAGGAATATTATCAGATGAAAATGACATTCTACCAATTAAGTCTAGATTTAAAGGGGATTGGTTAGACCATCTGGAAGGTAGAAAATGGTCGTTCCGAATTAAAACAAGAAAAAATAAGGCGTTTAGAAGAATGACTTCTTTTGCTGTGCAAAGTCCTAAGAGTCGGTATTTTTTGCATGAATATATCGCTCACAACCTCTTTATTCAAGAAGGATTATTAACTACTCGGTATGATTTTGCTCCCCTATACGTAAATGGAAAAAGTCTCGGACTCTATGCTATAGAAGAACACTTTGAAAAGCAATTAATTGAATACAACTTAAGAAAAGAGGGCTTGCTTTTAAAACTGGATGAAAACCCTAGCTGGAGAGCGGTAGCACGTTATGTGGGTACGAATAAAAACAGTTACTATCAGATATTACCAAGATATGATGTCAGCAGAGTATTGCCTTTTAAACTTGGAAAAGTATTAAAAGACTCCTCGCTTAAATCACAATTCCTTATTGCGCAAAGATTGGTTTATCAATTTAAAGATCGTACAGGGCCAATAGAAGAAATATTTGACGTTGATAAACTAGCTAAATACCTAGCATTAATTGACATCGTTAATGGAAAACATGGCATCTCTTGGCACAATCTTCGTTTCTACTACAATCCAGCACTTTGCAAGCTCGAACCAGTTAACTATGACAACTTTGCTGAGAACCCCACCCATGAACTTCCAAATGCTTTTCCGCATCCTTTAATTTTCATTTCTAATAAGCAACAAATCGTTGAACACAATCTATACCCTTCCCTTTTTCGCTCTAAACAAGTCGTTGAAAAGTATATGGAGTACCTGGAATATTACTCGCAAGAAGCATTTATAAGAAAGTACAACCAAACACAAAACGAAGCCATAGAGCGCTACTTGCCAATGATTCAAAAAGAGTTTCCAATCTATTCTATTGATAGTAATTTCTTATTGGAGAATGCTCAATACATTCGCAGTAAACTATCGCGACTGAAGGAACGGTATGATAGCGGCTTCTTTGAAAACTTAGAATTAAATGATTCCCCACATCTTTCCGATTACGTTAAAGATTCTACAATACTTGCTTGCTACACCAACAGCTATTATTTCAAACAAGGTAATGAAGCAAAAATTTACATTGAGAATTACAATGGAGTGAAAATGGAATTAATTGGACTAATGGGCGAAAACAATCAGCTGCTATACAATTTCCCTCCAAATAGCACAGTAGGTCCATTTAAAAATACTTATGCCGATACACTAATCTCCTTGCCTTATTTTGACAAAGCAACAAAATTGGTCTTTCAACCTTTGGACACTTCTTTTGTGATTAAGTCCGAACTCTCTTTGTGGGAGAAAAGTACATCCCTAAGTCCTTATCAGAAATTACTTAAAGCGTCTCAAAAGGATTCTAATTCCATATTCACTGAACGAAATGATTCTCTATTCTTATTTAAAGGAGACTATACTCTTTCAAACAGAATTCTAATTCCAAAAGGGAAACCACTGACTATTGAAGCTGGAGTAAATTTGAATATGATCAATCGGGCGGCAATCATTTCATATTCGGCAGTCCACTTAAATGGAAGTAAAGCAAAGCCAATATCTATTTATTCCTCTGATTCAACATCAAATGGATTTTCTGTTTTACAAGCCTCTAATAAAAGTAAGCTGAGTTATACCACTTTTACAGGCTTAAATACCTTTAATTATGAAGGCTGGAGCTTAAGTGGTGCTGTTAACTTCTACGAATCTGATGTAGTAATAGAACATTGTGAGTTCCAAAAAAATGTATGTGAAGATGCCTTAAATATTATTCGTTCCAACTTTGAAGTAAACTCCTCCACATTTTCTAATATATATGCTGATGCTTTTGATTCTGACTTCAGTACCGGTATAGTGGATGGAGTTACATTTAACAACATCGGAAATGATGCCATTGATTTTAGTACTAGTGAAATCAAAATTCAGAACTGCTCTATAACAAATGTCAGTGATAAAGGAATAAGTGGAGGTGAAGCTTCTACGCTAGAGGTAAAAGATTGTAGTATACTAAACTGTAATATTGGTATTGCTTCTAAAGACCTCTCCACTATTCAAATACAAAACACTTCGATTAATGGCTGTACCTATGGTTTGGTCGCCTTTAAAAAGAAAGCAGAATATGGACCAGCATCAATTGTAGGAAATCAAATTTCTATAGAAGACTGTCCTGAGAGTCACCTAATCGAAAAAGGCTCAACGCTCACTTTAAATAGCAAAAAAGTGGTAGGTTCAAAAAAGAAGGTTGCAGAAATGTTTTACTAAAAAAGCCAACCAAGGGGAGATCACTTTAATAAACTTATTATAGAATGAAAAAGACATACTTAATACTACTAGCAATCTTTATCTCCTGTGTTACTATTGCCCAGAAACAAGACTCCTTACATATTCGAAAAGTCTTTGATATTGCATTAACTGAAGGACATGCATATGAAAACCTTCGTTCACTTTGCAAAGATGTGGGAGCAAGATTAAGTGGCTCTCCTGAAGCAGATAAGGCAGTTCAATGGGCTAAAGAGCTATTAGAATCTTATGAATTTGATACCGTTTGGTTAATGCCCGTAAAAGTGCCACATTGGGTAAGGGGAACAATTGAAGAAGCAGGTGTAAATGGGAAAGCAATGAACATTAAAACACTAGGAGGCTCAGTTTCATCAAATGGTAAAATTGAAGCAGAAATAATCGAAGTTCAAGATTTTAAAGAATTGAAAGATTTGGGAGAAGAAAAAGTAAAAGGAAAGATTGTTTTCTTTAACAGACCCATGCAAAAGGCGTTGATTAATACTGGCGAGGCCTATGGAGGTTGTGTGAATCAACGTTGGGCTGGAGCAAGTCAGGCTTCACTTTATGGAGCGGTTGGTGTTTTTGTTCGGTCGATGAGTGATCACAAAGACAAACATGCACATACAGGCTCAATGGGCTATGATGAAGGAGTAAAAAAGATTCCTTCAGTAGCTCTTAGTATTGAAGATGCTGATATGTTAAGTGCATTGCTTCAATCAAACCCAAATGCAAAAGGGTATTTAAATGTAAATTCTGAGACTTTACCAGATAAAGTGTCTTACAATGTAATTGCAGAAATCAGGGGAAATGTAGAAGCTGATAAAATCATCACCTTCGGGGGGCATTTGGATTCTTGGGATGTAGGAGAAGGAGCTCATGATGATGGAGCTGGTGTGGTTCATTCTATAGAAGCACTAAGAATTATAAAAGCTACAGGTTACCAGCCTAGATATACCTTACGCTGTGTTTTATTCATGAACGAAGAAAATGGAAACAATGGGGGTAAAACATATGCTGCTGTAGCAAAGGAAAAGGGCGAAGTTCATGTAGCTGCCTTAGAAAGTGATGCCGGTGGTTTTGTACCAAGAGGGTTTACAATTGATGGCAACAATGAACAACTTAAACAAATGCAAGCATGGGAGTATTTATTGGAACCTTATAACCTTCACATCTTTAAAAAAGGATGGGGAGGAGTAGATATTGGCCCTTTAAAAGAGCAACTTGTTCCACTAATAGGCCTCCGACCGGATGGTCAACGCTATTTTGATCATCATCATTCAGATACTGATGTATTTGAAAATGTACACAAAAGAGAGTTGGAATTAGGTGCCGCTTCTTTTGCTGCGATGATCTTTTTGGTTGACAAATATGGTTTAGGACATACCTTAGAAATACAACCTATAGTTGATTAATACAAAAAACTAAAGAGGTAATCGAGAATAGATCTATTGAAGTATATATCGTTTCACTTCAGTTCCTTCAATAGATTCTAATCGAATGAAATAAATCCCTTTACTATTCTGTGAAAGGTCTGGAATTGGATAATTATAATGAGAAGATTCTTCAGATTGGAATGATGATTTGTAAATCAATTTCCCTACTGAATTAAAAATTGAAATGTTATAATTTGAAGCTGATTTAGAGGAGTTAATGGTTAATAGAAGATTCTTCCCATTTCCAAGGTTGTCGGATAACCTATATTGATGATTAACTCCATTCATTTTAACTGCCACTGGATTAAATACTTCAAATTGACCATCAAAATCAGTTTGTTTTAATCTAACGTAAACCATTGGTGAATTACTAACAAAAAAATGCTCTTCATAACTCATCTCGATTTGACTATTCCCGGCAGCTGTTATCCTTTTTCCCTCAAAAAAGTCTCTCCCATTGAATGAATACTCCAATGTAAAATAATCGTTATTAATCTCAGAGGCAGTACTCCATCTTGCTTGAATTTTTGCTGAACTTATTGCATAAGCATCAAAGTAAATCAACTCTATGGGCAAACCCTGCCCACTTCCATATTCGCAGGGGCCTGGAGTGCAACCACTTACATTTCCGAATACTTCTCCATCATCTTTTATATCAATAATACCTTCGGCTTCAATGTTTCCTGTTCCTGACAAAACAGCTTCATTCTGCACAGTTGCATTTCCCTCAACATAAATATTTCCGTCAACGGTAGACTCATTCTCATTATTTATCTCAAGGTTTCCTTCAACATATAATACCCCACAAGCTTCAATAGTAAGAATACTTTGATCCTTTAAAAAAACATCACCTCCAATCCTCAAGGTATCACACCCTTTTATCAATATTTCACCATCGTTCTCTAGGGTCAAATTATTCCCAAAGGTCATATTCCCATCAACCTCTAAATACCCAGAACCTTTAACGGTTAATTTATAATCACTTCCGCCAGAAGGATCTAATGCAGTGCCAGAAGAAACCGTATATGAGCCACCATCAACCTCAATATCCCCATCAATAGTCATCTCATTAGTAACAGTTGCCGTTGCAGAATTTGAAGGAACCCCAGAACTCCAGTTTGCTCCAGTATTCCAATTGCCATCAGAAGTTGTACTCGTCTGAGAATACAATAACATACTACTCCCACCTAACAATAAAGCAAGAAATATTTTAGTGATATCAAATATCGACCTCCAATATTTGGTCATGAAAATATGAATAACTGGTTATAACAAATCTAGTAAAAGTTCCCATTATTTATCAAAGGAA
>Ga0316204_10010842_pt1 | contig 11599 bp, 8 predicted proteins | sample 6monrhotite_MG_2_FD_205661 | JGI IMG/M metagenome (GOLD analysis project Ga0316204, IMG submission 205661) | Microbial mat bacterial communities from mineral coupon in-situ incubated in ocean water Damariscotta River, Maine, United States -... | ecosystem: Environmental > Aquatic > Marine >...
AAAGCAATTAACCCTGAAGCTCTTAAGTGACCAAGGGGTGAAAAGTTATTTGAAAAAACTTTTACCATTGAGTCTGTGATTTGATAAACACGATGCATATCTTTAAGTCGTTTTGCATGATATTCGGCTAATAGTAGTGGATGGCCGGGGTCATTATTTTCTACAATTGTTTCTGCAATTTCAGCCACATCACGTAAAGCCAGATTATAACCCTGCCCAGAGACCGGGTGTAATGCATGGGCTGCGTTACCAATTACCACCACACGACCTTTTGTTAGCTGCTCTGTTTCTGTATAAGCTAAAGGATATGAAAAACGCTCGCCGGTTTTTTCAATATTACCCGCACGAAATCCAAAACGATGCTGCAATTCATCTATAAACTCATCATCACTTAACTGCATTATTCTTGCTGTCTCTTTCGACTCACATGTCCATACAACCGAATAACGGTTTTCTGTCATTGGCAAAAAGGCAAGCGGCCCGGTATCAGTAAACCGCTCATATGCTATACCATTATGTCGCTGATCTGTTTTTACATTTGCAATAATGGCTGACTGCTTATAATCTTCTCGTTTAACATCTAAACCCGCTAAACGCCTTGTTACGGATGCCACGCCATCTGCTGCTACCAATAGTTTAGCCTGCAGTGTTTTTTCACCTTGCTCTGTTTTAATTTGTACAGTTACATTATCTTTTTTATTTTCAAGTTTCTCTATAAAGGCCGGACAATACCAGTCAATATGATTTAATGAATCAACTTCATTTATTAATAGTCGCCCCATCACGCGGTTTTCTACAACGTAACCTAATGCTTCTACTTTTTCTTCTGTGTGATTTAAACGTGTAACACCAAGATGGCCTCGATCAGAAACATGAATAGACTTTATGGCTTCAATTTCAGATTCTAACTTTTTCCATAAACCCATAGACTCCCAGATTCTGCGTGAGCCATAGGAAAGTGCAATAGAGCGATCATCAAAACTGGGTTGTGATTCTGAATTAAAAACATGCGCTTCTACCACTGCAATTTTTTTATCACTGTGATTTTTTAAAGCCGCAAGCAAACTGGCACCTACCATGCCTCCACCAATTATGATTATGTCGTATTGATTTTTCATAAAACAGAATAAAAAAACAAACTTACCCTTCAGCCATAATAGCTTCAATTTCATCTGTGGTTTTTGGTAACCCGTCTGTTAAAACTTCACAACCGTTTTTTGTTACCACTACATCGTCTTCAATGCGCACACCGATATTCCACCAGCGTTTTGCACCTCGACTTCCATGTGGAATATATAAACCCGGCTCAATGGTTAAGACCATTCCCGGCTCTAACAAACGCCAATCATCATCAACTTTATAATCACCCACATCATGCACATCCATACCCAACCAGTGACCCGTTCGGTGCATATAATATTTCTTATAAGCCTCTTCTTTAATGAGCTTGCTCAAGGTTCCTTTCAATAAACCTAACTCAATCATACCTTTAGTCAGCGTTTTTACTGCTGCAACATGGGGGTCATTCCAGTGATTACCGGGTTTAACCTGCTTAATTGCATCAAGATTAGCCTTCACAACCAAATCGAAAATTTCTTTTTGAGCATCAGTATATTTTCCGTTTACTGGAAATGAACGGGTAATGTCCGCATCATAACCACCAAACTCACAGCCCGCATCAATCAAAACTAATTCACCGTCATTTAACGGCATATTGTTTTCTGTGTAATGCAGGATGCAGCTATTTGCACCTCCACCCACAATACTAGGATAAGCCCATGTTGCGCCGTTACGCTGAAACTCATACATTATTGCCGCATCAAGTTGATACTCATTTACACCAGGCTTACAGATTCGCATTGCACACTTATGCGCTTCAACTGAAATTTTGGCGGCTTTTTTCATTAAACGTAATTCATCACGATTTTTGAATAAGCGCATGTCATGTAACAGATAATCAAGTGATACAAATTCATACGGAACATGCCCACCGGAACGAGACTGTTTGCGTAATGAGTTGACCCAGTCCATTACTCGTTTATCGAATAACGGGTCCAGGCCCATTGTGTGATACACACGTTCACAGTGCTCCATCAAGCCCGGCAGAATATCGTCTATATCATCAATTGGAAACGCATCATCCGCAGCATAATGTTCTCTAGCGCCTTCTGGCCCACACCGACGCCCATGCCAGACTTCCTGCTCTTCATCTTTATCTCGACAGAATAAAATATACTCGCCATTTTTACGCCCGGGAACCAGCACAATGACCGCTTCAGGTTCAGGAAAGCCACTTAAGTAAAAGAAGTCACTATCTTGACGATATGGATAATCAACATCTCGATTCCTACAACGAACAGGAGCCGCAGGCAAAATAGCGATACCATCTTCTCCAATCATTCGCAAAAGCTGTTTTCTATGTCGTATATGTATTTTCTGATCCATGTATAACCTTTATCTCTCGTCTCTAATTACAGAGGAACATCAGGGGGGGGGAATAACGTAACTAAAAACGCTTATTTATTGTAAAACTTCCGGTGGTTTGTGTGACGGCTGCAGCTCTTCATTTATTAATAACACACCCATACGAACATATTCATAAACCTGCATAAAAGAATCTTCATCTTCTTCACTATCATCACCGAGATCATGGCCTGCTCGGGCTATTTCCACCATATCCCGAATCAGCTCAGCCGTATCTTCAGGTAGCTTCTGGTCTTTTTTTAACCCGCCTTCGGCTAAACCAAAGGTGAAGCCCTGACACCAGGAAGCAAGCGCTTCTGTTCGTTGCGCCAGCGATTCAGTATCTTCCGGTATGAATAGCTGAAAATTAGCATCTGAATCATTTAATTGGGTTTGCGTGTCGTTATAAAGCCCCACTAACAATTGACTCGCTTCTTTTATAGGCATGTTATCAACATCAAATTCTTCAAAAATTTGATCAAGCCACATATTTAATTCTGGTTTACCTGCTGCGCAGAGCATGCCACATAACGCCCCATGTGATTCAGATGCAACTAATTCTGCTTCAGCCTTGGCTAATGCATCGGTTAAGCTGTTATAATCCGGTCTGGAGATCATATTTTTTCCTGTCAGTATTATTGTCAGTAATTTGTCACTAGCCGCCAACAGCTCTCTGTTTAACGCTGTGATTTTACTACAACCTATTGATATTTAATGTAAAAACAAAATCACTACAGTGTTTTTGCATTGTTAATTGTTTTAAACGACATCATTCTAACACGCGATGGTCAGAGCCCAAATGATTTGACCTATTGCCAATGACTAACTATTATTTAGCACTATGAGCACTGAAAACCAAAGCAATATCGAAGCACTAGAAAACAAAGTAGAAGAACTACTGGCGTTATCTAAAAAGCTATCGACTGAAAATACCGAGCTGAAACAGCAATTAAACGATATTCGCGGTGATCGCGCACATCTGGTTGAACAGAGAGAAACTGTACGCACCCAGGTTGAAGGCATGATTACACGCCTTAAAACGATTGAAACTGCCTAATTGTTTTGAATGTTTCTCTGTGGTTTACATTTTTCCGCTAAGCTTCATTCGTAAAGCTTGTCGGGTCTCATCATTTTTGTGTTAATGGATATTTTTAATGAGTGATAGTGGTGGTCTTAATATTAGAATAATGGACAAGGATTATCGTGTAGCTTGCCCTGCAGATCAACAAGCCACATTAAGAGATTCTGCTGACTTTCTAAATGACCGTTTAAACGATATCAAGAACAAAGGCTCAATAATTGGCACTGAGCGCATTGCCATTATGGCGGCTTTAAATTTGGCTCATGAATTACTTGGCAGCCAGGGTTCAATAGACACTTTCAGTGACGTTGATAGCCGAATGCTGAATTTACAGAAAAAAATAGATATTGCACTTCGCGATATAGAAGTAGCATAATAACGTTAATTAAAGATTAGTTGCTGCTCCATTAAGCAACATACAAGTTTGGGTGCTTCTGTGGTGTTTGTAAGCTTACTTATAAAACCCTTGAGCCTTACTCATCGACCCCGGGAATGTGTCTGCCGGTGCTGTGTGCATTACCGCTTTATGCGGGAAGCCTTATACACCGACGCTAGTTCCCACCTGAACTTCTGGTTCAAGGTTCGTGAGATTTAGCTACGGCATTTATGGTAGCACCCGCCTAACACCGGCCTCGCTTTGCGAGGCTTTTTTATTATGAATAACCCAGATAATAATAAATCCAATACACAGCAAAGGCAGGCATTACGTAAAAAGCTACGACAGCAACGTAATACCCTCGATCTCAATACACAGGAGAACCATGCACTGGGTTTAGAAAAACAACTCAAAAATAACCAACTGTTCAAGCGCAGTAAACGCATCGCTCTATACCTTGCCGCAGATGGTGAGATTGACCCCTCATATTTGATTGAAAGTGCATGGCTATCTAATAAAAAGATATACTTACCCGTGCTCTCACCCATTGCTGATCGTTTGTACTTTGCCCCTTACACCGCAAATAGCACAATGAAATTAAACCGTTATAACATTGCTGAGCCGGACGTACACCCAAGCCAGTGGCTGAAAGCTCAACAACTCGATTTAATTTTAATGCCACTGGTAGGTTTTGATCTGGCCGGTAACCGTCTGGGTATGGGCGGCGGTTATTATGACCGAAGCCTGGGCTTCAAACTCTTCAGAAAAACAGCATACCGACCTTATCTAATTGGTCTGGCGCATCAGTTACAACATATTAATGAACTTCCATACCAGTCCCATGATGTTCCTCTGTCTATGATAGCTACCGAACAACAGTTGCATATCTGCAAATGAAATTTTTTCTGTTTAAATCAATATTGATCCTTACCGCTTTATTGCCTCTTCGGTACATTCACTTTTTAGGCAGAATGGTTGGCAAGCTAACCTGGCTTAGCAATAGCCGAATTCGCCGTATTGCTGAAAAAAACATCAAGGTTTGCTTCCCTGAATTAAATCAGCAACAACAAACATCACTTATTCAAAATATCCTAAATGAAACAGGCAAGGTGATTTTAGAAACCGGAAAGATGTGGCAACAGGATGCAAAAAAAACATTAAATCTGATACAGGGATGCGAAAACGAGCATTTAATTAAGCAGGCTCAGGATCAGGGCAGAGGTGTTATTTTAGCCATACCGCATTACGGCTCGTGGGAGCTGGTGGGCCTATATTGCGCAAAACACTATGCAATGACATCCATGTACGCACCGCAGGACGACCCTCAGGTTGATAAATTAATCCAACAGGCCAGACAACGCACAGGCGCCAAATTAGTACCCACAGATATTAAAGGCATTCGTGCCATGAGCAAGGCCCTAAAAAACACTGAGCTTGTTGCTATATTGCCGGACCAGTCACCTAATGAGAACGGAGCTTTCACCCCCTTCTTTAAACAACCCTGTTACACCATGACGCTTCTGCCAAAACTAGCGAAAAAAACTAATTCCGTTGTTTTATTTACCTATGCGCAACGCCTGGATAATAGTCGAGGTTTTAAGCTTATTTTCAGGGAAGCCAGTGCTGATCTTGCTACATTAGACTTAGAACAGGCGACGATACAGATGAATTTAGATGTAGAGAAGCTTATTCGCGAGAACCCACATCAATACCAGTGGACTTATAAGCGCTTTAAGAAGCAGCCCGAAGGCTGCCCATCAATTTATTAATTTAAAATTATATCTATCACGCACAACCGCTCTTTGCACTGAATCAGCCCAATGAAAACGATAAAAAAAACACTGCAGACAAGACTATTCAGCTTCACCCAAAAACATCTTATAAGCCTCATTTTTACTTTCATCCCACCAATTGTAACCCAGCTCATCTAAAAAGAGCCTTACGTCTTTACGTTCATCCGCCGGCACCTGTAAACCAACAAGAACACGACCAAATGCAGCTCCGTGATTTCTATAATGAAACAAACTGATATTCCAGCGCTTACCAATATGCGCAAGAAAATCTAATAAGGCGCCGGGGCGCTCTGGAAATTGAAAACGATATAACACTTCGTTTTCAATTTTACTGGCGTGCCCACCCACCATATGCCGCACGTGCAGCTTTGCCATTTCATTATCACTCATGCAAAGCACCGGATAATCTTTATCGCGTAACTTTTGTACCAGCACATCCAGCTCAGGCAACCCGTCTGCCAACTGAATACCTGCAAATACGTGCGCGGTACTACTATCTGAATAACGATAATTAAATTCTGTAATACCTTTTTTGCCAATCAGGCGACAAAAACGCAAAAAACTACCTGGCTCTTCGGGAATCGTCACCCCAATAAGACCTTCTCTATGCTCACCTAATTCTGCCCGTTCTGAAACGTGTCGTAACCGATCAAAATTCATATTAGCGCCACTATTTACCGCTATTAAGGTTTTGTTCGTGACATTATTTTCTTCTACGTATTTTTTAATACCCGCAACAGCAAGTGCGCCTGCTGGCTCAGTAATGGATCGAGTATCATCAAATATATCTTTTATCGCCGCACAGATTTCATCTGTACTAACCGTAATAACTTCATCAACAACTTGCCGCGCAATACGCCAGGTTTCACGGCCAATTTGCTTCACGGCGACACCATCAGCAAATAAACCGACATGACTTAAGATAATACGGCGATTTTTTTCCATCGCTGCAGCAAGGCATGCGGCGTCAGCAGGCTCAACACCAATTACTTTAACCTCAGGGCGCAAATACTTAATAAACGCTGCCATGCCTGCAATTAAGCCTCCGCCGCCTACAGGAATGAAAATCGCATCTATATGGTCTGTATACTGACGCAATATTTCAACGGCCACCGTACCCTGACCCGCAATCACATCCGGGTCATCATAGGGGTGTATATAAGCTAGCCCCTCTTTTTCTGATAATTCATGTGCATAGAGAGATGCTTCGTCATAAGTATCACCTACCAGCACCGTTTTAGCGCCATAGGAGCGTACAGAGTCCACTTTAATTTTGGGCGTTGTCTTTGGCATAACAATTGTTGCCTTCACACCCAGCTCGTTCGCAGCTAGCGCTACTCCCTGTGCGTGGTTACCCGCTGAAGCAGTCACTACACCTTTAGGTTTTGTTGTGCGACTTAATTGATACAGCTTGTTATAAGCACCACGTAGCTTGAAAGAGAAAACAGGTTGAAGATCCTCTCTTTTTAGCAAAATATTATTATCTAGCCTCACACTAAGACGTCGAGCTGGCTCTAACGGTGATTCGATTGCCACATCGTACACACGGGCACTAAGAATTTTTTCAATGTATTTTTGAGTCATGAGGCCTAACAGGTTAGAATTAACGGTTCCGATCGATAGCAAAGAATACTATGAGCCGGATTGAAATGAAATGGGCTGAAAAGAAATGAGCCAAAAGAAATGCCCATACAGTAATTTGCAAAGTAACAGATATAGGATAAAACACGATGACACAAGATGAAATGAAACGAAAAGCTGCTGAAGCCGCGATGGAATATGTAATAGAAGATGAAATTATTGGTGTTGGTACAGGCTCAACAGTTAATCACTTTATCGACTGCCTGGCAGAAATTAAAGGCAAGATCAAAGGAGCCGTATCCAGCTCTGAAGCCTCTACCAAGTTAATGGAAGAGCGCGGCATAACTGTATTTGATCTAAATAATGTCGATTACATTCCTGTTTATGTTGATGGTGCAGATGAATCAAACCATGGCTTATCTCTAATTAAAGGCGGTGGCGGCGCACTGACTCGTGAAAAAATTATTGCGGGTGCCAGCAAAAAGTTTGTTTGCATTGCTGATGAAAGCAAACTGGTTGATGTAATGGGCACTTTCCCACTTCCAGTTGAAGTCATTCCAATGGCCAGAAGTTATATTGCCCGCAAGCTTGTCGCTCTTGGTGGGCGCCCGGTCTGGCGTGAAGATTTTATTACTGATAACGGCAACGTTATTTTGGATGTTCACGACATGGATATTATGGAACCGATTAAAATGGAAGATGAAATTAATAGTTGGGCTGGTGTTGTAACTTGTGGTCTGTTTGCTCGTAAAGGTGCTGACGTTCTTATACTTGGTACACCTGATGGTGCAAAGACGGTAATGCCTAAGTAGTTTTTTTACTGTTAAGGCACATCTCCATCGGGGAAAGGTCGCTGCTTTTGCGCCCTGTCCCCTGTTGTGATACCACCAAAAGTTTTACGGAGTCGATTCTCTACCCTGTCAGTTCTTGGTGGTATGGGTTAAGGGGACAGGGCTCAAAAAGCAGCGACCTTTCCCCGATGGAGACACACCCAAACCGCATTCAAAAAATTCTATTAGAAAATTAAAGAAGAACCCGCTCTATTCCACCCTGCTTAACTTTTTCGTAATACTGCTTCTGCCATTTCTCGCCGAGTTTATATTTCGCCAGTTCTACTAAAATATAATCTACTTCCATATTCGTATCATCTCGGTAACGCTCCAGACCTTGTTGGCAAGCCGGGCAAGATGTAAGCATTTTCACATTATTATTTAATGCTTTTTCATGACCACTTAAATTTTTAATATCAGACTTTAGCTCTTCCAGTTTTCTGTGTTTAACCTGTGCTGCAATATCCGGTCGAGAAACAGCAAAGGTACCTGACTCACCACAACATCTATCAGACAATGCCACCTCTTTGCCCATTAATGCGGTTGCTACGTCAGTTCCATTATGATTTTTCATGGGTGTATGACAGGGCTCATGATACAAATATTTTGTTCCCCCCACGCCATCCATCGTAACGCCTTTCTCCATGAGGTACTCATGAACATCGACTAATCGACAGCCGGGGAAAATTTGCTCAAACTGATACTTAAGCAATTGATCAATACACGTACCACAAGACACAACGACGGTTTTAATATCGAGGTAATTTAAAGTATTCGCCATTCGATGAAACAGCACTCTATTACTGGTGGTAATTTGTTTACCTTTTTCTATATCTCCAGAAGCAGTTTGCGGATAACCACAACACAAATACCCCGGCGGCAAGACCGTTTGTATTCCAAGCTCATATAACCATGCCAGTGTTGCCACACCAATCTGACTAAACAATCTTTCAGAGCCGCAACCCGGAAAATAAAATACCGCTTCACTGTTTACATCCGTCTTAAGTGGATCTCGTAAAACAGGAATGATTTTATCATCTTCTATACCCAATACTGAACGCATTGTGCCTGTAGGTACATCCGCTGGCATTGGCTTGCTAAAAAACTGAATGACCTGTTCTTTTACTACAGGTTTACCTGTAGTAGATTTCGGCCGATCTATTTTTACACCTGAAGATTTAGGCAAAACACCGGGGATTAATTTAAGCGTATTAAACACTAAACGCTGACCGATATAACCCGCCTGAATTAAAGCAGCGCGCATTAATTTTATTTTTCCAGGCGAGGTCATATTTAAATACGCCATGGACATTTTTGTACCTAAATTTTCCCTACGTTGCCCCTGCTTTTTAAGCACGTGACGCATTTTGATAGTTACTTCACCAAAATCAATATTAACCGGGCAGGGATTTAAACAACGATGACAAATAGTACAATGATCTGCCACATCGTTCATTTCATCAAAGTGGCGTATTGATATACCACGTCGAGTTTGCTCTTCATATAAAAATGCTTCGGTAATTAAACCGGTAGCCAATATTTTATTTCGCGGACTATATAATAAGTTTGCAGAAGGGACGTGCGTTGTACATTCGGGCTTGCATTTACCACAGCGTAAACAATGAGCGATATCATCATTTATTTCACCCAGCTCACTTTCTTCAAGAATTAATGCTTCCTGTTTTAACAACCTCAGTGATGGCGTGTACGCAGATTCTAAGCCACCTGTTTCGCGCTGTAGTTTTCCTTTATTGAAATAATCATTTGGATCAACTTTATCTTTGTAATCCGCAAATGCATCTATGATTGAGTCATCTAGATACTGCATTTTGGTCAAACCAATACCATGCTCACCGGATATTACACCATCAAGAGATCGAGCCAGCTCCATTATTTGATCAACAACCCGCTCCGCCTCATGCATCATATCGTAATCATTAGAATTAACGGGAATATTGGTATGCACATTACCATCACCAGCATGCATATGAAGCGCAACAAAAATTCGGCTAGATAAAACTTGCTCGTGAATTTTTTCAAATTCTAAATAAATATAATTAAATTCATGACCACTAAACAATCGCTTTAGTGGCTCTTCCACTTCCTTTTTATAAGAAATGAGAACATCTGCATTAAGCACCGAATGAATAACACTCGTATCATCACTAAATGAAGGTGATGCAATTTCGTTTTCTAATAAATGCTGTTTTATCGTTTGAATATTACTGGAAAAGTTATTTAGTATCGCAGTCCATCGTAAGCGTGCCAGATCGATCAGATTTAATGCATCTGTAAAACGCGGCATTAAATACTCTAACGATTCAGCTGCCGTCTCATTTAAACTTAACTGTTCTGCATTTATATAATCTGTTAACGCATTCAGCATAGCCAGTTTATTACTAATAGACTGATGCACATTAATTGTTTCAGTACCTAACGTATAGTCGGCCAACCGATCTAAAGGTATAACAACATCTTCATTAATTTTAAACGCATTAGTATGTGCAGCTATTGCAGCCGTTCGACTACGCTCTGACCAAAAGCTTTTTCTGGCTTCAGCACTAACCGCAATAAAGCCTTCTGCATCACGGGCATTAGCCAACCTGACAACTTGTGATGCGGCTTCACTCACTACCGTTTCATCATCACCGACTATATCGGCAACCAGTAACATTTTCGGCAGACAGCCCCTTGATGCTTTCGGGCTATAATTAACAGCTCGTATATATCGGTCATCTAAATGTTCAAGCCCTGAAAGCAACACTCCAGAGTTTTCATCTAAATAATCTTTTATTTCAACTATTGCCGGTACAGAACGCTGCAGATCTTGCCCGTAAAATTCAAGTGCAACCGTACGCGCATGCTGCGGCATGGTATGCAGCAGAAAATGAGCTGATGTAATAATGCCATCACAGCCTTCTTTCTGAACCCCTGGTAAGCCACCCAAAAATTTATCCGTTACATCTTTACCCAAACCTTCTTTGCGTAATGACGCACCTGCAAATACCAGTACATCAGGTTCACCTAATAACTTTTGGCTTTTAGAATCAAAATGACTGACTCTGAATTTAACTTCTTTCTGCTGGTGAATCTTGCCAAGATTGTGATTAAGCCTTTCAACATCTAACCAGTTACCATCAGCCGTTACCATTCTCCAGGACACCAGATTATCCAGTGTTGTACCCCACATCACGGCTTTTTTTCCGCCCGCATTCATCGCGATATTTCCGCCAATCGTAGATGCATCCTGTGAAGTAGGGTCAACCGCAAAAACATGTCCGTTTTTTTCTGCAAGGTCAGACACTCTGCGTGTAACCACCCCTGCCTCAGTTCTCACAACGGGCACCGGGCTATCTACACCGGCAATCATTTTATGCTCTACAACTCCAATAGCTTGTAACTTTTCCGTATTGATAATCGCCGTATTCTGATAAAGCGGCACGGCTCCACCGGTGTAACCTGTTCCACCACCCCT
>Ga0316204_10010843_pt1 | contig 11598 bp, 8 predicted proteins | sample 6monrhotite_MG_2_FD_205661 | JGI IMG/M metagenome (GOLD analysis project Ga0316204, IMG submission 205661) | Microbial mat bacterial communities from mineral coupon in-situ incubated in ocean water Damariscotta River, Maine, United States -... | ecosystem: Environmental > Aquatic > Marine >...
GCCTGCCAGGGCAATGAAACCCACACCGACAGCGACGGAGAGATTATATCCGAGCATGTCGAGCAGCCAGACCCCGCCAACCAGCGCCAGCGGCAGCGTTCCCATGATCATCAGGACCGGGGTCAACCTCCGGAAATTCAGGAAGAGCAGTAGCAAGATGATGACCAGGGTCACCGGAACGACCACCGCCAGCTTTGCCTGGGCCCGCTCCATGTATTCGAACTGCCCGGACCAACTGACCGAATATCCCGGCGGCAGTTCCATATACTCGGCCAAAGCCTGCTGGGCTTCCTCAACATAGCTCCCGATATCGACCCCATTGATATCGACATAAACCCAGCCATTGGTACGGGCATTTTCGCTGCGGATCACACCAGGGCCATCGGCGATCGAGATATCAGCAACCCGCCCCAGCGGAATCTCGGCACCGGTCGGCGTGACCACCGGCAGATCCCGGATCGAGTCCACAGAATTACGATAGTCACGCGGGTAGCGAAGATTGATGGGATAACGCTCCCGGCCCTCGACACTCTCGCCAACAGTCATGCCACCGATCGCAGTCCGAACGACATCATGGACGTCCGCGACGTTCAGCCCGAACCGGGCGGCTTCCAGCCGATTGACGTCGATATCAACAAACCGGCCTCCGGTAACCCGTTCGGCATAAACCGATGCGGTTCCGTCCAGTGTCCGGATAATGGCTTCCACCTCCTCGCCAATCTCGGCAATCACATCCAGGTCCGGGCCGGCAATCTTGATACCGACAGGAGTCTTGATCCCTGTGGCCAGCATATCGATTCGGCCGCGGATCGGCATGATCCAGGCATTGGTAAGACTGGGCACATCCACAGCGGCATCCAGTTCGGCTCGAATGTCGTCAATTGTGATGCCCGGCCTCCATTCTTCGCGCGGTCGCAGCTGGATGGTGGTCTCGATCATGGTCAACGGTGCCGGGTCTGTGGCGGTCTCGGCTCGCCCCGCCTTCCCGTGCACTGTGAGGACCTCCGGCACGGTCATGATCAGGCGGTTGGTCTGCTGCAGCAATTCGGTGACTTTGCCCGCCGACACCCCGGGGAAAGCACTCGGCATGTAGAGGATGTCACCTTCATCGAGATCCGGCATGAACTCGCTTCCCATGCGGGACAACGGCACGGCGGCACTGGCGAGCACCAGGCCGGCCGCGACCAGCACGGCGACAGGACGGCGGATCGCAAGGCCAATGAAAGGCCGATAGCCCGCGATCAAAAGGCGATTGACCGGATTCTTGTGCTCCGGCGTGATCCGGCCCCGCACAAGATAACCCATCAGAACCGGCACCAGGGTAATGGCCAGGCCGGCAGCCGCCGCCATGGCGTAGGTCTTGGTAAAGGCGAGCGGATGAAAGAGCCGCCCCTCCTGGGCTTCCAGTGCGAAGATCGGAACGAAGCTGAAGGTCACAATCAGGAGCGAAAAGAAGAGCGCCGGCCCCACTTCGACCGAGGCCTTGGTGACGATCTCCCAACGGTTTTCGCGCGTGATCGGTTCACGCTCAGCATGCTTATGCATGTTCTCGATCATGACGATCGCGGCATCCACCATGGCGCCAATGGCGATCGCTATGCCGCCCAACGACATGATATTGGCATTAATGCCTTGGGCATTCATCACGATGATCGCGGTGAGAATACCCAGCGGCAAACTCAGGAAGATCACGAGTGACGAGCGGAAATGGAAAAGGAAAAGCGCACAAATCAGCCCCACGACAAGGAATTCTTCGATCAGCTTTTCCCGCAGGGAGGACACTGCCCGTTCAATCAGGCCCGCCCGGTTGTAGGTGGTGACGATCTCCACGCCCTCGGGCAGCGAAGCACCGAGTTCATTCAGACGCTCTTCGACGCGCTGGATGGTCGCGCGGGCATTCTCGCCATATCGCATGACGACAACGCCGCCGACCGCCTCGCCCTCGCCATTGAGCTCGCCGATGCCCCGCCGTAATTCCGGTCCAATTGTGATGTCGGCAATGTCCGACATCAGTATTGGTGTGCCGGTTTCAGTAACCGCAACCGGGATCGCTTCCAGGTCCTCGACACCCTCGATATAGCCGGATGCCCGGACCATGTACTCGGCTTCCGCCATCTCGATAACTCGGCCGCCACTTTCCTGGTTGCCCCGTTCGATCGCGGTTCGGACCGCAGAGAGTGGTATACCCAGGGCACGCAGCCGGTCGGGATCGGCGACAACCTGGTATTGCCGCACCATGCCGCCAATCGTTGCCACCTCGGACACACCCTCGATTGTCTGGAGTTCGTATTTGAGGAACCAGTCCTGCAGTGAGCGGAGGTCGGCCAGATCGTGCTGCCCGGTCCGGTCGACCAGGGCATATTGATAGATCCAGCCAACGCCGGTTGCATCCGGCCCCAATGCCGGACGGGCCGCGTCTGGCAAGGTTGGAGCCACTTGGGACAGGTATTCCAGAACCCGAGAACGAGCCCAGTAGAGATCGGTCCCATCCTCGAAAATGACATAGACATAGCTGTCGTTGAAAAAGGAGTAGCCGCGAACTGTCACGGCACCCGGCACCGCCAGCATGGCCGTTGTCAGTGGATAGGTGACTTGATCCTCGACAACCTGCGGAGCCTGTCCGGGGTAAGTTGTCTTGATGATGACCTGAACATCCGACAAGTCGGGGATGGCGTCCATTGGCATGCGGGAGAGCGAATACACACCACTCCCTGCCAACATGGTTGCCAGAATGAGGACGATCAGCCGATTGCCTATCGACCAACGGATAAGAGAGCCGATCATTCCTCGCCCCCAGCATCAACTGGCCGCACGACCGCAATGCCCGAAATCTGCCATTGGCCTGGCCGCGTTTCATCAATCGAAAAGCTGATATGGTCCCCTTCAGAGACCCCATCAAGCGTAACACCGTCGCCCAACTCGTAGACCATGCTCATGGCCGGCATATCGATCGCCTCGATGCGCTCATGATCGATCTCAACCATGTTGATATCGGACATCAGGGTAACGACACGGCCTTGCCCTTCGACCACGGGATCCGGCTGCGCCGCGTCCGATCTAGCTATCGAGGCGAGGCGCCACTGCCCTTCATCGTTCTGACGCAAGGTGAAGCTTACCTCATCACCCTCCGACAGGCCGTCGAGCGAAACGGCGTCCAACGTGAAAAAAGACATGCTCATCACCGGCCATCCGAGTTCCGGGATCGGATCATGTGTCAGGTCGATCATGCCGTGCGACGCCATCACACCGTCGACAACCCCTGCGCCTTGTACGATTTCCGGGGGGGCGGCGGGCGCGTCAGCCCCCGCCATGCGCAAGGCGACACCCTGAAGACTAGCTTCGGAATCGATCAGGAACTGGCTGGACACCACCACGCGCTCACCCTCCGACAGGCCAGTGAGAACCTCGACGCGTCCACCGGCCTCAGCACCCGTGCGCACTTGCGCCAGTCGGTACCGGCCGTCACCCAGTGCCAGAACCACCCGCTCCGATTGACCGGTACGGATGACCGCCTCGAACGGAACTGACAGCACATTTTCGCGCGGCGACGCCTCGATGCGAACATTCACATAGGCTTCGGGGCGCAAGGCACCATCGCTGTTTGCAAAGCGCATGCGCACCGGAATGGAACGACTTCGCGGGTCCACAGTCGGGTAGAGATACTCTACCTGACCGTGCCACATCCGGCCTGGCTGGGCGCGCGACTGCAGCCGGACGCTTTGCCCTGGCTCGATCGCTGCAGCCTCATCTTCAAACAAATCCGCGACAACCCAGACCTCTCGCAGGTCCGCAATCGTCATCACCACCATGCTCGGATGAGCATGCGCGCCTTCGCGAACATTCATCTCCAGCACAACGCCTGTTCGTGGCGCGTAAACGTCAACCAATCTTTGTGGCGTGCCGCGTTGCGCGATTGAGTCAATCTGGGCCTGATTGACCCCAAGGGCTCGCAGACGCGAGCCCGCCGCCGCCACCAGGCCCGGGCGGGACACATTGACGGCTTGCAGGAATTCACTTTGAGCCGTGACAATTTCCGGCGAGTACATGCGGAAAAGCAGGTCGCCCGCTTCCACCACATCACCTACAGCGGCGATGCGCAGATCCTCGATCCAGCCTTGCGCCCGCACATCAACCACAGAGGCCAGGTCATCAATGGGCCGCACATAGCCAACCGTGGCCAGGTCTTCCGCAAACCGACCCCGTGTCACATTTGCCGTCCGGACTCCAATGTTGTTCTCGACAGCCGAGGAGATGGTAATGGTGGAATCGTCCGTGGGCTCACTACCGGCATATACCGGGATCAAGTCCATACCCATGGGCGACCTGCCCGGCTCGTCCTGGCGAAAATTTGGGTCCATCGGAGCGACCCAGTAGAGAATTTCCCGCTCGTCGGATGTTGCGGCAATATCGCTTCCGCCCACAAGGCTCATGCCGAGCGCGCCAAGAGCGATCCCCGCCAACAAAGTGCTGGTACCCAGAAGGATTGTACGCAGGGTCATTGGACGTCTCCCGTCAGGAACAGGATCCGGCTATGCGCCTGCAACGCATCAACGCGGGTCCGGATCAAGGTCAGCTCGATATCCAGCGAAGCGAGCTCGGAGCGCACGAGTTCGGCAAAGTCTGCCTGCTCGTTTTCGTAGGCTGCAAGGACGGCTGCCGTTGTTTCACGCGCGCGCTCCAGCACACCCGTTTCATAAATCATGGCCGTTTCGTTGAGGCGCTGGAAGCGGATCCAGTCTTCATCCAGTTGTCGGCGCAGATCGAGCAGCAACGCTCGACGGTCCAGCTCTTCGGCGGAACGCATCTGACGGGCTCCAGCCACGCTTTCATCCTGCCGACGCTGACTGAAAATGGGCATTTGCACGCTCACACCGATGCTGGCGACGTCCGACCGGCTGCCTCGCACGCCATATCCGGCATCCACACTCCAGACCGGATTGTAGGCCTCCAGTGCCAGATCGATCTCGCGCTCGCTTGCCTCGATCCGGGCGTTTCGGGACATCACGGACGGATGTCTGGCCAAGGCATCCAAAGCCTCGTCGCCCCCGGGCAATGCCGGCAGGACAGGTAATCGCGGCAGCATGTCTCGTCCTGCTGCGGCAGCGCCGACATAACGCGCCAACTGCGCCCGGGCTGTTCCAATTTGCCGATCGATCTCAATTTGCCTGGCATCCAGCAATGCGGTTTCCAGGTCCACGCGGATGACGTCATGGGAATTGCCTCGCCCGCTGGCAAACAGGGCCGTAGCCACCTCGCTGAGCTGTCGGATCTCTTCGCGCCGGGCCCGCGTCAATTCACCTGCCTGTTCCCAGTAATAGGCTTCCAGCCAGGCCAGACGGACTGATCGTGTGATCAATCGCTGTTCCAACCCGCCAAGGGCCAGAACGCCCTGGGCCTGCGCCCGCTGCCGCTCTCGCTGCAGGTGACGGCTCGCGTTGCTGGGTATGACCTGCCGCACGCCGACCTGCATCTGGGTCATCGCTTCACTGTTGGGGTCTAGATTGCTGAGGGGGAGGTTGGCGAGGCCAACCCGCAACGTCGGATCCGGCAGAGCCATGGCCGCCTCGCCGGCACGCTCGAGCGCTACGGCACGCGATCTCAAACTCCCAATGGCCGGGTCTTCGGTTTGGCCGGCGATCAACACAGCCTCCGCCAAGCTGAGCGGAGAGGGTTCAGAAGCAGGTTGCGCAATCGCAGTTGAAAGCTGAAGCGCAGCCGCAAATGCGGCAATGGCGGGCATGGACATGAATGTCTCCGATGCGGGCAGAACGAAGGTGAAATGAGCCCATTAACAAGGCTCGGCTTCGTCACGCGCGCGGAGGACGATCCAGATGGTCCAGAATGGTGGAAACCGGCCGGAGCACGACCCTGCGGGTAGTTCGTTCGATATGGCCCGCTGCCGGGCGCGTCGCCGCACTATCTGGGATCAGGGTCGAAAAGGAACAAGCAAGGCCGCACGGATTACCGGAGCACGCATCCATGCCGTTACAGGGCTGGCCACGCTCTGCGGCGCCGACATCTTCAATGCCGCTGCCTTGCGGGCAGCAGTCATGGTCCAACATTTGGGTCATGTCGCTTGGGGCCGCGGCATCTTGGCCGACGTCCGAGGCATAGCCTGTCCCGCCCAGCGCGAGTGCGCCCAGCAAAGCCAGGATCAGGCTGAACCGTCGCCAAACCAAAACCGTGTGCCTCCTCCGAGCGCCGATCATGACACCTTATACGATGCGAACGGGTATTTCCCTCACACGGAATGTCACAGGCGTGTCCCCTTTATGATCCGGGAGGCTCACGTTCCGCTCTGCTCGGCAGCTGCCGTCCGGACCCAATGAGACAGATAGATGCGTTCGAACGCGAAAACGGCAGCGATCGAAATCACAGCGATCAGAACAATCAACGGGTCCTGCTGCAGTTTGAGACCGGTAAACGCCATCAGAACCACAGCATCCAGCCCCAGAGCGGTCAGTAGAATGACACCGGACGCGCCAATTTCCACACGGCGGAATTTCCACACACCGAAATGAACGGCCATGTCCATGACCAGATAGAAGAAGGCGCCGAGTGACGCGATCCGGCCCAGATCAAAGAACACCGCCAGCACGGACGCGATAACGACCGTGTATACCAAGGTGTGGCGCTGGATCGGCCCAGGCATTCCGAAATGCCTGTGTGGAATCATTTTCATATCGGTCAGCATGGCCAGCATGCGAGAGACGGCAAATACACTGGCGAGCACGGCCGAAGCAGTCGCCACCGCCGCGAGCAATACCGTAAGATAAAACCCGAAACGCCCGAGCGCCGGCTCGGCGGCTTCTGCCAGCGCGAAATCCCGTGCCGCCACAATCCTATCCAGTGGCAAGCTGGACCCGACACCGAATGCCACGAGTAGGTAGAGCAGGACACACACCAGGATCGACGCCATGATAGCGCGTCCGACATTACGATGCGGTTCGGTGATTTCCGCGCCGCTATTCGTGATGGTGGTGAACCCCTTGAAGGCGAGAATGGCTAGCGCTACTGACGCGACGAATCCGAGCAGTCCGCTCGCGCCCTCATCACCAGCTGCGCTAGCGGCAAACCGGATTCCACTGGACCAGAGCGCCGCGATCCCAAACGCGGCAATCCCGCCGATCTTGAGCAGGGCCATGAACATCGAGAACAGTCCGATGGACCGATTGCCCGAAATGTTGATCAGAAAGGCAAATCCGATGACGCTGACCGCCAGGACGGGCACCAGCGGACCTCCCGACACATCGAAACCTCGCAGGACGTAAGTCGCAAAAGTCCGCGCCACCAAGCTTTCCGCGATCACCATGCTCAACGCCATAAGGAGAGCCGCACCGGCAGCAATCGCTCCCGACCCGTAGCACTTCTCCAAGATCATGGCGACGCCGCCAGAGGACGGCCACGCATTGGACATTTTGATATAGCTATAGGCACTGAATCCCGTGATCACAGCGCCAATGATGAACGCCAGCGGGAAAAGGCGGCCAGCCAGCTCTGCCACCTGACCAGTCAGCGCAAAAATGCCGGCGCCGATCATCACGCCCGTTCCCATCGCAACAGCACCGGGAAGCGAGATGGAGCCAGCGTTGTAATGCGTGTGTTTGTGCTCAGTCATAACACCCTCGCGGCAACAGCTTCAACCAAGCGGGCACGATCTCATCTGTGGGTCAAGCTGATGGCAATGAACCAACACCTGCCAGAGAAACAACGCTTAGATCGGAGCTTCCCCGACGCTTGGGATTTGGCTGTGATAATGGACCAAGATGAGCCCGGCCTTCCCGAGACCGATCCACTATCCGGTCATACAGTCGCGCAGCTATATGCCTGTTGCGGTTCTTCCGACTCGGGAATAGCGGTCGGGGACGGCACTTGAATAGTTGCCACTTCTCGGCAGCCTGAGGCGTCTGCGAACTAACCTCAAAAGGAACCGGCGCGACAGTCTTGCTCCGGGCCAGGTTGAACAGGGCGACGCCTCTTTTTTGATCGGCGTTCTGGCGACATGTCCGGACTGAACATACCCCAGACGGCTCGAACGACGGCTTCGGAAGACAGATCGCGTCCTGATGACCGCCTGTTGAAAAGGCTGGACATTGCGCCCGAGCGAAGCGGGAATCCACCGCACCGCGACACAGGTCGCGGCCCCCAAATTTGAGTTCATGAATGATGCCCATGATAAGAGCGCGTTGAAATCTCGTCGCTCCAAAATCATCCACTTTCCATGTGCCACCTTGCGGCGCATGACTTTGCTATATCGCACGTTGTTGAATTCCATGTACCAAATTTTGTGCGGCGCTGTGGTCGAGTTAGCGTGGTGTTTCCGGAGGTGATTTTTGGTCAGTCCAACCCGCCATTCTTGACCGTTCTCGAACAACAGGTCACTAATGCCCGCTCGTTTTCCGCTTGGGGGCCTATGCGGCACGCTCTGATAGTCCTGCTGATTGCCATGCTCGCCTGGCTCGGACCTGTGTCCGGGGCGGCTGCGCATGCGCATGAAGTCGGCGCGGATCACCACCATGCAGAAATCTCATCCGATCATCATCATGATGACCTCCTCACGCATCGGGCCACGGATCGGGAGATAGATCTGGCCAAGATGAGCAAACCAGCGGGTGTGGATTCAAGCGAAACCGGGGATGTGATGCTTCATGCTCATATCCACATGGACGGTGCCCCGCTGTCTGCGGGCATGAGCCTGCAGGCGGTCCACAAGACTGGTACTGTACGCTCCCTGAGCAATTTCGCGCCTGAGCCCGACCCCGGACTGGACGGGCTGCGCCGTCCTCCCAAACCGAACCTGTAACGACTGAAACCGGCAGTCGGCCGCGTCGGCTGCGCGTTGCTTCTCGTTTACAGGACGATATTCCATGCGAACCTCTACATGTTTGCTCGCGCTGGTCGCGATGCAAATGCTCGTGGCACCCGCCAATGCGGTGGCCCAGAGCGCCCGGCCTTCCACGCTAAGCCTGGACGAGGCGTTGGCACGTGCCCTCGCCGAAGCCCCCGAACTCACCGCTGCCGATGCCCGTATCGATGCCAGTGCCCAGCGCATTGACGGTGCGGCCCGGCGGCCCAATCCGACCCTCGACTTCACCTCTGAAGGCGTGCTCGGAACCGGCGACCGTAACCTCTTCAACGAGGCCGAAGCCGCCGTTGGCGTCATGCAGCCCTGGGAACGCGGCGGTGACCGAGAAGCCCGCAGCACCTTGGCCCACCGCGAGCGTGACCTGCGGGTCGTGCAAGCCGAGATTGCCCGGCGCGATCTGATTCAAGAGGTCGAACTGGCGTATCTCGACGTCCAGGCCGAACGCATGCGTCATGCGATTGCCGAGGACCGGATTGCCTCGCTTGAGGCTCTGGCAGCCATTGTTGACCGTCGGGTGCAAGCGGCGCGTGATCCGCGCATGGCCCGTGACCGGATCGAGGCGCGTCTGGCTGAAGCCCGGATCGAAGCCGGACTGGCGCAGCGGCGGGTCGCAACCAGCGCAACCATCCTGGCCTCCTATTGGGGAGGTCTGCCGAACTTCTCGGTGGACACGCAGAGCTTTGAGGCACCAGCCGACCTGAGTGCGCGTCCCGCGGAGCCGGACGCACCCGAGATTGCGCTCCTGCGTGCACAACGAGCCCGCAGTGATGCCGAGATCGGTCTGGAGACCGCGCGTGCCGTGCCGGATGCCAATGTCGGCCTGGAACTGCGCCACTTCCAGTCCAGCAATGACGTCGCGCTGGGGGTGCGTTTTTCCATCCCGCTGCAGGTGTGGAATGCCAATCAGGCCAATATTGCCTCAGCCCGGTCCGAAGCGGCTGCGATTGATGCCGACCTCGCCGCCCGCGAACGCGTCGTGCAACGCCAGGTCCAGGCCCTGATCCTGCGCCGCCAGGCTGCGGCCGGGGAATTGTCGGCCCTGGAGGAAACGGTAATCCCACCGCTGCAGACTGCCCTGGAGCAGGCCCGAACGGGTTTTGCCCGCGGCAGTTTTTCCTTCCTGGAAATCTATGATGTCCAGCAGGCCCTGATCGATGCGCGCCTGCGCTCGGCCGATGCCCTGTTCGCCATCCACCAGTCAGACATACAATTGCGTCGCCTTACCGGCGGCAGCGCCATCATGCGGCAAGGCATGGGAGACTCAGAATGACCCGAAACATCTTTGCTGCCACCCTGTGCGGCTCCACGGCTCTCCTTTTGATCGGCTGCTCCCCCAGCGCCCCGGATGCCTCCGGTGGAGCCGGTCATGGCGAAATCGCGACCGAGGACTATGAACGCGGCCCGCATCGCGGCCGCATGCTGCGCCAGGGGGAATTCGCTCTGGAGCTGACCATTTTCGAGGACGGGGTCGATCCTGAATTCCGCCTCTATCCCTATCTCAACGGCCAGCCGGTCGATCCGTCCCGTGTCACGGCGAGCATCGAACTGGCGCGTCTGGGCGGTCAGGTCGACCGCTTCGCCTTTGCCCCCCAGGACGATTTTCTGCGCGGTGATGGCATTGTGACCGAGCCTCACTCCTTCGATGTGGCGGTCACGGCCTCCATGCCTGGCATGAACGGCCGCTGGCAGTATGAGTCCCATGAGGGCCGCACCACGCTTTCTGCAGAGCAGGCCGAAGCGGGTGGCATTGCTGTTTCCGTCACCGGTCCGGCTACACTGGACGAGACGGTCGAGGTCTATGGCGAGATCGAATTGATGCCCGAGGGACGGGCCGAGCTGCGCGGCTGGCTGCCGGGCCGTGTCGTGGCCCTCAATGCGAGCATCGGAGACCGCGTGGAAGCCGGTCAGACCCTGGCCCGCATCACGGCCACTGACAGTCTGCAGACCTATTCCGTCACCTCGCCGATCAGCGGTGTCGTTGTCGAGCGTGGCGCCACACTGAACGGGCCAACCGGGAGCGGGCCGCTCTTCGTCGTTGCCGACCCGAGCCAGCTGCATGCTGAACTCTTCATCTATCCCGGTGATCTCGGTTCGGTCGCGACAGGTCAGCCTGTGCGCGTCACCAGCTTTGATGGCGGACGCAGCGTGGAGAGCGAGATTGAATTCCTCTCCCCGATGGTCGACCCGGCCAGCCAGCGGGCCATCGCCCATGTGGAGGTTCCCAATGAGGATGGCCAATGGCGCCCGGGTGAGCGCATCCGGGCCCGGATCGAAGTTGGCCAATTCGACGTGCCCCTGGCCGTTCGCACCGATGCCCTGCAGCGCTTCCGTGACTTCACGGTCGTCTATGCCCGCGTCGATGACACCTACGAGGTCCGCATGCTTGAGCTGGGTCGTCAGACACCGGAATGGACGGAGGTCCTGGGCGGTATCGACCCGGGTGTCACCTATGTCAGCGAAAACGCCTTCCTGATCACCGCCGACGTCATGAAGTCCGGCGCAAGTCACGATCACTAGGAGCGGATCATGCTGAAATCGATCATCTACCAGTCGATCCGATATCGCTGGCTGGTTCTTTTCCTCGTCCTGGCACTCGGGGCACTCGTGACCTGAGACCCTCCGGTCCCTCGCTTATTTCGAGAGTCTGGGCCTTTCATAGTCCATGGTTTGAGATGTGGCGAGCGTGCCGGGAGCGGAGCCCCCGGATTGCTCGAGCGACCGGCACGCTGCGG
>Ga0316204_10010844_pt1 | contig 11597 bp, 6 predicted proteins | sample 6monrhotite_MG_2_FD_205661 | JGI IMG/M metagenome (GOLD analysis project Ga0316204, IMG submission 205661) | Microbial mat bacterial communities from mineral coupon in-situ incubated in ocean water Damariscotta River, Maine, United States -... | ecosystem: Environmental > Aquatic > Marine >...
TAATATAAATAACTAGATAATAATTTTATAGCGCACACAAAAAAGCCCACCAAGATTAGGTGGGCTTATGTATTTGGCGGAGAGCGAGGGATTCGAACCTTATCTCCTTACCACATAGTATCTCTTAGCTGATTATTCGCCATGAATTATATCCTAGCAAAAGCCATTACCTAATATTATAAAATCCATCTATCCTATTGATCTAATTAGTAATTAACCACTAACTTGTAACATCTACTGACAAAATATTACATATACCTAAAACTAACTAATTGATAAACAACTTGCAAATTTAGGTAGAATAATATATTATTCCCACACTGATATATATCTCTTAGGAGGGTTTAAGCAAATGGCATTGTTTCGAAGCGATAAGTCTATAGTTCCTTTTCCCAATATTAGGCGTTGTAAGATTGATCGCGTGAGCACAGTGGAGTATCCAGACCGCTTATTCCCATTAGTAACAATGGAAGATGGAAATGTAAGCGTTTCAATTAATAGTTATTTAATGTATCTATTAAAAACATTGCCAGGATCTAATCAGCAATCAAGTTTCAATCATGCACTAACAGCAATTTGTGACCTTTACGATTTCTACGTCGCCAAATATAAGGGTGCGGCCCTATCCCCTAATCAGTTCCGTGATTTTCTATCCGACTTTGGCAATTCCAAAAGGTATGGAACTGTAAAAGCAGATGGTACTGATCCAACTGAGCTTTACTGGGAAGGTGTTCAACGAGGAACTGTCACAATTTATGCCCAGTGGGTGAATGACTATATTGACTATCTCCACAAGTATCACAACGCCATTGACCTTAACCCTCTTGAAGTGCGCATAAAATCTTCGTTTGATCGCTTCATTGAAGATAATCCTGACAATAAAAGCAGGAAAGGACTTCTCTATCATCTTTTTGCTAGAAGTAACGACGAAGACAAAGAAGAGATTCGTGCTGTCAATATTGCTGGACGCACAACTTCAGAAGACCGTGCAAAACAGAAGATCAATAAGGTATTCCCTATAAACCGCGCTGTTGAGCTTATTGAAAGCACATCATCAATAAGAAATAAAATGATCTTGCTGTTAACTCTATTTGGAGGTGGTCCAAGAGGTTCTGAGCTCACACATATCATGAGAGACGATGTATTCTGGGATAACAAAACCAATAACTGCATGGTTATTTTTGACCACCCCAAATCTGGCAGAATGACTAACTTTCCCAAGGTTACAAGAGAGAAGTTCCTTACAGATAATTTTGCAAATACCCATTTACCTGATGGTCATTTACTTAAAGGTTTAAAACCAAGAAATCAATATAGCAATGCTACGGGAGTGAAGGATAAACTATATGCAGGGTGGAAAAGTATGACCTTTAAGAATTCACCAAGAGGTTATATTTACGATCACATGGTTCACTGGCTGGAGGAAGCGGCATCCATCTATTTTTGGAAGTTATACACTGCATATTGTCGTGAGTACCTTGAACGAAACGGCAAGAGGTATAGCCCAAACAGCACGTTACACCCATGGTTATTTGTTTCCGATGACAACAAAGGAGATAAAGCCACAATTCCTCTTGGATACCCCATGACTATAAAAGCTATAGATGGTGTTTTCGAATCGGCATGCCACCGGATCGGACTCCCAAATCCTGGCAAGCACAGCGCACGACATGCTTACTCATTCTATGCAGTGAACGTAAAAGACGTTGATCCAGCAACACTTTCACAAATGCTTCGTCATGGCAGTTTATCTTCTGTAGAACATTACTATCAGGTAGATCCGTTGAAGATAACTGAACATCTAGGCGGTGAACCTGCTGAATACAATAACATAAAATTACCTAGTTACTGGTATGACAGCTCGGAGGTGATACTTGGATAACCAACATGTTTTTTCTCACAAAGAGGTAGAAAACTTTGAAAAACTAGGTGCAAAATTTTCTAAATGCGACTCAAAATTGAGGGACATTGAGGCGGAATATCCTTTCAATTGGATGTCCAAAACAACCATCTTTGCAATAACTCTTCCTGAATATGATGATTTCGACAATTGGGATGTACTATTCGCTGAATTTGAGAAATGGTATTACTCGATCGCGATCTCTGAATATTCCAATCATGTAGACCAGCATTTGGAGAAGCATACTCTAGAAGACATCATTAAGTTTCGAGGCGCAGGTAGTATGCACCATCGTTTCAATGTCGCTTTTGATAGTTTTTCATTAAGAATTGAGAAGCATGGCTTAAAAACATCAGGCACAAACCGGCAGAAAAGCGATCAATTTTGGAACGCTATTAAAAACGGCACATTAACAAATAAGCAAGCACAATCTGCACTCCGCGAATCACTTTTGCCGCCATCTCCAGAGATAAAAAAACTACCTCAAGCCATTATTGGAAAATATCTTACGCCAGCAATACGCCCATGCTATATAAACTTTAGAGAAAGTCTTAAAAATTTCAGTAACATCACCGAAATGCTCGAACTTCTATTTCTAGCTGCTCGTTCTTCAGCCAGTTACTTTATTTCAGACACAACTATAGATAAAAATGCACTTAGCAAAAAACTAGAGAACCTACTTGTTCTTCGTGGTGACAAATATAGCGTATCTGGGGGTATAGCTTTTAACGCATTTGCATCATCATCACTTTTTCCTCTATTAGTATTTTTATTTAGAAAAGGACTAATAACAATCCCAACCAGCGATAATGCAGATTTAGTCATGTGTACTAATGTTTGGCCAAGTATAGTAGATCATTACACCAAATCTTCTTACCGCCATTCTGATACATTCAAAAAAGGAAGAAGATCTTCTGTCGCGGACGATGCAGCGATTATCACCGATGGCTTCAATAACCCTTTAACCGAATATATTCTTCATAATATGGACAATGACAGTAATAAGAATGATGAGGAATCAATCAAAAACCATCAGATAACATCTGTTACCACGAGTATTACAACAAAGTTCAATGAACTGACTATTGAAGACTCTGTTATTGCCGTAAATACATCAAGCACTGATTCAGCATGCACTTATAGCGTATTTGATGAAAACACTACTAACTTTGAACTTTTATTCAACAGAACTAATAAGGTAATAGCATTACCTAAGACTCTAGGCTCTCACGATATACTTAAAGTTTTAAATAACTTCAAGAACTGGGCATCAAAGAAACAATACAAAGAAAGCGATTTAATAAAGTCACTCAATTTAAGCAATATTGCTGCTTCTTATTCAAGCCTATACGACCTAATTGACAAACTCTCATATCACATTGAAAACGCAATAATTTCAAATGAACCAGAACTTACTAAGTCTAATAGAGAAATTCTAGATTTAAATGAAAAAGATACTCAAATCAACAAAAAAAACTTTATTCGAATAGGAGATCTGTTTTTTATGTACCTCTGGCTTGATGAGTACATATTATTACCGTGCAATACAAGGGCTCTAGGATTTACAGCACCATTTCATGATTCTGTTAAAGGATTAAAAGAGCTAATAGAAGATAATAAAAATAAAATAATAAATAAATATTTCACCAGAAGACCAAACTCAATAAACATTCTAGAACGAGGTCTAATACGTACTATTACTGCATCCACACCAATCACAAGTATTGACGATATACATGAAGGTCACCTTGAGCTTATTTTTTACTATGGGTATTCCTACTTGTCGACTTCAATGCGCTCAGAAATTAATAATGGTCTCCGTGGAATCACCGAATTCCTAACACCAATACATAAAAACAAAAAAATTAATCCTAATAAATTAAATCGCATATCTATTCGAAAGCGTCTGCCAACTCATGAAAAAGATATCTGGTTTGCCTGGCAAGATGCAGGACTTCACGGATGGTATGGGTGGCTTCAATTGTTATCAAAAAAATCTGATATCATAAAAGGAAAGACCGCAAGAGGACATATTAATAAACACTTCCTTAACTTCTTGCAGAAGCATTCACAATTCACAAATAAACCAATACCAGAAACTCCATTTGGTATTACCCCAAGAATGATTGTTTCAGAAACCAGCGACACCCCTGATTATCAAAGCCACGTTTCTAGTCTTGATATAAAAACTAAAAGCACTGTCTTTAATGCGGCGAAATATATTTTTGATATTCTTCAAGAGCGCTACCCTGACGAATGGTCTAATGCGGGCTTTGTTCACCCATTCCCAAAACGTTCACCATTCTCTTCTCCACGAAAAAATACAACTCACCGCCGACCAATCGAATCATTACATCTTGATGCAATTAAGGATGTTTTATTAAGTCCTGACAAGAATGGAATCCCAACATTCTCTTGGGTTAAAAATGAATATTGCAAGATTGGTGAAAACATACCAGCATCACGGAAAAAAGATGTGCTTTCTACAGATGAAGGCCATGTATGGTGGCCCGGCACTGCTATCTGTTTAGCATTTTTACTTGAGGTCCCTGTACGAGGCTTCCAGGCCCGCTGGCTTGACCAAGGCTGTTTAGATGATGAGCTTTTTTCTCTGACATCATTAAGCTATACAGATAACCCATTGAAGGTTGATATCTCATACCCAGATGGAAAACTACACAAAGATAAGTACAAAAAATTTAATGGTCGAAGTGGCGTGCTTCAACAGAGACAGCGCAGTTTTATGGACTCAGGAGAGGACTCAATAGGCGCATCACTTTTCATTAACACCAACAAAACTTCTGTTGAACAAGGGAAATTCGATCAGGGTTACTTTATACCATGGCCTAAAGAAGAAGGCACAAGCCTTCCGTACTGGTTGATCGAGCAAATGATAGAATTTAATAGGAATTACGACCCCACCCCAAAACCGATCAGTCTCGCTTATGAAGGAGAGATGCACCGAGCCAAGACTTCTCGATTCATTTACAGCATTAATGAGGATACTGAAAAGATAAATCAGTATCCATTTGTTACTCCCCTATTTCGTGACCTGACAAGGGATGCACGCTACACATCTAATATGAGTAACACGGTTTATGATGGCGATGGTAATGAAATTATTCCCCCTCTTGAAAGAACGAAGCTTTCCAAGCTACTAAATGCTGTTGCCATTGAAGCAGAAAAGAGGCTTCTTGCTGATGGCTATCCTGAATCTCTTGCCTCAATGACCGATGATGAGGGCAATGTCATATATGATATTCATACTCTTCGTGTCACTGGTGTTAGTCGACTAATGGCTCTTGGAGTCCCAATTGAAGTTATCCGTGATGTTGTTGGTCATGCTGTAACTGTTATGACTTATTACTACAGTGTTCTAGATCAACTTGAGATAATGAAAAAGTTACGCGAGGGTGCCTCTATAGATATAGATCATTTCAGCTCTCTCGGTGACAGTGATGACTCATTAGGAAAAATTTTCTTTCCCAACACTCATGCTGACCAAACCGCAGAAATTCAATATGGTGGATGGGTAGAACGCAATGGTGGAATTTGCCCATCAGGCGTATGCGATGAAGGTGGCCCACCAAATTTAGACAATCAAGGTAACACCTTATCATTTACACCTGTACCTGGTGGCTCTTATCGTTGTGGCAATTGCCGACTATGGATGACTGGACCTAAATACATTCCACAGCAGGTACATTACATTGACCTTCTTATGAACGAGATCGTTGAAAAACATGAAGATAGAATGCGTTTATATGAATCTAAGCTTGGAATTGATGCTGAGATCGAAAATATGAAGCGTTCTTCTGAGAAGATGCCGCAATCTTTGCTTGCAAAAGCATCAGGCTACGAAGCAAACATCACACAAATAACAGAAAAACTGTCTAACCTCTGGATGGAGTGGAGGAATCGATACCAGATGCTTGAAACAAGTATAGCCACATTGGATAACAACAAAGAAGATTTAGATAAAGGTTCACTTGTCCTGTTTACTGGACAAGACCCAGTAAAGCTTAATATTCAACGGCATTGTGGTAGCAAGTTTGGCTTGAAGCGTGAAATTGCAAATTCGATTATTTACCAAATGCCTATAAGCCACGAAGTTGAAGGCGTATTAAATAGCCTTGAACGAGATATGACCAAGCTTCAAATGTTCATGGCCTCAAATGATGGGGTTCCAATATCAATAAGCCAGATACTTGACGACGATTTGCGAAACCGCGCCATCGCTCTCCATGCTCAACACTTGTACTTGATTATGCAGAACAATGATGACAATGCTGATCAAAGGATAGATAAAATTCTAACGAACTTACAAGGTTCATTGCCTAATCTTGAAGACAAAGAGTATACAGCATTAAAGAAGTGGAACATGACTGTCAGTGACTCTCTTAAGGAAATGATTCAAATCCCTGTCCACGACCAGTCAGCAGCAGCAATTCCATTCAATACAAACTTAATTACGGAGGACAATAATGAATAACCATGAAGAGCTGTACGAAGAACTAACAAATGATGTCGATCCTCGAGTAAAAATTAGTTTTGATCACATTAGAATTGCCTGTGACGAAATACTAAAAGTTGGTGGAAAACTTAACTACTCTACTGTCGGAAAGTGGTGTGAACGCATGTTTGCCTTACGCGATGATGATGAAAAAATAGTGAAGTCAGGTCAGCCAACCGTAAAAACTATCCAGCAAGATCGCTTTAACTATAAGGCATATATTGATGCTAGAAAAGCTCAACCAAATAAGAATAGCCACATTGCAGCATTAACAGGAAAAATGGATGACAGTAACTACCCTGCCCCAAACCTTGATCACTCAACAAAGCTTCACATCAACAATCTAAGGTCTGAGGTGAAGCGTTTAAAACGTGATCTAAATATTGTTGAAACACGTTTCACAGAGATGCAAAAAAGTCAGCCTGTAGAGTTAACAAAATTACTGTCCTATGCAAGCGCAAATCAAGAAGGTGCTCCATTAGATGCATTAATGTCTCCACAAATTACTCAAGTAGTAAACGATGATGCGCTCTCTGCACTTCATTTCTTGTTATTCGAATTAGACAAGACAGGAATAGTAAAACGAATGCCTGTAGATACAAGCCAGCCTCAGTCTACCTGGGTTAATTCTGCCACAATGAAACCAATCATAAGTATATCTCAGTACCTTGCACTTTGTGATTTCTGGAAAACATTACAGTAATGGCAACACCTAAAGGCACAAATGGACAACTAATTGGTCAAAAGCACGTTGAAGACTGGGATGATTTTATTAAGAAGCGATGGCGCACTAATGATTGGAAAAACTGGTTTTGGGGCTCTAAACTAAATAAGACCAGGATTGCAAAGCACCTTGGATTTTCAATTGATGTATTTGATGACAACCCTCGAATTAATGTTGCAATCGTAGAAAGTGAACTCATTAGTGCAGGTATTATTGACCCAACTGAAAAGGATAATGTAACTGACAAAGTTAATAAGAAAAATAAGCTAGATCGAATCGACTCCTCACGACTTAAAAGACTAGAGGAATCAAACAATCTTCTTCGCGTTGATTTGCAGAACTTATCTGCTGTTCTTTTACTGAGACAGCATGAAATTACTGTTATTAACTTTACCCTGCCTGAACAGAAACGTCTTGACTTTAATAAGCTCGCTGATTCCACATCTCTTTCAACATCATTTAGCTCGCAGCTTTCCGATCATTCAAGACTAAAAGAAACTGAGTTAGTAAATATTAATCTTCGTGAACTAAAACTTGTTTGTCAGATGTGGGTTGACCGGCTTGATGTTACGAGTGACCTGTTAAGTAAGGCTTTAAGGGTTCCATCATGGTTATAATCGATAACAGTACATATAGCGCAAAAATCACTACCACCAAAGTAAGTAGTATTGGTCAGTATGGAGGGGCTATGTTTTGGGGTCATGCTGATGGTGACACCAATATACATGTTAATGTTATTGGTAATGCCAAATTATTCCCTAAACCTGTTTTTGTTGAAAAAGGTGATATATGGAAAATCACTGGAATTGCCACAAGTAAAAAACGTAAAGCACCCAATGGTTTTTCATTCTATGTAACAACTGTTGCCGCAACAAGTGCAGAGCTAATTAAATCAGCAGATCTCCCACTAAGCGAGGCACTAAAAACAGTAGTAGGTGTTGGAGAGTCAAAAATTGAAAAACTTTTTTGCACTTTTGATGAAGCCACACTCAAAGTAGCACTTGATACTCATGATACTGTTAGCCTTCGCACAGTATTGACAAATGAAACAGCTGATCGAATTATTACCTGGTGGCATGATTATGGAAAACGGGATGATTACAATTTCTTCCTACGTTTTAAATTTAAGCCAAAAACTGTAAGACATATTATTCAATTTTTTTCTCCACAACCAAAACAAAGACTATCTGAGAACCCTTATGCTTTACTTAGTCTCACTAACAATTTCTCACTTGTAGATAGTGTTGCTATTGCCGGGTACGGATTAACACCTACAGATCCTCGTCGCCTTTATGCACTTGCCGAGAAATCACTTTATGACATGCTTGACGGAGGCAATACAGCAACAACAGAAAATTTATTAAAGCAGGCTCTTAGTAAAAATCTCAGAAACCTTGGTGTACCAGGCATTACTATTCAAAGTGTCAGGGATATTTGGAATTCAAAATGTGATGGTCAGGTTCATTACGATAAAAGTACAGGTTTAATAAGCCCATTAGCTGCCTACTCTATTGAGAGAGATATTTATTTTAAGCTAGACACCTTGCTCAACAAGAAGGAAGCAGCCCTACCAGAAAAAATTCATCAACCATCAAAAGAAGAAATTGATTCCTATCTTGATGAATTTAACTCCATCGAATCTGAGCGTCTTGGTATAGACAACTTTTCACTTAATTACGAACAACGATTAGCAGTACATACTGCCTTGCAAAATCGTGCCTCCCTTATTACAGGTGATGCTGGCACTGGAAAAACCTCTGTACTGCGTGCTTTATATTATGTTCTAGACATATGTGGATTCACATACTACCAACAAGCCATAAGTGGAAGAGCCACGAAAAGAATGAGAGAAGCAACTGACAGGCATGATGATAGTTATACCGTTGCTGGTTTTTTGAAAAGCATTAACGCTATTTCAGACTCAGAGCCAAGTTATGTAGTTATTGATGAAGCAGCTATGGTTGACACATGGAACTTATGGAGAGTATTCAATACCCTTGGAAAAAGAACCCGAATCATCCTTGTGGGTGACCCAGACCAGCTCCCACCTGTAGGGCCAGGAAAAACTCTTCACCTATTTGCAGAATGCAATGCAATTCCACAAGTAACTCTCATAGACATTGTACGCCAGGCAGGTGACTGTGCTATCCCGGAGTTTTCAAGAGCTATGAGAACTGGCAGTTGGGTATGGGTAGAAGATACTGCTCTGGAGGGTGTAGAAGTTATACAGTGTAAAGATTCCAATATTATTAATGCAGCACTTAACCAATATGACTCTTCTCCCGCTGATACCCAGATTTTATCTGCGACATACAAGAATAAATTTTCAGGAATTAATACTCTAAATAAGTTCTGCCAAAAGCGTTACAACCCTGATGGTGAAATGCTGCTCCTTTATAACACTGATGAATCGTCTTATGAAAACACAGGGTTTCGTGTAGGTGACCCGTTGCTAATGATGAGAAATGATTGGAGTCGTGATCTTGCAAACGGCAGCATGGGTAAATTAGTCGAGATATTCGACACGCCTATCGAAGTCATACTTTCCCATCAGCGTACTGAGCTGGCTTTAGGGCAAGCAATCTGGGATGACGGAGAAACGCAACCAATATTCCTATCTGACATCCTCCAGGAAAATATCTCACTCTCATACTGTATGAGTGTACATAAAGCACAGGGGTCAGAATTCCCTCGCATTATTATTCCCATCCCTTCTACTCGCTCAATGATTATAGATCGCTGTTGGCTATATACTGCGGTAACTCGTGCAAAGAACTCTGTGGTATTAGTTGGCGATGTAGAACGCATGAAGCAAGTAGTAAGGGATGCGCCAATTGCAAGCAAAAGAATTACTGGGTTGGAACCAATGCTTAAAGAACTTGGCTGACACCATATAGGGATTTAATCTGATTTGAAAGAGACTTTCAGTAATTGAATTGCCAGATAAAGTTTAGATTCATTTTGAAATTTGTTAGATTCGATTTTAATCTAATATAGATCAATGATTCGAATTGTTTTTTATTAAATGTAGTAGTTAAAAAATGTAGTAGCTCAAATCTGATCTGACAATTCAGAAAACAACTTCATACTAAATCTTACAGTTTAACCCAGGGATTAATGTCTCAGAAGTCTCATTAGCGGCCAGTCATTAACTTTTAAGATATCAAATTGAACGCCTAAGTAAGTAGCCGGCATTTTGTAGTAGTGCTTGAGCTATGCGTTTTATAGCTCAATGGTCAGGCCCTGCCTAAAATCTGGGTTCTTTTCATTAGGATAGCCTCTCGGATTACATATTACTCTACAGTTTCCAACTTTGTAATCAGAGCTATTATGCATATGGCCATGTATCCAATAATTTGGATTGAACTCGGTCATGAAATGTTCGAGTTGAGACACATAGGCTGCACTACTAGTCTCCTGCTCTTTACCATTAGGCAATGATGCTGGGCTAGGGCCATGATGAGTTATTACCAAGTTCTTTTCGTCTTTATGGCTTTCTAGTTCTGACTGCAACCAATGCAGAGACTGCCGATGAATTGATGCAGCATCTATAGAGCGAAGTTTCGAATATTTTGGGGATAGTCTTATTTTCTTGAAATCAGTCATAACTTGTTGGCACTCATACCCGGTTATTCTGGCATCTCCGAATAAGTCAAAATCAGTCCAGAGCGTACAACCGAAAAAATTAACCCCGTCTATAGTTACAGTATCTTTTTCTAGGATATGAATGTTTGTGCCTTTTGCAATATCCTTCAGATAATGGACAAGTTTAGGATAAGCGCTCCCATAAAACTCGTGATTTCCAAGTACGTATAAAACTGGTTTATCCTTTATATTTTCAATGGCCCACGAAACGCCTTTGTTTTTTATATGTATATCGCCAGCCAATACGACAACATCCGAGTCTGATTTTTGAAATTCAAAATCATCAAACTCTATATGTAAATCGCTTAAAACTTGAATTTTCATGTTAGAAATTACTTTTCTTTAATTTCGTTATAGTTAATATTGTGATCTTTTGTCCAGTTTAAAAAGTCAGACAGTTAACCGCAAAATAATTTTTCTTGAACGAATTTATTTCATTAGTTTTTACATTAATCATGCTGATTCTTAGGCATTACCAAATTATATCTATCATAAATTTCAAACCATTTATCTAGCGTAATAATAAGATATGAAAAACACAATTACATGTAAAATATATTACATTTCCATTCTTCATAACGAACAAAAGCAGCCAAGGCTGGCTGCTATTGTTCGTTCAAATATATTACATAAATCCACGTAAAGTACAAGACAAACCAACAAGCTGACATATAAAATATGATATGTGACTTCTGCAATCAATCAGAAGCAGTCAGTCATACATATTAACAATTAGAAAAAGCAGACATTCAACGTCACAATTCACCGGTGGCAAAAAGCATAGTGAGGTACGAACGACGCTTTTTGACATCCGC
>Ga0316204_10010845_pt1 | contig 11596 bp, 8 predicted proteins | sample 6monrhotite_MG_2_FD_205661 | JGI IMG/M metagenome (GOLD analysis project Ga0316204, IMG submission 205661) | Microbial mat bacterial communities from mineral coupon in-situ incubated in ocean water Damariscotta River, Maine, United States -... | ecosystem: Environmental > Aquatic > Marine >...
CAAAGCCATATCTGCATGAGCAATCAATTGCTCTGGATCGTAGCCGGACAATTCAGAATTGGTAACACCCAGACGAACACCGATATAAGCCCTGTGCTCACCAATCAGATAAACTTCCGAGACTTTCTCCACCACGCTTTTGCAAAACTGTTCCAGTTCGTCATCAGTCAATATTCCGGCAACCGCCAAAGCAAAATTATCGCCACCCAACCGGCAAACACTTTCAATCTGACAGCGCTTCAATCTACCGACAACCTGCTTGAGAAGCTCATCTCCACTGGAATGACCCAGTGATTCATTTATCGTTTTGAACCGAGACAGGTTAAGCAGCACAACGGTGACACCCACATCCTGACCATCCTCAGTGCTCATGGCAAATTTGATTTTTTCAATCAGTTTTGATCGGGACAATGCACCTGTTAGTGGATCGTAAGTGGCAAGATAGTTCAGCCGACGCTCGTTTCTGCGTCTGTCTGTGATGTCGCGAAATGTCAAACAGGCAACCGTGCCATGTTTGCCATCCTCAATTTCATCCGACTCTTCAATTTTTGACAGCGTCACAACATATTCGATCGTGCGATCAACGCCATCGCTATCAACAATCGTGGTTTCCTTCGCCACCGGCATTTTTTGCAGCGTTTCACTTGCAGCAACTGCAGACTTGATTTCACGAGACAACTCGAGGGGAAGAACCGTTTCTATATCCAAACCGGCAGACACAGATTCAGTGCCCAAATCAAGAATTTCACTCGCCAGACGACTGGCAGTCAAAACAAGGCCATTGCTGTCGATAACGACCACGCCATCGAAATTATCGGAAATTACGCGATCAAGAATTCTTCTGGTTGCATCACGTTCTTGAGTGGCTTCATTGGCAAGGAACCGGCGAACTCCCAATTCATTGGAAACACCATAAATCACAAAACTCAACACTGCGGCGTGAATACCAACTGTATCAATAATAAAACCGGGGCCCAGCTGGAGGAAAAGTGCACTTACCTCGATAAGAATCATCATGAAAATTGTTGAAATAACAGCAACTTTCAAATTACGACGAGAGCGAATAACAGCGAACAGACCACCGATAAAGATAGCAATAAACAGCTCAATCCAAAGATCAATGTTAGTTAGGTTTCTCCCCTGTTTCAGGGTTTCAGCTGCAAGTATTTGAAGAAGTGCGCCTGGAACAATCCCGTATCGCGGAACTGTAAATGTGTCACGCAACTCCAGGGCACTGGCACCAATTACAACCTGCTTGTTTTCAATACGCCTGGGATCGACCGTTCCATCGAGAATTTCTGAATAGGAAATATGATCAATTGTTTGAGCGTCTATACCAAAATCAATATTGAAGTGATCGTTTGATGGTGCCCTACCTCCACTCAGAGCGGTAGCAACAGACGAGTACGAAACCCCGTCAAGCACAACTCCATAAGGGTAGGCACGGATTACGCCATCACTTTCAGTCCTGACATTGACCATGACCGGATCTGCGTGCGCAGCAAAGCGTTCAATCGGCAAGTTGAAATTCGTTGTGTCGGAAGTTTCGTTTATTGTATGATGAAATCCGGCTAGCATGACGTAGCCACCAGCACGTTCCAAAGCCTGCTCAAATAGCGCATCGTCAGTTTCATTGGAAAGGGAACTGAAATCGACATCAAAAACGATATCGGATGCGTTCATTTCCACCAGAGCATCAACCAGTTGCGCATGAAGCTGTCGCGGCCAAGGCCAGACGCCAACAGTACGCAGGCTCTTTGCATCAATCGAAACAAATACAATTTCGCCAGTCGCAACAAGTTGTGACTGGCTGAAGCGGAAACTCTGAATAGTATGATCAACCGGCAGGAATAATCCAAACAATCCACCGGCAAGAACCAATGCGGGTATCAACAACATTGACAGCAGGTGTCGGATAGTTCGCAATTTTCTGCCCATGTTCAGTTGGGCGGACAATTTGCCCGCCCAATAAATTCAAGTCAGTTCAAAAAAGCTTAGGTGACTATTCTTGATCAGTTAGATTGAGAGAACCTTAATACCACCCTCAATGTTACCAATTTCAGAATATCAGTCATCATCCTTTTTGCCCTTTCTGTCCTTCTTGTCCTTCTTGTCTTTATCATCGTCATCATCTGAGTCGTCTGATTTATCGGACTTGTCAGATTTATCGGATTTATCGGATTTATCAGACTCGTCGGACTTGTCCTTCTTGTCTTTATTTTCGACAGCTTCGACAGCTTCATCATCTGGGTCGTCTGATTTACCAGACTTGTCCTTCTTATCTTTTTTGGACTCGTCCTCGTCCTCGTCGTCAACTTCCAATTCGGCGGCCGGAATGACAGCTCTTGTTACGACATTACGGACTTCAGGCATTTCTCCCGCGCCAGAAACTTTCAACGGCGTGTTCTCGCCACTGCGGGCATGCTGACCCTTCCCAACTGTGGTCAATAGCCGGTGCACCTTATCCCGCACCTCAACGCTACCGCGATCAACATCGACACCAGCATCATCTTCATCGGCCCAAACTTGGAATCGTGTGCCCTTCACCGTCGCAACCATGAACTGGTTTTGAACAGCGAAATGTTGAACATTTTGAACTTCTGCTTCAATGGCCACACGACCATATGTTTGTTTGACTGTCGTGAACCGGCGTCCACTGCGATCAACAATCTGAATTTGACTGTTCGGAGACAGTTCAATCATTTCGCCATCACGCTGAAACGAAACACGCCCACTCGGCATGGTGCGGATCACACGATCATCAGACACAACATCTCCGCGTTCAAGCCTTACCCAGGCTCCCTGGGAAAATACAAAAACATTGCCGCGTAATTTAGTTGCGATCCAATTGTCCGCAAGTGCTGGAAAAGTTGAGAGGCAAAGCGCTCCCAAAACCAACAAAATAATTGCGTCCTTCTTCATTTTCTAACTCCCCATAAGGATAGTCTACTAACGCCTTTTACTGACGTTTGGAGAAACTATGGGCCTGTAGACTGGACAATTACTTAAGAAAAAATTATTTCGCCCAACACGAATTACAGGTCGAAAACAAACAAGATAAAATGCAAACTAAAAAGGGCGACCCGAAAGCCGCCCTTAATTCCAAATCTCTGATTTGGTTATCGATTTTGCCGATTTTCAATCAAATCATCCACAACACCGGGATCGGCCAAAGTTGAAGTATCGCCGAGCGAGCCAAAGTCGTTTTCCGCCACCTTGCGCAGAATTCGCCGCATAATCTTACCAGATCGCGTTTTTGGGAGCCCTGGAGCCCACTGAATATGATCAGGCGTGCAGATCGGACCGATTTCTTTGCGCACCCATTTTCGCAATTCAGCTACCAGCTCATCATCAGCCGTTTCACCCGCCATCAGTGTGACATAGCAATAAATGCCCTGCCCCTTGATTTCGTGCGGATAACCAACCACCGCAGCCTCGGAAACTTTTGGATGCGATACGAGCGCACTTTCAATTTCAGCAGTGCCGATACGGTGCCCGGATACATTAAGCACATCATCGACGCGACCTGTGATCCAGTAGTAGCCATCCTTATCCCGACGGCTGCCATCACCGGTGAAATAATAGCCCTTATACTGCTCAAAATAGGTCGAGACGAGACGATCATGGTCCCCGTAGATTGTGCGCATCTGACCCGGCCAGCTATCCTTGATGGCGAGCACACCATAGGATTCCATCTCGGTCATTTCTTTACCGGTATTCGGATCCAGAATAACTGGCTGCACACCAAAGAACGGCTTTGTCGCAGAACCTGGTTTTGTCGGAATCGCACCAGGTAATGGCGTAATCATGAAACCACCAGTTTCCGTCTGCCACCAGGTGTCCACAATCGCGCAGCGCTCATGCCCTACGTGCTTGTGATACCACAACCATGCCTCAGGATTGATGGGTTCGCCTACAGAACCAAGAATACGCAGGCTGGACAGATCAGCTTTATCAACAAACTCGTCTCCCGCTCCCATAAGCGCGCGGATGGCGGTTGGTGCAGTGTAGAATATATTGACCTTATGCTTGTCACAAACCTGCCAGAAGCGCGAAGCGTCGGGATAGGTTGGCACACCTTCAAACATCAGCGTTGTCGCGCCGTTCGCCAGTGGTCCATACACAATGTAGGAGTGACCGGTTACCCAGCCAACGTCAGCCGTACACCAATAAATGTCGCCATCATGATAGTCGAACACCAGCTGATGCGAGAGTGATGTGTAAAGAAGATAGCCGCCTGTCGTGTGTAACACGCCCTTGGGCTTCCCCGTAGAACCTGAGGTGTAAAGAATGAACAGCGGATCTTCAGCATTCATTGGTTCAGGTGGACAATCTGCCGACACCTTCTCCATTTCTTCATGATACCAAAAGTCACGTCCATCTTTCACCGCAACGTCACCACCGGTCCGTTTGACCATGAGCACCTTAACATTGCTCATTTCGGCCAGAGCTTCATCAACATTGGCCTTTAGCGGCACACTCTTACCACCACGAACAGCCTCATCCGCTGTCACAACAATAGTCGCCTCGCAACCTTCCACACGGCTCCTTAGCGCTTCAGGCGAAAACCCGCCAAATACAACAGAATGCACAGCACCGATACGCGCCGACGCCAGCATTGCATACGCCGCTTCAGGGATCATGGGCATGTAAAGGCAAATACGATCGCCCTTCTTCACACCCATCGATTTATAGACGTTGGCAAGACGGCACACATGCTCATAAAGCTCACGGTATGTGATGTGTTTGTCTTCGTTTGGATCATCACCTTCCCAGATGATTGCCGTCTGATCGCCCCGCATTTCCAGGTGCCGATCAATGCAATTTGCGGCAACATTGAGCTCGCCATCTTCGAACCATTTGATGGAAACATCAGGATATTCGAATGTGGTGTTTTTTACTTTGGTAAACGGCTTGATCCAGTCGAGCCTTTTTGCTTGTTCACCCCAAAACGCATCCGGATCATTGACCGATGCGGCATACATTTCGTCGTATTTTTCCGCAGTTACATAGGTGCGCGCAACAATATCTGCCGATGGTTGAAAAACTTCATCCGAGCTCATACCAAATCCTCCCGATTGACTTCACGTCTTTTTAGCCCTCTCCACCCATAGGAGCAAGCAGACGAACGTCTGATTTCACTTCAGCGTAACTTCCTTCTGCTATAGATTTGCAAAGTTTCCAATGTGGCAGTGAGAAGCAGCACTATGAGCGAAACAGTTGCAAGTGACATTAAGCCTTCAACCAGCGCAAAGGTTGAGAAAAAGCGAGCCGCCCCTTTGCGGCCTGCAAAGCCGTCAGATATCGATCAGATTCATACTTGGCTCATGGAAGCTATAGATAGCTCGCCCTTTTACAACGACACGTTCAAAGCATTTGAAAAAGGTCGCCTGACCAAGGATTATCTTCGCCAACTGCACGATGCCGACCCAGCGCATTTAATGCTTATGATACGGGAAGATGAGCCGGTTGGCTTCATGATCAGCGGGCCAGAGCTTGGCACGTTGTGGCTTTACTGGTCATATCTGATCCCAGAAAAGCGCCGCAGCACAATGGCGATGAGCGCAATGCGTGGTTTCATTGACTATTGGGACAATGGTCGCTTTCACAAAATCGCCACCTACACCAAACACGGCAATGAGCCGGCAGAAGCAATCATGCGACGGTTCGGTTTCAAGCACATCTGTACGCTTGAAAAGCACGTATTTGGCGAAGATTATTTGCTCTACGAGTGCGCTCTAAACAAGACAAGTCAAGGTTATGACCGCGGAATTGGCGGTGGCTTCTTCTCGCGTATCAAACGGATGGCAAAGAGGCTTCTTGGATTTTAGTTCCACTACGATCACGAAGCCGCGACATTATCGACACATCGACACCCGCAACTTTCCAAGCTGTTACCCAAAGGCCTGCGGACCACAAGGTAATGGCACTTAGCGCTGCCGCTGCCGCGCCCATCAGCCCAAACAAAGGCACCAGCCAGAGATTTAATAAAACCAGGCTGGCCAACCCAAATGCCACGGCTGGAAGGCTGGCATACGGTCTGTCATGAACGGAAAGAACAACGGTCGCTGGCCCAAACACCGAACGTACGAGCAATGCGCCGCACATAAGCACCAACGGCCACGTCCCGGCAACAAACTCGCTTCCAAATATGCGTAGTAAAAACTGCCCGCCAATCGCGACCACAATCACCAATGCCAGCGCAATACCCGAAGCAACAAGATTTGCGTCACCAATTTTACGATGAAACCCTGCGCGATCGTTCTTGGCCTCAGCCTCAAACATATCAGGCAACGTCACCGCATATACCGCTGCAACACCGAATGACATCAACGAAAAAATGCGTGCGCAAATACCAAAAATGGCAAGCTCTTGTCTGTCCAATTGCCCAGCAAGCAGAACCAGATCGATATCAAAAAAGAACTCGGTTGCCAGCGCGATAATCACCCAGGGACCTGCAAATTTCCACCAACGTTTGGTATCAGCAGGTTTCGAAGGAATATCGTGAGGCACGCTGCGCGCACTGGAGACAACCATACTCAACTGGAAAAATGCAACTATCAGATAGCCGAGCGAAAGTATCCAGATCATGGAACCTAATACGTCAGGCCCTTCCAAGAATAACGCAACAATGGCAAATGAGCTGATAACCAGAATTGGTCGGAACAATACCTCGGAGAAAAATCCTGCTATCGGTCGACGCAGTCCCACCAGCAAGGCGCTATTGACGAAAATTATCGCCGTAGCCACCGCCATGAGTGCTACGGGAAGCCATATTTCAGATACGACTTCGCCGGGCACACCCAGCAACCCGACAACAGATTTGCCAAAAACCGCAAAGAGCAACCCGACAACGGTTATATGCCCGTAGGAGCGGAGCAGAAACTTCCACAGCATGGCCCCGTCTTTTTTGGCGCTGTAATCGGCAGTGAAATATGTCCCGATAGGATTAAAACCCAACGGAATCACCATCGCAACCAGATTGATGGTAGCCATTATCAGCAAATATTCGCCGAGAATTTCTGAACCCCACACACGGGCGATTGCGGCCTGCGCCACAAAAATCAAACCCGCACCAAACAGTCTCGCAGCGAATATCAGTGCAGACTGAGTGAGCAGGCGTTTAGGCAACTTCATCTAGCGCCCCTGGTTCGGACGCGCCATATCGAGGCGTATTTTCTCAATAAGCCTGCGCAACCAGGTGATACTATCTCTAGCGGTAAAGGCCAGTAAGCCGACTAGGAACGGCCAGAATTTAACGGCATAGTTTGCCATGGGTGGCACTGGAGAAATGATACCTGCATCCCCAACCATGCCTTTTTTGAACTGATGCAAACCCTGAAAACCGTCCGTACCACCAAGGTCATACCAGGTTGCTTTTGTATTATCGCGCAGCCAGCGAATTATATTCCAATGCAGAAAATAACCAGCCCTGAGCGGAAGCGCCCGATCATTGGTCGCCCCATAAAGATAAACGGCCGTGTCACCTGCCTTGAAAATCAACGCCCCGGCCACCAGCTCGCCTTCGTGCCTTACAAAGAACAGCTCTGGACGCAAATAATCGTCGGCCATTTCCATCAGTGGTGTAATGGTATCGTCGTAGGCTGAATGGTCGGCAAACTTTTTGCGGTCAGTCATTGATTGATAAAGCGTATCAAACTCTTCAAGCCGTTCAGGAGCCGCGTGTTCAAACTCGAGATCCTCTTTCATCGATTTGTTGAGATGATAGCGCCATTTTTGCGCAAAACTTTTACGCTGATCCTCGTCACTCAACCGCAAATTGACAACATAACGATCAGGGAAAAGAAACTGCGAACCTTCCCTAAACCCACGTGAAATCAAATAGTCAAAAGCGTTGTTGTCTGGTTCATAAGATATGCCAGGAAGCACAGAAATCATCATGCTGCGTTTACGGCCATATTCCTCAATCAGGGCTTCAACCATCGCCACATAAATGGCATCGCCATCCGCGCGTTTAACGTCTTTAAGAAGCGGCCCCCATTTTGATACGGCAACAGCACCCACTCCCATTGGCAAGGGCTGTATGAGGATCAATACGCCACCAACTACACCATCTTTATCGCGAAACAACAAAGGCTCGCACACAACTGACGGCCAACGGTTCTTCGAGAATGTAAAGAGCTGTTCCTGGCAAACCCCATCAAATGAAGCCAAAGCTTCATCCCACTCTTCACCTGAAATATGTTCAAGGCTAACATCGACCTTGGTAACAAACTTCTTATCGTCAGAGGCTTCATCCCATTCTGTGCCTGATATGGGCTCAAAGGTAACGTCGCTCTTGGCAACAAACCGCTTATCATTGCGCGCATTTGCGCCCTGAAGTGCACTCTGGTTCGTAGCAATATTTTCGGAACTGGCAGACATTTTATCGCTTCTGGTTGTGATAATTTTCCCACAACCTAAGCTCATCACACTAATCAATTCTCAATTCCACCAAATGGGAGTTGAGAAATTGACACTATGGTAACGAAATCATGACCGGCAGATTTAACCCATAATATGGGCGGTTATCGCCACTGCCTCTGCACCATGGAACATCATTTTTAAAGCGACAAAAAAGATAACCGCAAGCCCGACATATCCCAGCCAGCGATGCTTGTTCAAAAGCCTGGCAATGAAAGAGGCGGCAAAGCCCATGAGTGCAATGGAAAGCACCAACCCAAAAACAAGCGCTGTAGGATGATCACGCGCGGCCCCGGCCACAGCCAAAACATTGTCCAGCGACATGGAAACATCCGCCACCATAATCTGGGCAATAGCACTCTTAAAGCTCTTGGTTTTTACCGGAATGCCCACAGTGCCGTCAGCATCCAGATCAGCATCCTGCAACGCTTCGTGAGCATGTTGTTCCGCAACCCGCGTATCATGCAGCTCCTGCCACATTTTCCAGCATACCCACAAAAGCAGAATACCGCCCGCAAGCATTAACCCAACAATCGCGAGCAGTTGAACCGTTAGAGCTGCAAGAATGATCCGCAAAACCGTCGCGGCGGCAATGCCAAAAATAATGGCCTTTCGACGCATTTCCGCTGGCAGACCAGCCGCTGCCAAACCAATGACAATTGCATTGTCGCCCGCCAGAACCAGGTCGATCATCACGACCTGAAAAAAAGCAGTTAATGATCCGGGGTCGTGCAGAAACAACATACGGACAGGCTTCCCGGCTATTAACCGACACTTGATTATTTGATATCGGCATTCCTGCCGAAGGCATTTATATAGTTACTGCACATACCAACTATAAGGTCGCCCGCGCATTTTCCGATAGATAATCCTGCACAATCTCAAGCGCATCTACGTCGGTGTGGATACCCAGAGATTCAGCCCGCTCGGCAAGGATATCAACCGGCCAGCTTTTCACCATCGGAATGACGTTGTCGTCGGGAGAAAAACTCACCAGCGCTCGGGTCTCAGCGTTGGTTTCTTGCTCAAGCGCGTCGAGCATTTGCGTTACAGTCACCTTTACCGCTGGCAATACCAGACTACGCGGCCAACCCAGCTTTTCTGCATCCAGATTGTGTACGCCAATAATCGCAGCAATCAAACGACCCGGCGACATGAGACAAATTTCGGTATCTTCGGGAACGGGACACACAGTCTCACGGCCAGCCACCGGCTCTCTCACGATATTGGAAATGAACGAGGAGTTGGCCAGGTTGGCTTTTCCGGGTCGAACAGCAATTGTTGGAAACCGCATCGAACGGCCATCGATCAGGCCACGGCGGGAATAGTCGCCAATCAAATGCTCACAGCAAAGCTTTTGCACCCCATAAGAACTTTTTGGATACGGCGCGGTCGCATCTGTCACCGGTTCGCTACCACCACCATAAACGGCGAGTGAGCTTGCAAACACCAGTTTGGGCTTACGACCACTATCGGCAAGGATATCGAGTATTGTGCGCGTGCCGTCCAAATTCACAGCCAGTCCAAGCTGCAAATCCGCCTCAGCGCCACCACTCACAACAGAGGCAAAGTGAAAAACGCTATCCGCATCAGCTAATACGCGTTCAAGCACACTTTTGTCCGTCATCTCGCCGATGATGATTTCCAGCCGATCATCTTTGGGAAGAGTTGTGGGCTCGGCTATATCGAAAACTGTAATGCGATCAATTTTGGCGCTACCGCCATCAGGTGACCCCAATTCTCCCTGATCGAGCAGCGTACGCGCCAATCGGGCACCAATAAAGCCAGCACCACCTGTAATCACGACTTTCATTTTCGTCCTCCTAAAACTACACAAGAGCTTTAGTGCGCGCAGCCTGCGTGAACAAGTAATGCAATCGAATTAATCGATTAGCCGCCAAAACTTTCGACATCTGCAAACAGATTTTCTGCCCGTTTAAGCGAACCAGCCGCTGCAACAACCATTTGCGGCAAGATCATCCATTCAAGCGTCCACGCCGCACCTGAGCGTTCGTTCTCATGCACAAGCGTATGATGCATGCCCGAGACCTGCGTCGCATTAAAGCGCGCAAGAGTGACCAGAATTTCGGCACCAACCGGGTTTTGCTTGTGTGGCATGGCAGATGATGTGCCTGCATTTTTGAAACTGATCTCTGCAATGTCATTTTGCGCCATCAGCGTGATGTCCTGACCAATTTTGCCAAGAGTGCCTGTCACTAGCGACAACCAGTTGGCAAAGTCAGCCATACCAACCCTATTTGTGTGCCAAACGGGGCCGGAGCCATCGAGATTGAGTTCCTCCCCCATTCTCTCGGCAATTTCAGCACCCTTGCCACCCAGCTGATGGCGTGTTCCAACCGCTCCACCCAATTGCACGCGTAAAACACCCGACTTGACCGCCGGCAGCCGTTCCAAAACACTCACAACCAGATCCCGCCACGCCTCAATCCGGTCTGAAGCTTCAATCTCAAACGCGTTTTGCATGCGCGTACGTGCCATTACCTGATTGCCCGCAAACCCAATCGAGAGTGATTCAATTGCGCTAACGACACGGGAAAGGCGTTCCTCAATAATGTTGAAAACAGGCACCAAGCGCATAGCCAGCGAGGTATCAATCACATCCTGAGATGTTGCACCAAGGTGCAAATGCTTGTCGTGCGGCCCTCCGATTTCTGCACGCATCTGCGCAATCAAATCGGGAATAATCACGCCATCGCGCGCACTTGCGTCAATCAAACGCTTCAGGTCCGGGGCAAACTTGTCCAGCTTTTTGGTGATTGCGCTTACAGCGCCTTTGGGAATGAGTTTGAATTCTGCGCTTACCTTGGCCAGCACAAGTTCAAATTGTTCAATGGCTTTGAATTCCGCCTCAAGAGTAAAATGCTGCGCAACTTCTTCGTCTCCCACCAATCCGCCAAGCAATGGATGATCGAACAAAGAAATTCTCATAATATCAAACGCGCTCCAACGCGACGGCGATCCCCTGTCCTACACCAATACACATGGTCGCCAACGCCAATTTGCCACCTCCAAGGGAAAGTTCCAAGGCCGCGCTTCCCGTTATCCTCGCTCCAGACATGCCAAGAGGATGCCCCAGCGCAATAGCGCCTCCATTGGGGTTCACACGGCCATCATCGTCTGCGACACCAAGATCACGCAAAACAGCAAGCCC
>Ga0316204_10010846_pt1 | contig 11596 bp, 6 predicted proteins | sample 6monrhotite_MG_2_FD_205661 | JGI IMG/M metagenome (GOLD analysis project Ga0316204, IMG submission 205661) | Microbial mat bacterial communities from mineral coupon in-situ incubated in ocean water Damariscotta River, Maine, United States -... | ecosystem: Environmental > Aquatic > Marine >...
ATGTGGCCTATCCGATCCTGACGGAAAGCACGGTATTGCATGATCAGAGCCTGATTGATGTGGTCCGGACGCGGACGCTTGAGCATCAGCTGGCAGTATCCATTCGCAACTCGATCAGCGAAGATGTTTCAGATGCTCTGGTCGCGACAAAAGATGAGCGGGTCATTCGCACTCTGTTGCAGAACGACAATGCATCTATTTCACAGGCGACGATGGAGTATCTGGTCGAACAGTCCGAGCGGGTTGATTCCTTTCAGGAACCCATACTTTGCCGAGACGAACTGAAACCCGAAATGGCGAAGCGCATGTACATGTGGGTGTCGGCGGCGTTACGGAAATATATCGTCGAAAAATGTGACCTGGACCAGGACGAAATTGATGATCTGATCGAAAAAGTAATGGTCGAAAAGCTGGACAAGGAACTTAAAGCCACCAGCTATGGTGGAAAATCAGCACGTCTGGCGCAAGAGTTGAAAAAAGACGGTCGTGTTTCGCCGGACCTGATGATCAGGGCTCTTCAGGATGGAGAGGTCAGGCTATTTGTTGATTTGATGGCGCAGGCAGCCGATCTGCGTACGGACCTGGTCATGCGGTTTCTGCTTGAGCCGGGCGGAGAAGGGCTCTCCGTTGCTTGCCGTTGGCTTAACCTCAGCGATTACGAATTCCAGCGCATTTACTCATTGTCGAAAAAAACGCAGAAAAATGATGACGATGGTGAACGTGCCAGTGTTGCCGACGTGGTGAAGTTCTATCGTCAGGTTACCAAAGAGGCCGCGTCGGAAGTGCTCATCCGCTGGCGGCGCGATTCAGGTTATCTCTCAGCCCTTCGCGACTTGAACGTAATCTAAGCAAAATCCGGCTTACACGCCACCGTCGTCGACCTCCGTCGACGGAACCCTAGACTTTCGATATCAGTTGATGGCAGATAGCTGTCTTACTTTCTTTGGTCCTGGCCCGGCGTTACGATGACCAGGATTGAAGGCGATTGGGAAGGGTCGGGTATGACAGTAAAGCCATTGATCAAAAAACTGTTGATTGTGCCACCTATTGTTGTCGGCATTGCCGTTCTGGCCTATGTGGTTTCGAACAAAGCAACGCCACCAAAAATTCCGGCAAGTGAACTGGCCCGTTATGTGCGGGTGATCAATGTTACGGAAATGTCCGTTGTGCCCCGGATTCTAGGATATGGCAGCGTCAAACCGGAAAAAATATGGACGGCGTCGGCCGAGGTTAGCGGCACGGTTACCTATGTGCACCCGGACTTCAAAAAAGGCGCCATCCTGAGCGCCGGGACAGAAATTGTAAGAATTTCCCCTGCCGATTATGAACTTGCGATCCGTCAGGCTGAAGCTAACATGCACGCGATTGATGCCCAAGTGACCGAGCTTGGTGTCAATGAACAAAACACGCGTGAATCTTTGAAGATTGAGGAACGTGCACTTGAGGTGAACGAAAAGGAACTGCAGCGTAAACGGTCTTTGCTGCAACGTTCGGCAGTGTCTCAAGCCTCCGTTGATCAGGAACAGCGCAATACGCTCGCTCAGCGTCGCAAGGTGCAAGACCTGAAAAACTCTCTTCGCCTGATCCCATCACAACGGGCCCTTCGCCGTGAAGAACGCGCCGTTGACGAGGCCAAGCTGGTCGCCGCCCGACTGGATCTGGAGCGCACCCACATTCGCCTTCCGTTTGACGCCCGCATCGCTGAGCAGAACGTCGAACAGACCCAATACGCGCAGGTTGGTCAGACACTAGGTGTGGCGGACAGCATGGGTGCCGCAGAAATTGATGCACAAATTCCAATTTCCAGGTTTCGCTCTCTGTTGAGCGGGGTGTCCAACTCGCCTGCCAGCGTTACAACCGGTTCTTTTCAGGCCATGGCGGAGCGATATGGATTTGAGGCCGTTGTCCGGTTGCGGATTGATGAACGGACGGTTGAATGGAAAGCGCAGTTTTCCAGATTGAGCGATACGATAGACCCTACAACCCGAACACTTGGCATGATTGCATCGGTTGACGGCAGTTATGCCCGTGCTGTTCCCGGCTACCGTCCGCCGTTGGTCAAGGGGATGTTTGTCGAGGTCGAGCTTCGGGCGCGGCCTATTGAAAATAAGGTGGTCGTTCCCCGTTCGATTGTTAACGGCAACCGGATCTATGTGGCGAATACGGAGGACCGGCTTGAGGTCCGTACCGTAAATGTTGGACTTCAGCAGGGAAGTCTTGCGGTCATTACCGAAGGCCTTAAGGCCGGTGACCGGGTCGTTGTCTCTGATCTTGCACCCGCCATTGAGGGCATGTTGCTGAAGGTCGTTGCCGATGACGAACTGATGGCGCAGCTGAAAACTGAGGCCAGTGGGGCGGGAGACATCAAGTGATTCGTTTTTTCGCGGGCCATCCTACGGCTGCGAACTTGGTAATGATCGCCATCCTTTGTCTCGGGATCTTCGCAGCACCTCAGTTATTGCGTGAAACCTTCCCCAGAATCGAACCGCGTCGGGTTGAAATCTCTATTCCTTACCCAGGGGCTCGCGCGGAAGACGTAGAGCAGAGTGTCTGCCAACGTATCGAGGACGCTCTGGATGCTGTTAACAATGTTGCCGAAGTGGAATGTGAGGCCAACGAAGGGCGTGCGCGGGCTGTCGCTGAAATGATTTCAGGCAACAATCTGGATCGATTTTTCGCGGAAGTGAAGACCGAAGTTGACGCCATTGACGACTTCCCAGATCAAGTCGAACAACCCATCGTCAAACAGTTGGGGCGCACCGATTTTGTTGCTTCCGTTGCGATTACCGGCCCTGACCGACGCACCAATCTGAAAACCTACGCCGAAGACATCAAACAACGCATGTTGCAATGGCCGGGGATCTCGCGCGTCAGTATTTCAGGGTTTTCCGAACGACAGATCAGGATCGAACTTTCCCATGACGCGCTGCGGCAGTTTGGCCTGAGTGTAGCTGACATTGCGACGGCCATTTCGCGGCAAAGCGTTGATCTGCCGACAGGTAACATCAGTACGTCTGATCGCGATGTCCTGATTCGCTTCGCTGATGAGCGTAAGAAGGTTTATGAGTTCCTCAGTCTTGTGGTCGTGTCAGGGGCGAGTGGGGGGCAGATTCGGTTAGGTGACATCGCCAGAATTACCGACCGGTTTGAACTGGACGAAGAAAAGGTTTTGTTCAACGGCAAACCCGCCGCCTTGCTGGTTATCGAAAAAACCGAAACGGAAGATACCTTAAAGGCGATTGATGCGGTCAATTCGTTCATTGTGCACGAACTGGATATTGCCCCAAAAGGTGTAGGGCTGACAGTAACCAAAGATGGATCCTCCATTGTTCGCGATCGCCTTAACCTGCTGACGAGTAACGGTGCACAGGGATTGGCATTGGTGTTTTTGGTGCTGTGGTTGTTCTTCGGATTCCGGTTTTCCTTCTGGGTATCCATGGGGTTGCCGGTATCGTTTATGGGGGCGATCTTTTTGATGATGGCGATGGGATATTCCATCAACATGCTGACCATGGTCGGGCTGTTGATCGCCATTGGTCTGTTGATGGATGATGCGATCATAATTTCGGAGAACGTTGCAACCCAACGTCAACTGGGCAAGGAACCATTGGAAGCAGCAGTATCCGGGGCCAAGCAGGTTTTCCCCAGCATCTTTGCTTCCTTCACGACAACAGCGTGTATTTTCGGATCACTGGCTTTCCTGAAGGGAGACATTGGTTCGATCCTGAGCGTCGTGCCGGTGGTCATGCTGTTTGTGTTAAGCGTCAGTCTGGTTGAAGCGTTTTTGATTTTGCCTAACCATCTTCATCACTCGCTTGGACACGGACATTTTTCCGGCGCTGGAGTGCAGCAAAAAGTGGATGGTGTTCTCGCCTGGATTCGAGATCGTATCGTTGGGCCGATTTGCGAAGTTTGTGTACGCTGGCGATATCTGACTGTCGGTGCGACAATCGGACTGTTTCTCATATCAGCTTCCATGTTGGCGGGCGGGGTTGTCAAATTTGTCGTCTTCCCCAAACTGGATGGTGATACGCTGGAAGCCAAAATTCTGTTGCCGCAGGGGACCCCACTAGAGCGGACGGAAACCGTAACGAGTTCCGTTGTCGCAGCACTTGAGAGAGTCAACGCGTCGTTCTCGGGCGATCAACCCGATGGTCAATCACTGATCCGTAACGTAACTTTTCAATTCAACAAAAACACCAGCGCCTTTGAAACGGGCCCCCATGTCGCCACGGTGACTGCGGATTTGCTGAGTGCAGAAATTCGCACCCTGTCATCCGATGATATTCTCGCGGCCTGGCGCAAAGAGACGGGAGACCTGGCAGACGTCATTTCCATCAAGTTTGCCGAAACCATTATCGGGCCGGGCGGTCTGCCCATCGATATTCGGCTGAAAGGCCGAGACCTAGAGGCACTGAAGTTGGCGGCGTTGGAGCTCCAGGACTGGTTGCGACACTACCGAGGCGTTGCGGATATCAGCGATGACCTTAGGGCGGGTAAACCGGAAATCCGCATCCGCTTGAATAATGGGGCAACTCAGTTGGGTATCGATTCCCGGATGGTCGCCGATCAACTGCGCACGGCCTTTTTTGGGTCAACGGTTGATGAAATTCAAGTCGGCGTTGAGTCCTTTGAGATCGATGTTCGCCTGAGCACCGAAGATCGCAATTCCCTGGCTGACCTTGACTACTTTACAATTACCACCCCAACGGCGGATCAGGTTCCCCTGTCGGCCATCGCGATCCTTGAGGAAGGCCGTGGGTATGCACGAATTAACCGCGTCAATGGATTGCGCACCGTCACCGTTCAGGGAGATGTCGATGTGCGAATTGCCAATGCCAATGCAATTATCAACGATACCCTGAAGTCCTTCATGCCTGATTTGCTGGACCGTTATCCGGGAGTATCGTTGGCCCTTGAAGGGCAAAACAAAGAAGCGGAAACCACTCAGAGATCGATGATCAGCGGCTTTGCTCTCGGCCTGATTGGGGTTTTCCTGCTGCTCAGTTTCCAGTTCCGAAGTTATGCAGAGCCTATTATTGTAATGATTGCCATTCCGTTGGCATTCATCGGTGTGATCTGGGGTCACATGGCGATGGGGCTTGATATTTCCATGCCGAGCATGCTGGGGTTTGTTTCGCTGGCGGGGGTTGTCGTCAACAATTCCATCCTGCTGGTGAATTTCATCAAGGACCGGCACCAAGAGGACCCGAATGTCGCCGCAGCGGCGGTTCATGCCAGCCGGGCTCGATTTCGGGCCATTTTCCTGACCACGGTGACGACGGTTGTTGGCCTGTTGCCGATCTTATCTGAAACAAGTTTGCAGGCGCAGGTTCTGATTCCGCTGGTAACCAGTCTCGCCTTCGGCCTGATGGCCTCCACTGTGCTGGTGCTGGTCGTGATACCGTCGCTGTTCACCATCCTCGATGATTTTGGCGTCAGCACTGTGTCAGATAAAACCGGGTCAGAGAAATCCGGCGCCCCCTAAATATCCTTCAGCAATCGTAATGCATCATAGATCGCCGCGTGAGTGTTTCGGGCGGAAACGGCATCACCAATCCGGAACAACTGAAACGTGCCTTCGGGGTTGCTGGTCATTGATTGGGGTCGGCCCGCAACCAGCGCCTCGTTATCAACGGCCCCCAGATTTGATGAGTGCGGTTTCAGTTCAAAATACAGCTCATCCATCGGGATTGTACCGTGGTTGATAACAACCTGATCGAAGCTGCGCTCTATTCTGAGGTCGCTATAATCGCTCCCGATGATGGCGGTCAATTGATTGCCGTCCTGTTTTACGCCTTTCAAACGGTAGGTCACAGTGAAGGTGACGTTCTTGTCCTGCATGGCGCGCATGTAAGGCACGAGGTTCATGGCCATTACTTCAGGCGCGAAACTGCGGTCAGGTGTCATGATCTCAACTTCCGCGCCGGTATCGGCGATTTTCTCGGCAGCTTGCAAGGCGGCATGGTCACCGGCGTCATCGTAAACCAAAACATTTTGACCGGGTTTCACGTCGCCCGATATGATGTCCCAGCTTGAGATAACCAGATCATTGCCGCTTTCCAGAACCTCCGTATGAGGCAGTCCGCCGGTGGCGACGATGACCACATCGGCAGCTTCGGCCAGAAGGGTTTCGGCTTCCGCCCAGGTGTTGAAGTGAAACTCGACACCTCGAGCCGCACACTGGGCCATGCGCCAATCGATGATCGAGATCATCTCACGGCGCCGCGGGTTTTGGGCGGTCAGGCGAACCTGTCCGCCGGGGTCGGGTGCGGCTTCAAAAACGGTTACGTTGTGCCCCCGTTCCGCGGCAACACGCGCGGCTTCCAGCCCGGCGGGCCCGGCGCCGACGATCACGACTTTCTTCTGGATATCCGCAGGCGGGATATCGTGCGGCATGGTCAGTTCTCGTCCCGTTGCGGCATTATGCATGCAGAGCGCATCGCCAGCCTGATAAATCCGATCCAGGCAATAAGTGGCACCGACGCAGGGGCGGATGTCGTCTTCGCGTCCTTCGACAATCTTACGGACGATATGGGGGTCGGCCATATGAGCCCGGGTCATGCCGACCATATCGAGAAGCCCCGAAGCGATGGCGTGGCGTGCCGTGGCGACATCGGGAATACGGGCGGCATGGAACGTCGGCATGCCGGTGGCCTTGCGGACCTGTCCGGCAAAATCCAGATGCGGCGCGCTTTTCATGCCCTGGACGGGAATCACATCAGTCAGCCCGGCGTCAGTTTCAATATGGCCGCGAATGACGTTCAGAAAGTCAACCATGCCGCTGGACTTCAGACGTCTGGAAATCTCGATGCCTTCCTCGACCGAAATCCCGCCGTCGATGTCTTCGTCAGCGGTATAGCGGATGCCGACAATAAATTGATCGCCAACACGATCCCGGATTTTACGTAGCACGTCCATGGTGAACCGAAGCCGGTTATCCAAGGACCCACCATAGGGGCCCTCAAGCGTATTGGTGAGCGGTGACCAGAATTGATCCATCAGGTGGCCATAGGCTTGCAACTCGATCCCGTCGAGGCCGGCCGCCTGCATGCGTTCAGCGGCATCTGCGTAATCCGATACGATCCGCGTGATGTCCCAATCCTCGACCTGTTTCGGAAAGGCCCGATGGGCGGGTTCGCGCTCATGGCACGGTGAGACGGCAGGTAGCCAGTCGCCCTTGTTCCAGCCGGTGCGCCGCCCGAGGTGGGTAAGCTGGATCATCACCGCACAGCCGTGTTCATGGCAGGCATCGGTGAGTTTCTTCATCCAGGGAACAACCTCGTCCTTGTAGGCAAGAATGTTGTTGAAGACAGGGGGGCTGTCTTTGGAGACGGCGGCGGACCCGGCGGTCATGGTCATGGCGACACCGGCTTTGGCGCGTTCCTCGTGATAGGCGCGGTAGCGATCTTTGGGCATGCCGTCTTCGGGATAGGCCGGTTCATGACTGGTCGTCATGATGCGGTTTTTGAGGGTCAGGTGTTTTAGTTTGTAGGGTTGCAGCAATGGATCGTTCGACATCAGTCCCTCCCGTCAGCACCCGGTATCATCCATCAATGTGGTGCACTGTGTAAAAGCCGCTCCCATAAAACCCCATATTCTTGAAGGGGCGGGTCAATTTTCGACAAAAAACCCCCAATTTCCGCCATGACGATCAGTGAAGTTTTCCTCGCGCCAAAAGCCGCTCCCATAAAACCCCGCACCAGACATTGGTATTCCTTTTGCCCTGATACTACTCAACAGCTTCTACGACGCGCATATCGCGCACCGCGCTGCCGCCCAGAGCCCTAAGCGCTTCCTGGTAATCCGGGGAGTCGTAGTGCGCGACTGCGGCGTCAAAGCTATCAAACTCGATGACGACGGTTCGCTCTTCGATGCCGCCTTCCAAAGATTTGAGGCGACCACCGCGAGCCAGCGGACGTCCTCCATTGGCGGCGATTGCGGGGCCAGCTAGTTTCGCATAGGCGGCGAGAGCGTCTGGGTCTTCGATTTTGTTGTAGAATGCAATTAGATAAGCCTTGGGCATTTATACTCTCCCGGGAATGTGAAGATGTTGGTTGACTGAATTATGGAGAACCCTACGGCGATGCCAGAAAATTCACAACACCAACGCGGCCTCGTTATTCGCAGGGGTAGTGAGTGATTGCCGCGAACATGACGACCGCCTCCATCGGCATGTCTTGTGGATAGGGTTTGGTGCTGAAGGTGTGGACACGAATCTCCTCGTCGAGCATACCCCGTAGATGGTCCATCGATATTACAAAATCGGGCGGTGGACAGAAAATTTGTGGCCGCCCTTCTTGATCATTCAGTGCATTGACCCAGCCAATCCCTTCGTAAGCACCGAGCAATCGGCCCATCAGGAGTTTGTACTCAGTCAGGGAGACGGTCTTGTCGCTGCTCTTGTAGCGCTCAAAATCACTGATCCTAGTCCCTTTCGCCAAGCTTTCCGAGGGGACGCCCAAGAGACCCACGCAAACGAACAGAATCGCCAGATGTTTCATCACTGACATTTCCCAGATGGTCTTCAAATCCATGGGAATTGTATCATAATTGTGCCGCCATTGTAATGGCGTTCGGCGTCGCAACCGGTTTTGGCCTCAAGCCATATCTCAGGGGAAGCATGTGTTCCCGGCATCTGGGCTTCAAGCATTCTGTGGTTGGCGTGTGCACACAAGAAGAGACCTGCCGGTCGCCAGCGGTTCAATTCAGCTGAAACCCAAACCACTCAAATCGGGTTCTTCAACAAACAGATCAACAATGCTATAGGGATTGTCTTGGTCAACATAATCATCCCGTCGGTTGGGAAGCAATTCGCTATTGCCCTATTTCAGGTCTTCCAAAGCTTGGCGAATTTCTTGTTCCTTCCCCTTGGTATAATTTGCTATTTCGGTATCGACCTGCCTGACGTGGCCTGCCAACCAGGTTTGCAGAAATTGCACGAGTTGGTGTGACGTATCCAGATTGCGGTTTTTGTGCCAGGATTCTGCCAATTCATCGACTTTACCAGCAATGTGCACATGTGTTCTGCGGTGTTCTTCCAGGTCCGGGCAACCGCAAACGTCCATGATTATTTCTTCACGCTTGAAGTGGTTGTGGGTGTAATTGACCAGCTCATTAATGATCTCGTCAAAATCCGTGTCCCCAAGCGAGCCTTGGCTTGCTCTGTTGCTTAGAGAGACAAGCATTTGATGGTCGTCGTCAATCGCATCTACGCCGACACGGTAAGTGTCAGACCAAATCAGGACGTCCCTGTTTGACGTCAGGGGAAGTTCAACCCAGAATGTACTGCCGACTCCGACCTCGCTCTCAAAACCAATACGCCCGCCCATTCTTTCTGCCAAATGCCTGGCTACCGTCAGGCCGATGCCGGAGCCTTCCCGTGCAATTGTCGGGTCCTCACCAATGCGGTGAAACCGTTCAAAAACAGAATTATATGCTTCTTTAGGTATCCCGATGCCTGTGTCGGTAATGGATAGGTGTAGGAAATCGTTGGAGGTGTTATGCCCCGATATCGTTATGGTCCCACCATCTTTATTATATTTGACGGCGTTGTTAAGCAGGTTGAGAAGTATCTGCTTAAAGCGCAACACATCTGTCCGAAGAAGCGCAGGTACCCCCTCACTAAAATCATCAAGAATCGTTATGTCGCGGGCTTCGGCAAGCGGTTTTGTTAGGGCAACACTGTTTGCAACAAGCTCGTTGGCGCTTACGTCCTCCAGAGAAATGGGGGCCTGGTTGGACTCAATTCTAGCCAGATCAAGAACTTCATTGACCAGTTCGAGAAGGTGGTCGCCTCCTTTTATGATGCTCTCGACGTGACCGTTCTGCGCCGGAGAAAGTTCAGTTTGAGGGTCAAACTGCAACATTTGGGCAAACCCGAGAACCGCGTTCAAAGGCGTGCGCAGTTCGTGACTCATGCTTGCCAGAAACTCCGATTTGGCCGTGTTGGCTTTTTCAGCGTCCAGTTTGGCCTGGTGGAGTGACTTCTCAATCTGCTTGCGTTCACTAATTTCTTGGTTCAAGTCCTCCCGTGACGCCATCGTTTCCTGGAGTTTTTCCACCATCCGGTCGATATCGCGCATAACGTCACCGATTTCATCTGTCCGGTCAGTGCCGATTTTTGTATTCAAGTTGCCCGTGGAGATCGTTTTCATCCCCTGACGAAGTTTCAGCAGCGGACGGGTGACGGTGTTCGCAGCAAGACCAGCTACAAATATCAAGATAACGGCCATAATGACTCCTGCGATGGAGATTACAGTAATCATCTCGTACAAGGGTTCGTAAGCCCGGGCCTGGCTTCTTTCCACAAACACGTACCAGCCCGTTTTCCCCCAGCTTTCCCCGGAAACACCTTTCAAGGATTCACTCGCCTGAAAGCGTGAATGGATCGTTTTCTTCGGCTGAATGCGAGCGTAGCCCATGATGGTTGGGTCAAGATCATGCGTATCAATATCCCAACCGCTGGTGACAGCATCTGCTATGACTCGAGCTTCAGTCTCAGTGACTGTCTCATGCAATCCATTCGAGGCGTCTATTACGGCCGTGCCGTTGGAACGATGCATGAATACTCTGACATCCGCTTCTTCTTCGTAAGGGTTGTCAACAATGGCCGGCAGGTGGGCCATTTTGAAATTGAGCTTTAGCAGCCCTATGACTTCACTGCCGACCCGCACGGGGACGATAACGCCCGTTACCACGGCGTTGACACTGATGTCCAATCCACGGTCATCGATATAAACGGCCCCTTTCCCGTCAGCATAACCCTCTCGCCACCATCCTTCGTCAGCCTGATAAAAATCGGTCAACGTTGAGGTCATGGCTATCGTTGCGCCGAGACGATCAGTGATAAAAATTTCCCCATATTCCCTGGGGTCACGGGCCTGATAGTCCCTGAGGGTGGCCGAAATATCTCGGTTGAGTACCTCCTGAGCCAGTGGCGTGTCGCCCTTCGACTGGAGCCAGATGCGGTCGATGCGTTTGATCTCCTTGAGCGAGAAGCTATCGTCCTTCCCCGTATATGAAGAATTTGCGTCGACCACAGCGGCAATGATCTTGGGGTCTGTTGCCAGGCGTTCTGCCTCGATCATCCGCCGATTGAGAATGCCGGCAACTTCGGTTGCCTTTTCACGGGCAATGAGTTCAAAATTTCGTCCGATTTCTCGCTTTAACGTTTCCTTGGACCAGTAAATTCCGATCACAGAAGAAATGATTAAGGGGATAAATGAAATTACCAAAAAAATGATACCAAGTTTCCAGCGGATACTCATGTAACCAACAACCTTAATTAAACTCTATAGTTTATTTTGCGCGGATTGATGTTAAATAGACATAGCTTGTAGCTATAGTTTTACTCTTTTTCTAAATTTCGAGGTATTTCTACTTGTTTCAACATATAACGATGTGTTTTGTCTAAATTGATTCTAAAAATCAGTGAATAGACTATTGTCCGGAAGACGACACTTCCAAATCACACGTCAGTCAACAGCCGTAACCGTGGCATGAGCCGACAACGAAGGCTGCGACAAGAATTTTACCAATTCTGATTTCTTATGTGTTGGCTGTAATACGAAATTGCAGTGATAATGACCTATAG
>Ga0316204_10010847_pt1 | contig 11596 bp, 10 predicted proteins | sample 6monrhotite_MG_2_FD_205661 | JGI IMG/M metagenome (GOLD analysis project Ga0316204, IMG submission 205661) | Microbial mat bacterial communities from mineral coupon in-situ incubated in ocean water Damariscotta River, Maine, United States -... | ecosystem: Environmental > Aquatic > Marine >...
TTAACATTTTATGAAAATTCGCATTGGGAAAGGCTTGTTTCACCTCTTTGATGAAAGGTTTTGAGACCCCTTGACTGACTGCACCAAGAGAGAAGTCGATTAGATCTGCACGTCGAAAAACTTCGATAAGCGGCAATAGATCATTTTTGACTGGCGTCAATTTATGATGCAAGTCGATAATTAAAGTAATTTCTTCAATCCAATCTTCTAGGCCATTGTCCTCCAAATAGAGTCTTGCTTCTGCAACAGAGGGCTTTAGGTAATCCAGCGTGTTAGCGCTCCAAATGCCAATATCGTGAAATACTGCGGCAATCACCAACTTTTTTTGTTCCTCTTCATTAGGGTTATGCAAGTAAAAACAAAAGTTCAACATCCGATAAACGTGATTTTTATAGCCCTCATAATCAGGCCCAATTGTCTCTTTCCAATGTGAGAAGAGTTCCTCTAATAAAGGAAGGGTAGTTTCTACTTTCATTCAAAAAGCCTCCAAATAATTCGCTATTTAACATTTAACATTTAACATTTAACATTTAACATTCATATGTTAAGCGTACTACTTTTTAATTTTACATCGTAAAAAGTGGTCATCAAGAACAGGGCCAATCAACATTTGATTATTAAATCTAACCGCAACACTGGAACCAGAAATTGCACTGCCATCATTCAAATAAATCGATTTGAACGTCATATCTTTATTGTTACTAACGTCTATTTTAATCACCTCGGAGGGAGACAATTTTGAGGTATCTTTAGCATGCTCCACAAATTTCAATATTTTAGGATGCGCCCCCACTAGCAGAGTACCATCTTCATCCCACTCCAAATTATCTACCCCTGAATTAACGTCAATGCTATCTCGTAACGTCCACTCTTCCATAGATGAACCCCTGTCATATCGAGATACTAAATGAGGCGTTGTTTGTGCAACATATAGGGTTTCTCCATCGGCCGAAATATTAATACCATTAGGGTAGCGTAGACCTTCAATAATTTTATGTTCTTCCTGGCCATCAAAATAACTGACCGAAGCAAGTGGCAGCCCTACATAATTTTCGAGTACTTCCATAACGCTTGAACGAGGAGAGCCATGGTCATTTGAAACAAAAAATTGATCTTTACCGGTCACCACTAAATCATTAGGCGATTTCAAACCTGGATACGTAATGCGCTTTCTCAATACCATTTCACCTGAAGGAAGAATTGAAAAAACATCCACTTCATTAAGTTTAATATTTTTATGATTAATCACATAGAGTTCAATGGCCCGTCCGCCTTGTGGTGAAAGCTTGTTACTAAATCGCAATGACATCCCATGCGGATGGAAGGCTCCCTCCATTTTTATATCCACCTTCACCGCCTGACTTTTTGGATCTTTTAAATCTAACATCCAAATACCCCCATTTGGATAAGTCAATTTCGCGGTTTCATAGTTTTCATCCAGATACCCCCCATCGGCATGGAGTTGCGGCTGCCGATTATCTGCAGCAATATAGGCAATGCCTGCTACCCGATCAATGCTCATATCTTCAGCGCCAATGGGCCCGGTCATTTTTTCGCAACTGGCAAAATCTATAGGCTGGCTAACATCCCTAAAAATACCTCCGTCGTGGGCGGTTCGGTAGGCTTGAATTAAAAGAAGAGCAAAAACAACCAATATTATTTTTTTCATGTGTCATCTCTTATTTTGGTTTCTAAATTAAACGTTCTATATTAAACCTAAGACCTGAATAAATGTCACTTTATAAAATGAATACCTCTTTATAGATTATGCGTATAATGCGCCATAAAATATATCCGCGTAAGGAAAAAACATGTTAGTCGTAAATGAATATTTTGAGGGAAACGTAAAATCCATCGCATTTGAGAGTTCAACACTACCCGCTACAGTAGGTGTGATGAAGGCAGGAAATTATACCTTTAACACCTCTCAAAGAGAGTATGTCAGTGTGGTATGTGGCGAGCTATCGGTGAAATTACCGGGGGCGACAGAATTCGTTTCATTTGTTGATGGCCAAGAATTTATTGTTGAAGCAAATCAATCTTTTGACCTTGAAGTAACTAGGGATACGGCTTATTTGTGTAAGTATGAGTAGGTAAAAGGAACTCAATACTATGATTTATAGCTCTAGCTATCATGCCTATGCAATAGTCCACCATAGAAAAACCTAGTCCTGCACCTTAGTATGGAGAAAAGATTATTGATGGTTTTTCATTGGATGATCGTTAGCATCAACTATCTCCTTCAAACTGGGATAGGTCATTTCTTTTGATTTAGGAATACACAGCATATTTACTGAAACAATTTTAGAAAATATATTTTCAGTATTACCCGCAAAATTATTTGGGTTAAACAATGGCGGTAAATGCCAATATGCCTTGTAGCCCATAGACCAAATTGTTTTAATTAAACTTTCTGACTTATTAGGCCTATCATTTTCCAGATATATGACTGGCTGATGCTTTTCAATTAGCTTCTTTGCACCTTTAATGACAGAAAACTCCATTCCTTCAACATCAATTTTTAAAAAATTAAGCCTAGGAACTTCAAGAATATCTTGGAGTCTACTCATGACTACCTTTTCGCCAGTTTTAGCTTTGTCTGCTTCAATACCGCCAAAATTACCTCTAACAGTGTAATCAATATTTGGAATAAAGGCAGAACCGTCCTTAGAGGAAATTGCGATCTGATAACATTCAACATTTTTAATGCTGTTGATAGCCATATTTGCACATAGGGTTTGAAAAACAATCCTCTGCGGCTCATAGGCATAAACCCTCCCATTCTCACCCACCATTTTGGAAAGTGATAATGTGTGCGCTCCAATGTTCGATCCTACCTCAACAACGACATCACCTGAATGGCAGTAATGTTTGAAAAGATCAGTTTCTAATTCAGAAAACTCTCCGTATGTTTGAATAGCTTTCCCAACGTAAATATCATTTTTATTATAAATGACTAGTCCATGTTTACCTTTGACTAATGCATTAAATCCCTTCGGATCTATACTAATTTCCATTTACGTCCTCTTAATTTTTTCTAAATATTTATATGGAATGTGACTGAAAAATTAACGCTTAAAAAGACTATATCATCTAAGTTAATTGCTTTGTTGTGAAAAAGTCACATATTAAAAACGGGAAGGTAATAAATTAATCTAGTTAGCGCGTTCTAATTTTTTATGAACTCACAATAAGCTTAAAAATTCATTTGTTGATGGCCAAGAATTTATTGTTGAAGCAAATCAATCTTTTGACCTTGAAGTAACTAGGGATACGGCTTATTTGTGTAAGTATGAGTGAGATGGAATAAGCAGTATTCCCTTAAGTCATTACTGTTTAATCAGAGACTCGTATCTTTGATCGGTCAATGTACGCAAAAATGCAACGATTGCACCGACTTCCTGATCAGTTAAGCCAAGGTCTCCCAGCTCTTCTGTATTTTTAGTACTTTTAATTTCAGCAGCACGCCATGGTTTATTTGTTTCCGGGTTTAGGCTACCGGGCACATCTCGGGTGTTATAAAACTTCACGACTGTTTCTAAATTATTGAACACACCGTTATGCATGTAAGGGCCGGTCACAGCAATATTTCTTAGGCTTGATACTCTAAATGCCCCTTTTAATGCGGGGTCATTGACCTTTGGATTATTAAAAAGACCTTCATCAACAAACTGAGAACTTTTACCGTTTAGTGAGCGTACCAAGCTATTTTTAGGGGCGCCTATATTGTCATAACTAAAGTCCGTAAACAGGCTGTCTTGTTTGCTTGTTGAGCGTAATGGCACCGGATGACAGGCAGCACAATTACCTTTCTTCTCATCTTCAAACAACGTCTTCCCTAATTTTTCCTGTTTACTAAACGCTTCGGAACCTTCAAGAACCTTATCAAATTTTGAATCAAAACTTGAAAAAAATGTCGTTTTTTCAAAATGAGCAATGCTATCGGCAATGGCAGTAAACGCACCATCAACCGATTTAAATACATCACCGCCATAGATGTATTCAAATGGAACGCGATAGTTTTCTTTTACTTTTGCTACAAGCTTTTCTTTCGTCGTCTGCATTTCGAGTGGATTAAGAAAGGGTTGCTTTGCTTGCTCCAACAAGTTCAAAGCGCGACCATTTAAAAACAACCCACCTTTATATAGGCCTTCTGCTTTGTCGAAGTGGAAATCAGGCACAAATGCAGCATATGCAATTGACGGTGCATTTATATCGCCCAATGAAATTTTATCTTGCCCCGTTGAAACACCGCCTACTGATGTACTGGTGGAACTTGTCAGGTTAACTCTCGCATCGATGAAGGCATGACTTGCATCGTGGCAACTTGCGCACGCCTGAGTGCCCTCTCTTGAAAGTGAAACGTCATTAAAAAGTTTTTCGCCTAAACTTTCTTTAGATGGGATGCGCGGGTCATGTCTATTGCTACATGAGATGAGAAATGCGGAGCTAATAATACAAATAAAAAATCTAAATGGCATGAGCTTAGGCTTTGAAATGGAAGGATGCCAATAGTAATGATTCTCATTACAGTTTGTCAATTAAAAATTTAACACCTCCTTCGCGGAATTAGCCTTTTTAATCAGCACGCCCCATAAATTTCTTTTCTGAGGTGTTAATTTTCACTCGCTCACCAATGGCTAGGTATTCGGGCACTTGTATCGTCAATCCGGTGACAAACTCGGCGGGTTTGGTGCGCGCACTGGCTGAAGCACCTTTGATCGCGGGTGAGGTTTCAATCACTTCCATTTCAACTGACTGTGGGAGCTCTAGCCCGATGACCTTTTCGTCTACAATAAGGGCTAATAAACCTTTAACAGATTCTGTGATGAATAGACTTTCTTCTTCTAAATCAACTTTATCCAATGTGTACTGATTATAATTTTCATCATCCATGAACACTAATGCCTCCCCCTCATCATAAGAAAATGTCACCGGCTTTCTAGACATCTCGATCAGATCAAGCACCTCGTCACCTTTAAAGCGCTGTTCATACTTAGCCCCCGTGAGCACATTGTTAAAGCGCATTTTATAAAGAGTGGCCGCGCCCCTTGCACTAGGACTTTGAACTTCAATATTCTTGACTTGAAACATATGATTATTGAGCGAAATTACATCACTTCGTTTTACATCACTTGCTTTTGGCATAATTCACCTTTAATGCTTTTGTTTATTGATTTAAGTACACTACTAAATTAATTTGAACTGACTCGCCGCAAACTCACTCTATTTCTTTGCTTGACGAGTAAAGTATACGGGCAATTCTTTAGATTCAAGTAAATCTCGACGGATGAGATCTAAAGCTAGGGCCGATACAATTTGTTGGAAAAAAATTCGATTCCCCGGGAACAGAAATTGTCTCGTTTTAATGTCGTCCATACTGCCCCAAGCCAGCCATACGGTACCAACCGGTTTTTCCTTAGTACCGCCCTCTGGCCCAGCTATACCCGACACAGCCACACCGATATCGGCGCCGCTAATATTTAAAGCGCCTCTTAACATTTGCGACACTACTGTTTCACTAACGGCGCCTTCTGTTGAAAGATCTTTCTCAGAAACACCAAGCACTTTCGCTTTAATCTCGTTTGAGTAGCTGACAAAGCCCGCCTCGAAAACTGACGAAGCACCACTGACTTCAGTCAATAATGATGCAATTTTACCGCCGGTACAGGACTCAGCAAAAGTAATTTTCTTACCTTTCTCTACTAATAAATCAATAACTACTTTCGCCAATGAACGATGATCTTCAGTGACGATATGATCCCCCACTAGCGCTTCGATTTTACCTTGCCAGATTTCAAGTAATGCATGGTCTTCAAGGCGATCAACCTTGAGTTTCAACTCCATTAAGGGCATCGATGCCCGAAATCCAAGTTCTAATTCACATGGCCAATCGGGGAAAGCTTCAGTGATGCGCTGTTGTAAATTTGATTCTCCAAAACCAAACACACGATAGCGCACTCTTTTAGGTTGTATCGTTTCAGGTAAGTAAGTGCTCAGTTCAGGCAAGATCTCCTGTTTGAACATAGTCTTTAATTCATGTGGAACACCCGGGGTACAAATAATTAAACAGTCATGGTGCCTGACTTTAAAGCCGACCGCTGAGCCATTTTCATTCGGCACTAGAGCAATGCCTTCTGGCAACATTGCCTGCTTTTTATTGGCCTCACTCATGGGATAATTTCGAGCCTTGCACCAGCGTGTTAGATGCGCCAAAGCTTCGTGATGCACTGTAATAGGCTTATTGATGACCTGAGACAGTGCTTGCGCAGTCATGTCGTCAGTGGTTGGACCTAGCCCGCCATTCACAATCAGCACATCTGCCTGAGTACTGATACGGTCTATTTCGCACACTAATTGGTTCAAATCATCCGATACCGTTGCCTTGTATGAAACTTGAATCCCTTGATCTAAACACATTTGAGCGATCATGGCTGAATTGCTGTCCAGCGTATCACCGGTCATTAATTCATTTCCTGTTAGTAGTAGCATCAAGCGCATTGTTATTTCCTTCTATCGTTCTCTTTATTGTTTTGAAAGGGTGACTGAACGCTCAGCGGCCGCATTCATGGCTTGTTCAAATATAGCGACGAGACCTAAAGACTCAAAGGTCTGAATAGCCCGCTCAGTAGTCCCGCCTGGAGACATCACATTACGTTTCAATTGGGCCGGTTCAAGCGCACTACTCAACACCATTTCAGCTGCACCCGCGACAGTTTGTGCCGCTAATTTTCGAGCTGTTTCTGGCGCCAAGCCTTGCTTAACTGCTGCGGCTTCCATTGCCTCAATAACCAAAAAAATATAGGCGGGGCCTGAACCCGATAGTGCCGTCACAGCATGCATTTTTTCTTCCACATCAACCCATTCAACTATGCCAATGGCTGAAAAAAGCTCAGTCGCAACACACCTTTGCGCCTCACTCACATGCGCATTGGCAAATAAACCACTAGCCCCTTTCAACACTTGCGAAGGGGTATTTGGCATACAACGAATAATCGGTCCATTGCCTTCCAGCCAAGCTGAAATACTATTTAACTCCACCCCCGCAGCAATAGAAATGATTAAAGGTTGATGATCTAGAGCTCCCCTTAGTTGCTTACACACCTCTTCCAAAACTTGGGGTTTTACACAAAGTAGTATGATATCCGCATGGCTGACCGCTTTTTTATTCTCACAGCTTACCTCAACTCCCAATTCTTCTTTCAACACCCTTAACTTACTTTCAGTGGGTGCGCATGCGGTTATTTGAGTCGCAGGAAAACTCTTTTTTATCAGGCCGCCGATAATCGCTTTAGCCATATTACCCGCACCGATAAAACAAATATTTTGTTTTCTTAATTCCATGATTAACTCTCTTAAAAAACGAAAAGCATTACGAAAATCTTTGCCCAAAAAGTGCAGTGCCGACCCGCACCAAAGTAGAACCACATTCTATTGCCAGCTCAAAATCACCCGACATGCCCATAGATAAGGTATCTATTTGAGGGTGATATTGCTTAAGTGCATCAAAGTGTACTTTCATTTTCACAAACGATTTTTTTAACAGTCCAATGTCTTTTTGAGCCTGAGGGATACACATCAAGCCTCGAAGTTTGAGTTGAGGCATCGATGCTATGGCTAAAGCTAAAGCTTCGACGTCATCTAATAACACACCCGATTTACTTTCTTCTTCATCAATATTCACTTGAATGCAAATATTCAAAGGGTCAAGTTCATTCGGCCTTTGTTGGCTTAAACGTTGGGCTATCTTTAATCGATCAACACTGTGTACCCACGAAAAATTTTCAGCGATCGCTTTAGTTTTGTTGGATTGAATCGGGCCGATAAAGTGCCAAGTTAAACCTTCAACACCTGCCAATTCTTCTTGCTTAATTAGCGCTTCATTTAAGTAATTCTCACCAAAGCTACTTAACCCTGCTTGCTTCGCAAGTTGAAGCATTTTTGCATCACGCGTTTTGGTTACAGCGAGAAGTTGCACGGGATCAGGCCATTTACTGACCTCAGAAGCTTTTTCGATTCTTTTTCTTACGTTCTGAATGTTGTCTGCTATGCTAAACATGATGTTATTAACTTAGATTTTCTGTTTATTTTTTTCAAAAAAGCGTTAAAAAATAGCTTTTAAAAAACGACTTACATTCTAAAGCTTTATCCTTCTAGAGGACAACCATGGATATTACTGAACTACTCGCCTTTTCTGCCAAACAAGGCGCATCTGATTTACACCTTTCTGCTGGCCTCCCTCCTATGATACGCGTGGATGGTGACGTTCGTCGGATAAATTTACCTGCGATGGAACATAAAGAAGTTCATTCACTTATCTATGACATCATGAATGATAAGCAACGTAAGGATTATGAGGAATTTCTTGAAACTGACTTCTCTTTTGAAATTCCCGGCGTGGCACGCTTCAGAGTTAATGCGTTTAATCAGAACCGCGGTTCAGGTGCAGTATTTAGAACCATTCCTTCCAAAGTGCTTACCATGGAAGACCTTGGCATGGGGCAAGTATTCAAAGATATTGCCGAAGTTCCACGCGGACTAGTTCTGGTGACGGGCCCAACAGGCTCTGGAAAATCGACAACTTTGGCCGCGATGATCGACTATATCAATGATAACCGTTATGACCATATTCTCACCATTGAAGACCCGATCGAATTTGTGCATGACAGTAAAAAATGCTTGATGAACCAACGGGAAGTACATCGCGACACGCTTGGTTTTAATGAAGCCTTGCGTTCAGCATTACGAGAAGATCCCGATATCATTCTGGTCGGCGAGCTTCGTGATTTGGAAACCATTCGTTTAGCACTCACAGCTGCAGAAACCGGCCATTTGGTTTTTGGCACCTTACACACCACCTCCGCAGCCAAAACGATTGACCGTGTGGTTGATGTATTTCCCGCTGAAGAGAAGTCGATGGTCCGCTCAATGATGTCAGAATCACTGCAAGCCGTTATCTCTCAATCGCTTCTTAAGAAAACTAACGGTGGCAGAGTCGCTGCACATGAAATAATGATGGGCACCCCGGCTATTAGAAACCTAATACGTGAAGATAAAGTCGCACAAATGTATAGCGCCATTCAAACAGGGGCATCTATTGGTATGCAAACACTTGATCAATGCCTGCAGAATTTATTAAGTAAAGGTCAAATTAGCCGTGAGATTGCACGCGAAAAAGCAAAAATTCCTGAAAATTTCTAAGTGCTATCAATCTGCTAATAGCTACCGTAGAAATCGTATTTCAAAAATTGTCATTAAGTTAAAAGGATCGTCTCGTGGACTTTAACAAGTTGCTACAAATCATGGTCGAAAAGGGCGGCTCAGACCTTTTCATTACAGTCGGGGTTGCGCCCAGTATTAAAATTCATGGGAAAATTTTACCTGTTACCAAGCAAGCCTTAACACCAGAGCAAACCCGCGAAATCATTTACGAGATTATGACGGATAAACAACGAATTGAGTTTGCAGAAAACAACGAATGTAATTTTGCCATTTCTGTGAGAGGAATTGGGCGATTCCGTGTAAGTGCCTTTTATCAACGAAACCTCTGCGGTATGGTTTTGCGCCGTATTGAAACCAATATCCCACGTATTGAGGATTTGGGTTTACCTGAAACAATTAATCAACTTGCAATGACAAAACGCGGCTTGATTATTTTTGTAGGGGCCACCGGCACCGGTAAATCTACTTCATTGGCTTCAATGATTGGTCATCGAAATAGGAACAGTAAAGGCCATATTATTTCTATTGAAGATCCGATTGAGTATATCCACCAGCATGAAAGTTGTATTGTGACCCAACGTGAAGTGGGTATCGATACCGACAGTTTTGAGATAGCGCTAAAAAACACGCTTCGGCAAGCTCCCGATGTTATTATGATTGGCGAAATCAGAAGTAAAGATACCATGGATTACGCGGTTACTTTTGCAGAAACTGGGCATTTATGCTTAGCAACTTTGCACGCGAACAATGCAAACCAAGCCTTAGACAGAATTATTAACTTTTTCCCTTCAGAACAACATAACCAAATATGGATGGACTTATCACTCAACCTTAAAGCGATCGTGGCGCAACAACTAATACCCACTCCCGATGGCAAAGGACGTAAGGCCATTATTGAGGTGCTGTTAAATACGCCTCTTTGTGCTGATTTAATTCGCAAAAAAGAAGTACATAAATTAAAAGAGTTGATGAGCAAATCTAGAGATATCGGCATGCAGACCTTTGATCAGGCTTTGTATGATGCCTATGCAGCTGGCGAGGTCACTTATGAAGATGCATTAGCTTATGCCGATTCTGCTAATGATTTAAGGCTATTGATTAAGCTTGGGGCAGACGCATCCTCCCCCGCACAAATGACTTCAAGGTCAGATGGTTTGAAAATTCAGGATGATATTGACTTTACGCCCTGATGTTTGATATTACTTTTCTCACTTTCAGTCAATTGCACTCAACTCAATTGCGCCTGTAATAACGTTTGCATTTGCGAAGCGGTTACAGGCTTAGAAACTAAATAACCTTGTATTAAATCACAACCATATTCGCTCAGGAGTGCTAATTGCGTTTCATTTTCAACACCTTCGGCAACAATCTTTAAATTCAAGCTGTGGCCGAGAACAACAATGGCTTTTACAATCGCTTTTTGCTCCTTCGAATCCTCGATACCTTCGACAAAACTACGATCGATTTTAAGTGTATCAACGGGCAGCTCTTTTAAATAACTTAACGATGAATAACCCGTACCAAAATCATCTACAGAGATTTTTAAACCTAGAGATTTCAAATCATTTAATTGTCTAAAAGCGCCTTTAATGTCAGACATGATCAAGCTTTCAGTTAACTCCAGTTCAAGGTTTTCAACTGGAATGCCAGTCCGTGCAATAACATCCGAAATTAAGGATTTTAGATTGTGGTCTCTTAACTGACGAGGTGATAAATTAACGGCGAGATTTAGTTGCCCTAAGCCCTCTTTTTGCCAAATTTGGGTCTGTTCACAGGCTGCTTGCAAAACAAAGGCACCCAGCTCAGAGATAATACCGCTTTCTTCAGCGATATTGACAAATTCTGCAGGAGAGATAAGCCCTTTTTGAGGGTGATTCCAGCGAATCAATGCCTCCAATGAACAAATACGGTTTTGAGCAATACTGAATTTAGGCTGGTAATAAACTTCCAACTCACTTTTATCTAAGGCCTTGCGTAAGGCCTGTTCCATTTCTAAACGTTCCCGAGAAAATAGCTTTAATGTTTCATTAAATAATTGAACTTGATCACCGCCCTGAAACTTGGCTTTTTGAACCGCTAAAGCAGCAAATTGCATCAATGTTTCAATGTCTTGAGTATGATCAGGTACCATTGCGACCCCTACACTACAAGACATGGCGATTTCCTGACTTGATACTTCATAGTGGCTCTCTGTCACGCAATGAAATAAACGCTCGGCAAAGACCATCACATTGAATGTTTGGCTGCACCCCACCACACAGGCAAATTCATTACCGCCCACGCGTGCTAGGATATCCACTTTTTGAACATTATTTGACAACCGTTTGGCAATTTCACACAGCAAACTATCTGCTGCTTCATGACCAAAGCTATC
>Ga0316204_10010848_pt1 | contig 11595 bp, 11 predicted proteins | sample 6monrhotite_MG_2_FD_205661 | JGI IMG/M metagenome (GOLD analysis project Ga0316204, IMG submission 205661) | Microbial mat bacterial communities from mineral coupon in-situ incubated in ocean water Damariscotta River, Maine, United States -... | ecosystem: Environmental > Aquatic > Marine >...
CCATACCCAATCAGGCAACCGTGATTAAATCGCTTTCAGAAATTTTACGCGGTGATGACCTTTGTGCGTTGGAAAAAACAGCATCTGAAGCGATGAAAACAGTGGTCAAGGGGTCAGAGGATGAAGCTTCACTTCTGTTCGCCCGGGCAAACATACGAACTGCCAATGGGCAGCGCGAACGCGCCGACGAGGACATAAAAAAGGCGAACAAGTTCTACGCCCGACGTAGCCCCTACAATTTCGAGGCCGAAGAACGTCTTACAACCAAGATCCTTGCACGGTTTGCATCACCGATTACCGCCGAAACAGCAGGCAAAATCTGCCCTTCACCGATCTTCATCGTCGGTTTGCCGCGCTCAGGTACAACCTTAGTTGAAGCCATGCTGGGAATTCACGAAAAAGTTGTTCCCTTCGGAGAGCGAGGAACACTTGGATTTCTGTTAGAGGAAACCATTTCTGAAGAACTGCCCCTAGATGCAAAGAGCATTGCCACGTTACGCCACGAGGATTTACGCTTGATGCCCTCTGTTCCTGATGAGGCACATTTCTACGTAGACAAGATGCCTGAAAACTATCGGATTATAGGTTTCCTAAAGTCAATTTATCCAGAATGTAGCATCATACATGTCAGACGTGACCCTCGTGATATTGCCGTATCGATGTTTCGGGCGCATTTTTCTGGGGGCGCACTAAACTACACCTATGACATGCAAGCTATGGGGCATCATTTTAACCTCTACGCTCGAACGATGAAGCATTGGCATAAAATTTTCCCTGACCAAATTCTTGATGTTCACTACGAACAGCTGGTCAAAAACATAACCCTTGAAGGACAGTTGGTTGCTGATTTCTGCGGTTTGGAATGGGTTGACGAAATGTCATACCCAGATCGAACAAAATCTCAAGTTTTGACAATGAGCGCCAATCAACTTCGGCAACCAGTACATACAAAATCAATCGGAAATTGGAGACAACATAAGTCGCTTCTTGAACCCTTTCTAAGGGTTCTGAATACAGACGACTGGGAGCTTGGGCCTTAGTAAGGTCAGAGGCACTGTTGAGCATATCTATCTGTTTTTACTATTATATTTTTCAGAAATAACGGGTTTTATGTAACGCACCCTACAGTTGAAAATTTACTCACCAACCGAACCAAAAAATTCCTGATCTGCTCCGATATTTGGGGTCTACGCAGATCAGGAATTTTTTGGTTTAGTTAATGGTTTCAGCCTGTGCGACTTTGACAATCACACTGCCTGTTTCATCGACATCACAATCCAAGTGATCGCGGCAAAACTCCCCAAGAGCGGATTCCAATGCATCTGCCGCATCATCGGCACTGTGCATCGTTTGAAGTTGGGTTAGCAGGTCTGTAAGAACATTGGCCAACTCTTCCTTAGTGTCTTGGTGAAGTTCTATCATGACGCGCCAAAAATCCGTTCCCACAACCCTTTTTTGCGCTGTAGAAGGGCTTTCACAAGTTCCTGACGTTCAGCATCCATATCAGCATAAGCAGTTCTCAAACGCTCTATTTCAGCGTCCCCCCTGCCCTGTTGATCGCGCAAACCGTCATTTTCCACCTTCAACCTGACAGCTTCCAACGCTTGGGGCTTCAAATCTGCGATTTCAGCCTGTGCTCTCTCAAGCTGTTCAGTCGTTGCTTTAAGATGCTCTTGCAAGGCTCTGATTTCGTTGTAATTTCGAACCTCTTTTGTAACCTTCATTGTAGGTTTCATTGAACCTACATCGTTGGCAATCTTCGAAGGGTCTACAAACACCCAAATCTTGCCCGTGTTGTCGGCTTCACCGCGCAACTTGCCTTTTTTATAGCGACTTCTGACGCTGTTAGGGTGTATCCCCAACAGCCCCGCTGCCGCCTTCAAAGTCATTCTTTCTTCTGCCATGTTGTAACTTTCATTGTAGGTTACATTGTAAGTTACAATACGCGAAAATTCGAACCCTACCAACCGTAGTCTTTAACCTATCCACAGCCCTATAAATCAAGCCCTTTGTCGCGCTTTCTGGTCGGTCTCTGCCGCCGTGTGCGCCCGCTTGATTGTTTGCCCTGCAACTCGCTCTGGTGGCTTTCCAGCTCTGCCCGCAATGAACTGCGGTCAAGCGTGAGCCAATAACCAAGGGTGGCGCGGGCTTTCTCACGCTCCCTGCGGTGCTTTTCCTGCATAAGCCGTATGGATTTTTGAAGCTGCTGCCTGTCGGTCACATGCTCGGTTTTGAGCGTGTGAAACTCGCCAGCATCCCGTTTTGTCGCGCTCTCAATCTCGGCGGCAAATTCACGGGGCAGGCGACCAACGCCAAGTTTGAGCTGGGTTCTATCCCAAATCCCCAAAAGCCCGCTTCTGATACGATCTGCGCGGGCTTTGGCCTCTTGGGCGGCGCGGGTGTCGTGATGTGTGCGCAGGGATTGTCTGGCTTGCTGCTGTTCTGTTTTTAACCGCTTCACCGCATCCACCATAGGCACGCGGTCTTTGTCCTGCTGGCGCTTCAAATCGCCCATGCGCTTTTCAGCGGCGGCGGTCATTTTATCGGCAAGGGTAGATCGCGCCTGGTCAACCGTCTGCGCGTGCGCAGGTTGACCAAGCCGCGAGCGGATGTCCTTCTGCTTTACGCCCAAAAATCGACTAAGGGGCAGGGCTTCGCCTGAATGGTGAATGACCACAAAACCGCGCCTGTCACCACGGGCAAGCTGCATGGCGTGGCCTTCAAGTGCAGCATTGAACGCCTGTGCATTGTCGGAAAACTCATAGGCTTCACCGATAAGGCGCTTGAGGTCGCGAGGGTCTTCGCCAAGACGCTTGGCTTGCTGCCATTCCGTGATGCCAAAATTCAGCGGGTCGCGGTCTTGGCTGTTCTTCAAACCTGCGGGCAACTCAAACCCTAGTTGCTGGTGCAGCTCGATGCTGGTTTCCCGCAAACGGGTTTTGAAATGATCCATGTTCTTCGCTTTGGCGATGGGGGCAGGGCGGTCTTGCCCTGCCTTTTTGCCAAGCTCAAATGTGTGGCTGTCATAAATGCGGCCGTAAACAACGTGCGCATGTTCACGCCCGTTTTTCTCATGGAAGACAACGGCGCGGGGATGATCCGCCAGCCCCATATCCGCTTCGATTTTATCGAATGCAGCCGCGAACTGTGCGCGGGTGAGATTGGCGGTTTCTGGGGGGTTCACGATCACATGAAAAAACGGCTGCTTGCATTTTGTGCCAAGCGCAGAAGCTTCGATTTCAAGCAATGCGCCGCGCAAATCTTCCGCAGCCGTGCCGCGAATATTGGCCACCTCTACGTGGTCGTTGTCGCGGGCGTTTGTCAGGTGCGCCGCAAGGTTACCGCCGTAACCGCGTTGCGAGCCTTTCAGGATCATGGGCTAGGCCGTTCCTGCTCTGGCTGCGCGGTCTCGCGCATCCCTAGAGCTTGCATGAGGGTGTGGCGCATCCACTGGATGTCAGCCACGGCAGATTGCAGGGCATGGCGTTCTGGCCATTCTCCTGAATTGGCAACATGAGCGAGCTGGTTCGTGTTGTTGCCAATGCGCCCAACGGCGAGCAAAAGCGCGGCCAATTGTTCCCCGTCTTTGACGGTGGGACGATTGGCGCGTTGTGAGCGCGGGGGCGGGAGTGGCTGCGACAAGGCAGACGCACGGATAAAATCGCTCATGCTCACACCCGCCGCTTGTGCGGCCTGTGTGAGCGTTTCCTTTTCCCCCGCATTAAAGCGGGTGGGAATAGGGAAACTGCGATTTTGTCCGTGTGGTCGTGCCATGTTGGCCGCTCCTTCGGTGTTTGGGTTCAATGCCCAAAAACACCGAACGCGTGGGGGGTGCACGGGGGGATGCGCAGCAGTCCCCCCTGCCAAGTGAGTTTGTATAACAAACACATCTTGCATACATATTACATTAACCAATTTAGCAAAAGGTTAACGGGTCACCAAGTGTCATTTGTGGCGTCATGAGCTACGCGCTACGCCAAGGTTAGTTATGGGAACAAAATGACCTTACTTTTAAATTGCCAAGGTTGTCTTTGGGCGCACTGTGTACATTGACGACAATGCTCGATTCCATACACTGGCGGCGATCAAAGTGAAGGAGTATTTGTGAATTGGACGGCACAAGATTGGACGCTACTTATCTCTGCGTTGGCCAATGCGGTCGCGATCACTGCTGGCCTTTTACTGCCGTTTTTAAGCCGAAAGATTGAAAAATCGAGCATCGAGAAAAAGGCACGACTTGATAAGCTTGAGACTTCGATTCATTTTTGTATCTTCCGTTTGAACCAGATTGCTAGCCAAGTGAAAGCGTATGAAATCGAAGATGTTGGCAGCAAAGTTACTGGAAAATTTATTGAAATCGAAAATGAGAAGATAGAAGAACTGGTTCACCAATTCAAAGGTCACATCAATACTGTGTGGATACTCTGTGCTGAACTGGAAATTGACGACAGCGCCTTCAAATTCCACTGTATGTCTGTTTTGACGGGTGATGTCGAACTCCGTATACCCGCGCCAAAGCGCGGAATAACATCATCCGCAATGACACATTTCAACGCCGCGATCTCGCCTCTCTTTACACTACGGCCTGATTCATCCGACTCAAAGGTAACGATCAACGATGCCCCCGATGAAGATCGGATAGCTCGTGCCAAGGAAGTAAATCGTATCGGAGAACATATACACGAAGCAATGAATGCGGCGGTCGGGATCATGTCTGAAGCTAGATTAAAGCTCCTTTGACTACAGCCCCAAACCCTTATCCGCAGCTTTGCCCGTGCTGGCTTCTTGCCCCGCTGGCTTGTGAACACCCGTCCTTGCCCCCTTGGGCGCGAGAACAGGCCGTGCAGCGCCCGAAAGGGTCTTGGGGGCAACTTCCGTACCTTGTGAGCTGTCGGCGCCCTGTGCGGGCTTCTGAAAGCTCACTTGGTTGCCCTGAACGGTGGCCTCGTCAAAAACAACAGGCTCTGGCTTCCAGCCAGCCGCCTGTCTGTTTTGGCGGGCTTGGTGAATTGTGCGCTCCGCCGTTTTGGTCTGTTCTTCGTGCTTGTCGGCCAGCTCCTGTTTTTCCTTCGCCTGCTTTGTTTGCAGGCTGTCCCGCTGTTCCTTTTCCCGCTTCTGAATGTCAGCAAGATTGAGCTGCAACGCTTTTGCGCGTTCGCGCTCATCTTGGGACAATTTGGATTTATCATCCTTGGCCTTGAGCTGTTTTAACTGGTCTTGGTTTTGGGTTTTCTGCTCGCCATAGGTCTTTTGCAGTTTGTCGTCTTGCGCTGCCTTTTGTCGATCGTGCTTGCGGCCAAGGTCGATATTTTCATGGGTCTGGGTGCTGTGTAATTTGCCGCGATGCTCTCCCGCCTTTTCTTCGAAAAACTGCTTTTCCTTCATCATGCGAGCGCCACGGCGCTTTGCGTCTTCAACCTCGGTTTTGCCCGTGGCGTTGTTGAAAGCTTTTTCTGTGGTCATGTCGGTGTCTCCTGTGCAGCGGCGGCGGCAAGTGCTTTCTTCAGAACATCGAGAATGTCCATTTCATAGCCCGTCTGTTCCTTCAGCTCTGCGAGCTGGTCACGCAGGGCATCATTTTCAGCCAAGGCCATTGCAAGCATTTCATCACTTGAGGGCGCGTAATCTTCTTCAATCTCTGGCGATGGTGGTGGCAACATCAACGTGCGTTTGCGCCGTGCTGGTTTCCAGCTTTCCGCAACGCCTGAACTGATCTCGCGCGGATCTCGTAGAATCTTCTCAAGGGCGGGATAATCAAACCATGCAACACGGTCTGCCAAAATCATGTAGGGGCAGCCGGCCACCTTTAAAATCTGTTGGCCGTGACCAACTGCGCGAATGTCTTCGGTCTGCAAAACTGGCCGTGCCTGTTCCGATGTTGAAAATGATCCCTGCAATCCGCCACCGCCGCCCATGCTGGCGCTGCGGGTGGCTACGCCTTTTTTGCCGCTCCATGCTTCAACGTCTTTGAGCAGGTCGGTATCTTCCACCTCCCAAAGCTGCAAAAAGCCTGATTGGTCTTCAAACTCGCGCACGGTTTCTTTGCTGTATCCAGCATCGAGCAGCGAGTGCCGCCCCTGACAAAAACCCCAAAGCCGAACCCCTTTGCCGCCGAATAATTTAAGCGCCTTGGGAATGATCGGCATGTAAGGCAGGTTCGCCATTTCATCCAAAAGAACAGTTGTGCGGCGGTCTCCCGTAGCGGTGGCGATGGTCTCCATCATGGTAGAGATGGCAAGCGTCAACCATTGCGCACCTACCTCGATTTTGTCTGTCGGCAGCATTGCAAAAACCGTGATCGGCTCGCGCTTCAAATCGGCAGGATCAAAATCACTGGTGCTGGTTTCTTCGGCAAAAACAGAGCTGGGCGCATAGGGTGAAACTGCTCGAGTCAACCCTGTTTGATATCCTGAATATTGCTTCTCTGATGTTTCGAACTGGTGCAAAAAAAGAGCTGCTGGCTCGGAGATAGTTTCATCCCCGCAGTCGATCATTTCTTGATATTGCGCACGGATTTTATCGGCGCTGCCATTGGCCATATGCCAAAGGCCAGCAGGGTTGCATTTGCTGGGGCGGAAGTAGGCCAGATACTTCGCACGGATTTGCAAAATCTCCCGCGCCCCTTCAAGCGTCCATGCATTTTCAGACTGCATCTGCTTTGGTGTCATGGGTAAAAATTTGTCGATGAATTGTTGGTCTTCGCCATCCATTTCATAGCCTGATCGAGCGACATCAATCATCGCTTGGCAAGGATTCAGGCGGGCGCTTTCAATGCCTGATATCCCCAACGGATTCAGGGCAAGGATGCGGTGGCCTAACTTTACCGCTCTCGCTTCTGCGGTGGCATAGGCGTTCTCTGCGTCCTTGATGTCTGTCACAATGAAGCTGTCGCCCTTCATCGAGCCAAGCACGGGCAGAATAATATCCCGCCCCTTGCCGCTGCGGGTGCGCCCGTAGGACAGACAATGCCTGTCACCGTTGTAAAAAATTGGGTTCCCTGCAAATTCGCCAATGTAGAGACCTGTGGGCTTGAACAAGTTGGCGGCTTCTAAATCGTCCCATTCTGCAAGTCGGCCAGCTCCCAAAACTTCGGATGCTTTCGGATCGCGCATGTATGCTGCAACCTGCTCATATTGCCCCATAGATTGCAGCATGTGAGCGTGTTGCTCTTGGGCGCGGGCTTCTTGTGCCCGTCCCATACTGGCCTGTTGTAATGATTGAGTTGCTTGGTAAACAGCCCAAGCACCACCGATCATTGCCGTAGGGGAAAGCTTTTTATTTGCCATTCTCAATGCCGCCTTGGACTGTCGAAAACCGATGCGGGGTTATCTGACAAGGGCGGTTCTGGCTCTTGAGCCACCTCACTTTGCGCCGCAGCTTCTAGTGTTTCTGTGTTCTGGGCTGCGGCAAGTGCTTGTTCTTCTTCTTTTCGCCTTTCAATGGCTTCCACAATAGGCCCCATATTAAAGCACATCGTGATGCATACAGCGGCAAAACCGCTGAAAACCATAAACACGATTGGAACAGCCTCTAGGTAAAAACCCAAAGCTATATTATGGAGGAGCACACATGCTCCGATGTTGCTCCCTATGTATTCGCTGTGTGGGTTGCCTTGTTCATAAGCTTCTTCCCACTCGGCTTTGTCTTCGACAAATCGGCTCCAGAAAAGCATAAAAATTCCTAGGGCATAGTAGGCGGAAATCCCATAGTGGATAAGCTTTACGAAAGCTAAGAAACTGATGGTCACAGGGCATTCCTTGAACAAGATACCTGACTGAGCAAACGAGGTTTTTGCATTTTATACAATAGGTAAGGTATTCTTACCTATGAAGAAAAAACTAGATATGACTGGTTCATTGAATGATGCAGCACAGAATACAGGCGCATATGCAAACTCTGAGGATGATGCTTCACACCTGTTTGTGCGTGATACTGAAACAGCGGCAAAAGTTACACCTGATCCGCTGACACATGACCCTGCATCGGTCTTTGAAACTCGCAAACAAATGAGGACATTCGAGCGGTAGGCTACCCCTGTATCTGCCTTACTCCCCAAAGGGGACGAAGCCCTTGCCAAGTGTGGCGCGGGTTTTTTGGTGCTCTGTCTGTGCAATCATTCTCTTCTTCGCCAAGCAAATGTCTCGATCTCTCAACAAACGCCTGTGGTGGCTTTGGTGTGCATGGCTGGCCGCTTTTCCCCTGCTTTCCGTCGCCGTTTCGCAAGGATCAAGAAACATATGGTTCTGATAAGAGCACAAGGGCAGAAGCGTCAGCGTCCCTTGTGCCGTTCAGGTTCTATGTTTTGATGTATCCTGAAACGAGCGGCTGCGGGTGGAAAAATCCCCCTGCTTTTTGTTGTGTGAGCAACCCTTAAACAGCGTGACGGCGAAGCCGTCATAATCGCTGTTATGTGTTTGCCGTAGGCAAATGCCTTTATGCGAGCGTAGCGAAGCCTTGTGTTTACAATGTTTCCTACGGAGTAGTGTTACGGAATCATCAAACCCTTATCCCACTTGATTAAAAGTGCCGTCTGGGTTCCGAAAGGGCCAAACTTTGGTTCCGAAAGGGCCAAACTTTGGTTCCGAAAGGGCCACAGTTTTCCACAGGCAAATGGGGTTCCTGATCGGCCAAACTGCTGCCTTTCGAGCGACTGCCGTGGATAGGTTCCTGATCGGCCAAGTTTTTGGTTCCTGATCGGCCAAACTTCAGGCAATATATGCACATGAGTCTTTTACCAGAACGCCACCCTAATCTTGATTTCTTCGTTCTCGATATCGCAGACGCGGTGCCAAAAGATGATTTGGCGTCTATGGAACACCCATTGTTTTCACTCGCCACAAAGCCCGATATGCGACACCTCGAATATCGAAACGGGGATAACATACTCAAGATACGCCCTTCCCCACTGGGTCTGCCTACCATCTTCGACAAAGACATTTTGATATTCGTCATCAGCCAACTCATGGCACGAAAAAACAGAGGGTTGGAGATCGGCGACACGGTACGCTTTTCCATGCGCGAGATGTGCATTGCCATTAATCGCCCAATCGGTGGAGATCATTATAAAAGGATCGAAAGCGCGATAGACCGTTTGCAAGGCACGCAGTTTGTAACAAACGTCAAAACAGGCAGCGAAACCGAACGCCGCACCTTCTCGATGATCGATGAAGGCGGCATGGTTAAAAACGAAGCTTTCACCCGTAACGACTACTGCGAGATCAAAATCTCACGTTGGCTCATGCGTGCAATTGAAGCCAACGAAGTGGTTTCCATCAGCCGTGATTATTTCAGGCTTCGCCGTCCATTGGAGCGCCGCCTGTATGAGATCGCCCGCAAGCATTGCGGTAACAAAGCAAAGTGGCAAATCGGTCTAGCGAACCTCCAAGACAAAACGGGCAGTAACGCGCCCCTTAAACGCTTCCGTCTCAATCTACGTGAAATCATCACCAGTGACGTAACCCCCTTCTATAAGTTTGAGCTAACAGCCAAAGACCTCGTGATTGTCAGACCACGCAAAGCCCGCCCTGTGATGTTGTCGCCGTCTATCAAAATCCCTGCGTGGGCAGACGAACAAGCTCGTGAGATTGCCCGCGAAAAAGGCTGGGATTATCAGGCATTGCAGCGCCAATGGCTATCCTTTGCCAACGAAGAAGCCGCCAAAGGAAACGCGCCTAAAAGTGCTGGCGGGGCCTTCGTTGGCTACTGTAAAAAGCAAGAAAAACAGCGTTAGAAACGAATGCGATCAACACTTGGGATATGTATGAATGCACTGTCAGTGCTTGGCCTAGCCAGCCTAGTTGATGGTGTCGTCGTTTGGATGCAGTTTCTCCAAGACATGATAGAATTATATCATCAGATAGTTCGCCAACCCGTTGAAAGCTTTCTAACTAGCCTGCTTCCGCAAGACCTAGTTCCTCTCGATATGCTGGCTGATTTAAGCATCGTATGGGGTCTTTCTGCAATCGCATTTCAGGTCACAAGACGTGGTCCATACAGGATATGGTTTGAAAGAATATCCTCTAATGTTTGGAGAAAAATATCTCTGATAATAATGGGCCCATTTGGGGTTCCTCTAGCCTTAATGCTTGAGCAAGCCAATGTGAGATATCAGCTCTATTCATCTGAAAAAAAACGAACCCTTGCACAGAAGGAGTTATTCGAACTGCAGTCGACAGAAGAAGATAGTCCACGGATCAGAGAACTGTTACGAACTCAGAGGGGGTTAGTGACATCCTCAGATCGCCTGTCAGATATGGAAGCTCACATCACTGAATCAGACAGGGTCTTAAGAAAGCACTATCAGGCGCTCCACTTGCGTATGAACATTGAGATTGCAAAGACATATCTGCTCTTGTGTATCGCTCTATTGATTTTCATGTTTATAAACTGGCAAGTTACAGAAGCCTGCAAAATCGAAGCAGTTTCAGGTCTTTTAGCCGAACTGACTTGCAGTTCGCCTTGATACAAATCCTTTCCACGGCATCAAGAGATCGCAAAGTCATGCACCTGAAAAAAGGGGCTCTAATTTCCACAACCTAAAAGAGATTGCCACTGCCGTAACAAACCGAGAACAACCGCTAACAGGTTTTATGTGAACGTCCCTAGGGTTGTATTGGGGCAAGGTTGGTGGTGGCTTAGAGACCATGAAATTGACCGAATAATGAACTCGGCTTGCAGCACTTTTCAATGGTGGTTTAGTAAATTTTTCACTTGGATTATAAAGCCTATAACCTGCCTATTTTGGCCTTATGAGACATAGATGAGAATGCTTCCGCGTCAAAATTCAAACCTTACAAAAGCCCATAGCGAACTCAACCAAAGTCGGTTCAAATCAGCTTTGAAATACGCCAAACGGGCAGAAGGCGACGAGCCGAAATCGCCAGTAGCGCCAAATCTCATGGGTATTTCTCTCAGTGCTTTAGGACGACCGAATGAGGCGATCAACGCATTTAGGCGAGCGCTTCGGCTAAATGGTAACTACGATGATGCGCGGCGGAACTTGGCACAGACATATCTGCTCACTGGGCAGGCCGAGATTGCCGTCAATCATCTGACAAAAATACAGGGGGCGTCTGAAGCAACGCTCTACATTATTGCGCAAGCCTTTGCGGCTCTCAACAAAAAGGCGGAAGGGCTTAAGGCGGCAAGTGACTACATTGAACTGAAACCGACAGATAAGAGAGGCTACAAGCTCCGTGCGCATCTTTGTATGCAGTTTGGGTTAATCTCGGACGCGATCAAAGATTATGAGCGTGCACTTGAACTAGACCCCAAGGATGATGAAACCCTGACTTTGGCGAGCTTGCCGTTAGCACGGCACCTTCGGACGGAGGATTCCCGAGAGTTTATTCTCAAAGCATTGGAAGTGAACCCCCATAACCTCACTGCCCAACTGCGGTTAGCGTCTCAATATGCCGAGTCTGGCCAAAAAGACCTGTCAGTTGCCCGCTACTATGAAATTTTGAGCGCCATACCCAATCAGGCAACCGTGATTAAATCGCTTTCAGAAATTTTACGCGGTGATGACCTTTGTGCGTTGGAAAAAACAGCATCTGAAGCGATGAAAACAGTGGTCAAGGGGTCAGAGGATGAAGC
>Ga0316204_10010852_pt1 | contig 11590 bp, 10 predicted proteins | sample 6monrhotite_MG_2_FD_205661 | JGI IMG/M metagenome (GOLD analysis project Ga0316204, IMG submission 205661) | Microbial mat bacterial communities from mineral coupon in-situ incubated in ocean water Damariscotta River, Maine, United States -... | ecosystem: Environmental > Aquatic > Marine >...
CGTCGTAAGGTGATAACTTCGACTCCCTTTACAGCCTGCAGCTTCTATAACGCTTGCACTCACAAGCTGTTTAAGCCGAGTAGACAATAAAGTGGGCGACATAAGAGGAACACCTTTTTGCAACTCACTAAAGCGAGTACTCCCTGCAATAAATTCTCGAATAACAATAAGCGTCCAGCGTTCACACAATAATTGAGTCGCTTGAGCCAATGGACAAAACTGACCGTAATCTTTCATAGTATATCCTTAAATAATAAAACACTAATTGGAGCAGTTCTAACTCAATATAATTTACTACAGAAAGTGTACTTAATTAAGTCTTTACACGATGCTATGTTATATCCACTTAGATTATCAAGCAGATAATAAAAGGCATCATAAATAATAATAGGAGAATAAAAATGACAACATCACTCTTTGAAAGACTAGGCGGAAATGAAGGTATAACGGCAATTGCCAATGATGTCGTTGACAATCATTTAGCAAATAAAACAATAGCAACTCGATTTGCAGATAGCGACATCCCTGCACTAAAAAATGCTGCTGCAACTTTTTTTATCAGTGGCACTGGTGGGGAGAATATTTACAAGGGAAAAGACATGCTTTCCGCACACAAGGGAATGAATATTTCAGCGATTGAGTTTATGGCCGTACTTGATGATGCATTAAATGCTCTGGCAAAAAACAATGTTGGCCAGCGAGAACAGGAAGAAGTGTTATTTGTTCTCTACAGCATGCGATCAGACATCGTGTTAGTTTAATTTTATTAGCTACATAATAGTCGTTGCTAATATACATGTATCAGTAACGACTATTCAAAGCCTAAAAAACTTACTTTAATAAACCATTCGCCATCAGTAAGCCAGTTGCACAGCTTATGTATTTCTTGTACTCACTAACGCCCTGCTGACTGGTGCTCTCTGAATTTAATAATAAAACCTGTGCCATGGATTCTATGACTGGGCGGCTAGCATTCATTTCTGGATATTTTTCCCACTCACTATTAATACGCTGCTCCGCTTGCGTCCCGACTAAGGCGCCACAAATAGTAACCACTTCACTTACCAGAACAGTCTGCTGATTCGAGGCACTACCTCCTGAACTAATACAACCAGTAACAAATACTGGAAATAAAACAGATACTGCTATAGAGCGTATAAATACCTTCATGATTAACCTTTAAATATAAATTCAACACGTAATGATTATTAAGACATCATACGTGGATCGTAACATATACCTAGTAAAACTTGATTGATTTAACATTCTTTAACAATTGAATAGCTGACTTCTAAATATTATTTACTGTAAACTAGATCTACAGACTTTTAAAAACCAATGAACTAATATTTTATTTTTAATCAAACATTTAAATTGAGTTTAATAGCATCCTAACCCTCTGACTATCGACTAATTACTTAATCAGGTACCCATAATGAAAAAGCTCATCACAGCACTAAGCATTCTTAGCATAACAGCACTCACTGGCTGCACGACTTTCGATCCTTACACTGGCGAAGAAAAGACAACGAACACGGCAAAAGGCGCTGGAATAGGCGCTGGTGCGGCCCTGGTACTCTCTTATCTGGCTAATAAAGATAAAAGCTCTAGCGAACGTAAAAGACGCTTACTACGCGATGCAGGTATAGGAGCCATTGTTGGCGGCGGTGCTGGCTATTATATGGATACACAGGAAGCAGAATTAAGAAAGCAGCTGCGTAACAGTGGTGTTAGCGTAATACGCGATGGAGATAATATAAACCTGGTAATGCCAGGCAATATAACCTTCCCTAGTAATGGCAGCCAGCTCATGTCAGACTTTTATGACGTACTTGACTCAGTCGCTATTGTACTGGAAGAATTTGAGAAAACGACAATTGTTGTAGCCGGGTATACCGACAGCAGAGGATCTGATTCGTACAATCAAACACTTTCCGAAAACCGCGCCAATGCAGTTGCCGCATATTTAAAGTCCAGGAAAGTTAACGAACTACGCTTTGATACTGTGGGTTTTGGTGAAAGGAACCCAATAGCCGATAACAGCACCACTGAAGGCCGAGCATTAAACCGCCGTGTAGAGCTTTCTCTAATACCCATCGTCAGATAAAACATTCTATATTTTAATATAAAAAGGCCGCAATTTATTTGCGGCCTTTTTAGTGCATATTAGGTAATAACTATTACTCTATATCTTCATCCGAAGATAACTCTAAAAGTGAAATTGTTTGCACCGCATTACCCGCAATACCTCGAATAGATCCATACATATCTGTCGTATTTAACAAAACCTTATCAATCTGCTTTTCACGTTTTTTCCAGATATTACGCATAGCACGTTGTTCAGAAATCAGGTCAGATTGCATTTGAGTAAAGCCTTCAACAATGGCTTCTATTTGTAATTTAAATTCATTACTCGTGAGGAAATCATAAAGCATCCCCATCTTATCACCCTTGTTTTCCTGCGTAACAATAGCGCTACTAATTTTTATAACAGACTCACGCAATACAGTACAAAGCCCTTTAAATTCATCAAACGAACAAACCCATACACCGTCTTTTAAACCAAGGCGCTCCATATCAGTGGGCATAACCTCAGTTACTAAAACACCAATATTGGCATTTTTGTCACGGATATCCGCCTTAAATTTTTCAATCCAGTTCGACTGGAAAGACTTAGCTCGTTTACTTTCGTAATAAATTGTTCCACAGTTTTGATGTGTGCGCGTATTCACTATTTGCAGACAATCCGCACCACGTTCACCCTTTTTAATTTCCTGTATCACATCTAAAGGAAATTTAGCCTCCAACCACTCTTCAATGGCTAACTCCTGCACCTCTCCCTGAGTTTGCATAGAACCCTGCTCATGCTTGCGTTGCATTTCTTCGGTGAGCAGCTTTTGATCCGCTAACTTCTTTTCCAGCTCCCTTAATTTGAGTTCATTTTTAGCGCTTTCGTCTTTTTTAATTTTCTCTTTTTCTTCCTGAAGCTTTTTATTCAACTCTCTTTCAGACTCAAGCTTTAATGATTCTTCTAGCTCGTCTTTTTCTCTTTTAATTTTTTCAAGTTCTATGCTTGTTTTATTCAGTTCTTTAATCTTTGAAGATTTTTCGTCCAGTTCTTCACGCAACGAACTAAGCGCACTCGACTGCTCTTCCTCAGCCTCTGCTTTTAATTTTTTCTTTAAGGCCAGCTCTTTTTCTTTAACCTTCTGCTTTACTTCATCATTTACTTTCTCAGCTATTTCTTCCTCTTGTCTGGCTTTTTCTGCCAGCAATTCTTCCCTTTCCTTTTCTAGTGCAGAAGACCGACTATCAAACTTATCTTTTTCTTTTTTAAGCTCGTCTCTGTATTCTTTTTTAAGCTGCTCATCAACCTGATGATATAAAATATCGTTTACATCTATTTCTATACCGCACCCAGGGCACTGGATTTTACTTTTTTCCTGACTCATTTTTATTCCCACTGGTAAAACCAGTCAATGATTACTCAATACTTTGTATCGACAAATAATTATTCTTCTACGACCAGTTTTATTTTTATCTTTTCACCGGCAAACTCTATCGTGTCACCAGACATAATTTTCTTTCGCTTTCGGGTTTCTATTATGTCATTTACCTTAACCATTCCTTCGCTTACTACGGATTTTGCTTCTCCGCCACTCGGGACCATACCCTCAAATTTAAGGATTTTATAGAGCTCAACCGGCTCCTGAGTCACTTCAACTTCTCTCATCTTCAACGCCCAATCTTGTTGTATACAGCCAGTACCGTATTTCGGTAAATTATACGCTGCAATACGGTGTTAAGCATTTAATACCTCGCTGATTTAAGTCAAATCAAGTATAACGACCCATGCTGAGCCACGGTATAAATACTAATTTTTGAGATGCCCCCCAGATAAGCTGGCTCATATTTAAAGACCTTGCCGCAGAAGCCACTGATTAGTAAGCCAACAAATATTCGAAGAATCTAGCAAATCCTTGATATATCGCCCTTCCCAAAATATTACTGCAAATGTAGAATCAGTCCCCGTTGACTTATTCTATGGCCTGAATGTTGCTAACAGTTGCCTATAGATTAATAAACAACGGGCTTTAAATGCTTACATAGCCCCTATCAATACAAACTAACCCCTTTATATATAGGCTAGGACATCTAATGAGTGGAAACCAATCACGTATGCAAGCTATTGCACAAATCACTAATCGTGCACCAAAAGAGAGCAAGGCAACTGCTCCACTGAGCGAAATCTGGGCATGCGATGTCTTTAACCTGGCCACTATGGAAGAAGCACTGTCTAAAAATGCATTCAAATCCATAAAAAATACCGTACAGACAGGCTCTCCACTTGATCCAGCGACAGCGGATGTAGTGGCTGCAGCCATGAAAGACTGGGCGATGAAAAAAGGCGCCAAGTTCTTCTCACACATTTTCTACCCAATGACCAATATCACAGCCGAAAAGCACGATGGCTTCATCATCACTAACTCTGATGGCGCGGCGATTACAGAATTTACGGGCAGCCTGTTAATCAAGGGCGAGCCTGATGGTTCATCATTCCCTAATGGCAGCCTGCGTATGACCAATGCTGCACGTGGTTACACAGCATGGGATCCAACCAGCCCTGTATACATTATGCATACAGCGAATGGCGCTACTCTGATGATTCCTAGTGTTTTCATGTCCTGGACAGGTGAAGCACTGGATAAAAAGATCCCCCTACTTCGCTCAAATGCAGCGATGAACAAAGCGGCAAATAAAGTACTCTCATTAATGGGTGAATCTGAAATTGCACCGCTTAATTCAAGCTGTGGTGCAGAGCAGGAATACTTCCTGGTTGATGAAAATTTCGCAAATGCACGACCTGACCTACTATTAGCCGGTCGTACTTTATTTGGTGCATCACCCGCTAAAGGCCAGCAGTTTGATGATCACTACTTCGGTGCCATTCCTGCACGTGTTCAGGTGTTCATGCAGGACTTCGAAGACAAGTTATACCGTTTAGGTATCCCGGCAAAAACTCACCATAACGAAGTTGCACCGGGTCAGTTTGAAATTGCACCTTACTTTGAAGCAGCCAATGTGGCAGCCGATCACCAACAGTTAATGATGACTGTTATGAAGAGCACTGCAAAGGCACACGGCTTCTTATGCCTGCTACACGAAAAGCCATTCGCCGGCATCAACGGATCAGGTAAGCACGTTAACTGGTCTGTAGGTAACTCTACACAGGGTAACTTGTTAGATCCGGGCACTACACCACATGATAACTTAAACTTCCTGTTGTTCTGTGGCGCGGTTATTCGCGGTGTTCACTTGCATGGCCCATTACTTCGAGCAGTTATCGCTTCTGCATCGAATGATCATCGTCTGGGTGCAAATGAAGCTCCACCAGCCATTCTATCGGTTTACCTTGGTGACCAGTTAGAAGGCGTATTTAACGACATTAAAGAAGGCAAACTACTCGAAAAAGCGGTAGGTGGCTTAATGGACTTAGGTCTATCACAAATTCTACACTTCGAGCGTGATCCGGGAGATCGTAACAGAACTTCACCATTCGCATTTACCGGTAACCGTTTTGAGTTCCGCGCAGTGGGTTCATCACAGTCTGTATCGGGTCCTTTAGTGGCTATGAACACCATGTTGGCAGATTCATTAAACTGGATCGCAGAAAAGTTAGAAGCCGCATTAGCAAATGGAACAGACCAGACAGCCGCAGTTATTATTGTACTGAAAGAACTAATGGAAGAGCACGGAAATGTTATCTTCGGTGGTGACGGTTATTCTTCTGACTGGCATACAGCTGCTGTTAAAGAGCGTGGCCTGAAAAACATCCCAACAACGGCAGATGCATTACCTGCATTTAATGAAGCATCCGTTATTAAGCTGTTTGAAAGCACTGGCGTATTGTCACCTGTTGAACTGGCAAGCCGATATGAAGTGTATGCAGAGCAGTACATTCTTTCAATTGAAGTTGAAGCAAAACTGGTTATCGACATTGCGACAACCAAGTTGTACCCAGCAGCGGTTAGTTATATGTCTACGCTTACATCGACAGCATCTAGCTTAAGCGGCATGGGCATTGAACTTGAAAACTCAGGTATTGCAAATGTAGCGGCAGAAGCGAATGGTATGATGGCAGCCGTTAATAAATTAAGTGCAGCTCTCGCCGAACATGATTTCGATTCAGTTGATGAACACATGAAGTACTGTGCAGATGTACTTTGCGTTCTAATGCTGGCCGTTAGATCTCATGCTGATACATTAGAAGGCCTTGTAGCAGATGAACTATGGCCACTACCGAAGTATCAGGAAATGTTATTTATTAAATAAATAACTTAACGGCTTAAACAGGCCGTTAAATATTTACCTAATGTGACCAAAAATAGAGGCCAGAGAAAAACTATTATTAGTTATTACTCTGGCCTTTTTTGTGCGCGCAAGATTATCCGCTCTATTTAATTTATAATTCACTCCATGAGTATTTCAAAACAGCCATCGAAACTGAGCCTGCCTCAGAAAAACCCCGGCGTTAACAGCGTACTCGAATACCTGATTATTCAATTTCCCAAGATAAACCCACAAGTCTGGCAACGGCGCATGGCCGAGGGCAAAGTACACTGGCATGATGGAACGCTCATTACAAAAGATTCGCCCTTTAAGGCCCAACAGCGTGTTTATTATTATCGAGAAGTAGAAAACGAACCGACCATCCCCTTTGCAGAAGAAATAATTTATCAGGACGATGAAATATTAGTTGTGCATAAGCCGCATTTTTTACCCGTAACACCCGGCGGAATTTATATCAACGAATGCCTACAGAGTCGTCTGCGTAATAAAACTGGCCTTGATAACTTACAGGCTGTACATCGTCTGGATAGAGTAACCGCAGGCCTGGTATTATTTTCAGTTAACCCTGCTACACGTAATCTATACCATAATTTATTTGAGACACGTCAAATAGAAAAAACATATCACGCGATAGCAAACATAAATCAAACAGATGATTCCATTGAAAAAATAGTAGGACAGAAATGGGAAGTTAAAAATCGCATTGTAAAATCAGAACCTAAATTTTTAATGCAAACAACTGAAGGCGAAGCGAATAGTCATTCGCTTATTCATTGTTTAAAACAATCAAATAACAAAGCCTTATTTGAATTAAAACCAGTCACCGGAAAGACACATCAATTGCGACTACATATGCAATCTTTAGGCTGGCCAATATTACACGACAAGTATTACCCAACCTTACAGGAAGAATCAGCAGATGATTATTCCAGACCTCTTCAATTACTCGCTAAAGAATTGCACTTTATTGACCCTGTCAGCCATGAAGCCAGAGCTTTTATGAGTCACGCCAACTTAGCTTTCGTATAATAATTGGTGCGCTTTACTAAAAATACAGCAACAAAAAATCCCTGCAGTAAAACTACAGGGATTTTTTATTTTACTTTTTAAACTTTAAAATCGACCTCATTCAAAATAATCTTCACTCATCTCATCCAGCTCTTCTAGTTGCTCAGGTGTAAGTTCTTTGCGCAGTTGCTGCATAGATTCTACACGCTTCACTATCATGTCTGACATCAGCCTGGCTTTCTGATCTGCCAGTTTGCGTACTTTTTCAGCATCGTAGTTTTCTTCCGTGGATAGTTTATACAGTTCCTTACGCAACTCCTTCATTTCGCCGCGATTGGCTTTCATCTGCTCACGGTTTTCTTTTTTCATTTCTCGGACAATCTTTTTCTGTTCGCTGGTTAATTCCAGCTCTTTCATCATATACTTCATGCCCTTGTGATGGTCGCCGTGATGCTTTCCACCCTTGTATTCACAGTGCTCACGATCACCTCGGTAGTCAGATGCGTAGCTCATACCAGCCATACCAATAGTGCCGGCGATAATACTTGCAATAATCAGGTTACGTTTTTTCATGTCTTACTCCAGTTTGGATAATTTATGCGCGCCACTTGCCCGCCTTGATTGACATTATGCGAGAGCACTCTGCAAATGTGGGTCAGGTATACGTAAAGCTTTGTAAAGAACTGTAAAGGCATCAGCTTTTAATGAGTGTTTATGTAACAATCAAACTATAGAATAGCGAATGATATAAATAACTGAAAGCAATGACACGCCTGCTACTGATTGATGATGATAAAGAACTTTCCGCCATGCTAGGGGAATACCTGGCGGCGGAAGGTTTTTCTATTGAGCATGCCTATGATGGTAAGGCAGGCGTAGACAAAACACTTACTGACACATTTGATGCCATTGTACTCGACGTTATGATGCCGGAGCTGGATGGATTTGAAGTACTACGACGGGTGCGTGCTGAATCTAACGTTCCGGTGATTATGCTCACCGCCAAAGGCGATGATGTTGACCGCATAGTCGGCCTGGAAATCGGTGCCGATGATTACCTTCCAAAACCCTTTAACCCCAGAGAACTGCTAGCAAGGCTGCGAGCGGTATTACGCAGAGCTCAACCCGAACAAACTTCGGCTACGGAGCAATCACTGAAAATCGGCCCGCTGGAATTAAATACAGCTACACGCGTGGCAAAGTCATCAGGGCATTCATTGGATTTAACCAGCGCAGAATTCAATTTATTACATACACTGATAAAACAGGTAGGGAATGTTGTGAGTAAGGAAAGTCTTTCACAACATGGTCTGGGGCGCTCATTAGAAAAATATGATCGCAGCATTGATATGCATATGAGCAACCTGCGTAAAAAACTGGCACAACATAATCTGGAAGATATGATTATTACAGTGCGCGGCCAGGGTTATCAGTTATCGGACGGTGTGTAAGATGGGGCGTTTATTCTGGAAAATTTTTATCTCTCTATGGCTAACACTACTGGTGACCGGCGCCATTGTGGGCGGCGTGGTCTGGCATCACAATAAAGAACGCATTGAGCAGCTGGAAGTGCTCGCTGATGGCCCACGTGCTTTTTTCAGTGTAAAAGCACTGGCCAGAGTATTACGCCATGAGGGACTGGAAGAATTAGACGACATACTGGAGCATCGACGCGAACGAACACATCGCCCGTTAAAGGTGTTGATTGTTAATCGTCATGGTGAAGACATCCTCGGTCGACCGGTTTCGCCCTTAATGCTTACTAAAGCACGCGAAGCGCTTAATGACCCAGAGCAAACCAGTGTTAAGCAAGTGGTAACGCCAGAGGGTGAATCCTTTTTGCTATTTGTGCCACGTCGAGAATATATAAATTCTAAAGACTTTTTCACTGAACAAGGCCATTACAACAAGCGCTTTAAAAAAGATACTGCTCTTCTTTTACCGCCTTTACCCCTGTTTATAAGCCTTCTGGCCAGCCTGTTATTTAGCGCAGGGCTGGCCTGGTACATCACACAACCGATTCGTCATTTACGTAAAGCCACAAACCAGTTTGCAGAAGGCAAACTGGATACGCGGGTAATGCCTGCCATGGGTAAACGTCGTGATGAAATTACCGAACTCGCGCAGGACTTTGACCACATGGCCGAGCAGGTTCAACTTCTGGTAGCTACACAAAAACGCTTACTGAATGATGTTTCCCATGAACTACGTTCCCCTCTGGCGCGCTTACAGGTTGCCGTTGAAATGGGACGCCAGCAACCGGAAAAAATAAACGAGCTAATGCAACGCATTGAAAAAGAAAGTCAGCGCCTGGATGAACTGGTGGGAGAGCTACTTACTTTGTCACGCTTAGAAGCAGATATACATCAGCATGAGCAGGACTATTTCGATATTAATGGACTGGTTGAATCGATTAGTGAAGACGTGAGCTTTGAAGCCAGTAGCCAGCACAAACAGGTGAAGCTAGTAATAACAGATGAAATTCTCATTAACGGTAGTATTGAACTATTACGCCGTGCAATCGAAAACGTCATGCGCAATGCCGTCTTCTATACCCCAAAGCACAGCCAGGTAAATATTAATATCCGCAAGGAAAACAACAGTGTGAGCATTCTGGTGTGTGATAGCGGAAGCGGTGTCAGTGATGAAAAACTGACTGACCTTTTTCAACCCTTTATTCGGATAAATGAAAGTCAGCAGAATATAAAAGTGCCCGGCTTTGGCTTAGGGCTAGCCATCGCACGCCGCGCTATAGAAATACACAAGGGTGAAATACATGCATACAACAGGGAGTCCGGTGGATTGTGTATTGAAATGCGCTTACCGGTTTAAGCGATTTTGTAATTAGAAACGGAACAGTTTTGAAATAAGCGAGAAAATAAACCTGCTAGCTATTTCATTGGCACTTTTAAGCCAATGAAATAGTTTGTCAACGCTGACACATTTGTTAGCTGGGGTTTTCCGATGCTGCCATGCCTAAATGATACCTTCCACAACGGACTATCTCCCTAGTGTGAGTCAATCACACCATCAGTTGCTAGTGGCAACCCGATATAAAATGTACTACCTTTTCCCGTTTCACTCTGGACATCAATTGTGCCATTCATCACTTGAAGAATTTGTTTAGTCAGAGCAAGACCAATACCAGCACCTTCTATGTTGGAACGTTCATGATCTAGGCGATGAAATGGTCGAAATAATTCACCGATTTTTTCTCCAGGGATACCATTGCCTGTGTCAGTTATTGCGATACATGCCTGATTTTTATCATTCGAGTAGGTTTTTACAAAGATGCTGCCACCATCTCTATTATACTTAACGGCATTGGATATAACGTTCAGTAAGGCCTGTTTGAAACGCATAGAGTCAACATGGACAACCATTCCCTCTTGTAATTCAAGTTCGATCTGGATGTTACGCTCTATGGCTTGGTTAGAAATCAATTTTACGCATTCATCAATAACAGGATCAACTACAACATTTTTTAGCAAAACCTCCATTTTTCCAGATTCAATTATTGATAAATCCAGTATTTCATTGATGAGTTTCATTAGATGTTTACCGGCGTTAAGGATTTCCTGCACATTTTCTTTCTGATCCTCATGTAGACGATCATCAATTTCGAGCAGCTGACTAAAGCCGAGCACTGCATTCATTGGTGTCCGTAGTTCATGGCTCATATTGGAAAGAAACAGGCTTTTTGCTTGATTAGCATCTTCTGCTTCTTCTTTGGCCAGCTCAAGTTCCAAAGTACGTTTGGATACCAGCTCTTCGAGCTTTTTCCGGTGTAGATTGATTTCATTTTTGTCATGGTCTCGCTCCATGACTATACCAGCAAGCCATGCGGCAGATTTTAGATCATTTGACTCCTCCTCATTTGGTAACGCAGGATAGTCATAATACATACCAAAAGCACCGAGCACTTTACCCTCTGAACTCTTTATTGGCTCGGACCAGCAGCACCGCAGTCCATGGGGTAGTGCTGCACCTTTAATTTTTTCCCATTTTGGGTCAGTTTCAATATTTTCGACTAGACACCTTTTTCCGGTATAGGTCGATGTTCCACACGAGCCAACTTCAGGGCCGATTTTAAGACCATGTACTGCCTTACAATATTCTTCTGGCATACTTGGTGCTCCACCATGAAGCAGCACCCCATTTAGTAATTCAAGCATTGAACATCGCATTCCTGGATGACGAGATTCATACATCAAGGCGATTGCATTATAGA
>Ga0316204_10010853_pt1 | contig 11590 bp, 10 predicted proteins | sample 6monrhotite_MG_2_FD_205661 | JGI IMG/M metagenome (GOLD analysis project Ga0316204, IMG submission 205661) | Microbial mat bacterial communities from mineral coupon in-situ incubated in ocean water Damariscotta River, Maine, United States -... | ecosystem: Environmental > Aquatic > Marine >...
AGCCAATTTTCTTGACCACATCGCGCGCCGCCTGGTTCATTTCATCCTTGGTGATTACCGCGCCATTATTGGTGCGCACTTCACCCGCCATCACAACGCGATTGGTGGTTGTCAGCGTTTCGACGGCGACTTTGGCGGTCGGGTCTTTGGATAGAAACAGATCGACGACCGCGTCTGAGATCTGATCAGAAACTTTATCCGGATGTCCCTCAGAAACGCTTTCGGAGGTGAATTCGTGGTGCTGTAGCGGCATAGCCTTTCTCCTGAAGCGGCTTGATTAGTAGCGATAGTGCTCTGGCTTGAATGGCCCTTGCGTGGTCACGCCGATATAGTCAGCTTGCTCTTCTGAAAGCTTGGTCAGCTCCACACCCAGTTTGTTCAGGTGTAGACGCGCGACTTTCTCGTCGAGGTCCTTCGGCAGAGTATAAACTTCGTTGCCGTACTCGCCTTTGTTTTCGTACAGCGCGATCTGCGCCAACGTTTGGTTGGTGAATGAAGCGGACATCACAAAGCTCGGGTGACCGGTCGCATTGCCGAGGTTCACGAGACGGCCCTCTGAAAGAAGAATGATCCGCTTACCATCCGGGAAAGTAACCATATCAACTTGCGGTTTGATGTTCGTCCATTTGAAATTCTTGAGAGCTTCAACCTGAATCTCATTATCGAAGTGGCCGATATTACAAACGATCGCCATATCTTTCATGTCGCGCATATGGTCGACAGTCAGGATGTCCTTATTGCCGGTTGCGGTGACAAAGATGTCGGCTTTAGAGGCCATTGTGTCCAACGTCTGGACATCATATCCGTCCATTGCGGCTTGCAGGGCGCAAATTGGGTCAACTTCTGAAACAGTTACCCGCGCACCGGAGCCGGAAAGAGACGCAGCAGAGCCTTTGCCAACATCGCCATAGCCAGCAACAAATGCGGTCTTGCCCGCCATCATCACGTCCGTACCACGACGGATCGCATCGACGAGCGACTCCTTACACCCATACTTGTTGTCGAATTTCGATTTGGTGACCGAGTCATTGACGTTGATCGCCGGAAAAGGCAGCTCATTTTTGGCGGCCAGTTGATAAAGGCGATTAACGCCGGTCGTTGTTTCTTCCGAGACGCCGCGAATACCGGCTTTGATGCGCGCAAACCAACCAGGTGTTTCCGTCATCCGCTTACGGATCTGGCGGAACAAGGCTTCTTCTTCCTCTGATCCAGGATTGTCGAGGATACTTGGATCCGCTTCAGCTTTTTCACCAATGATCAGATACATCGTGGCGTCGCCACCGTCATCGAGGATGAGGTTTACAGTCTCGCCATTCGGCCATTCAAAGATCCGATCTGCAAACTGCCAGTACTCGTCCAGTGTCTCGCCTTTATGGGCAAAGACCGGTGTACCAGCATCCGCGATCGCAGCGGCGGCGTGATCTTGTGTCGAATAGATATTGCAGCTCGCCCAACGGACTTCAGCGCCAAGCTTTTCAAGCGTTTTAATCAAGACAGCCGTCTGAATGGTCATATGAAGTGACCCGGCAATGCGAGCGCCTTTAAGAGGCTGGCTTGGGCCATATTCTTCCTGCGCAGCCATCAGGCCCGGCATTTCAGTTTCGGCGATTTCGATTTCCATCCGGCCAAACTCGGCCTGGCTGATATCTGCGACAGCAAAGTCCTGAGACATATCAACGATCCTTTATATGATATTTCACCGGCGTATAACACGACAATCCGCTTTGTACAGGCGCGTTTTCCGAATCACGCACATCGCCCACGTTTTGTTAATGTCGCCATCGACTGGCCAAGACGCAGCCGGTTGACTAAGAGCAGGCCAAACTGACCGAATACATGAGGGCGAAAATGGGCATTGTGACGATTGATAGCCTGGGATGGAAAATTGGATCGGGCCAACCGCTCTGTGTGATTGCCGGCCTGAACGTGCTCGAGAATATCGACTTGGCGATTACCGTGGGGCGCGAACTGAAATCTGTCTGCGAGGCGCTTGGCCTACCCTACATTTTCAAAGCCAGCTTTGACAAAGCCAATCGCTCGTCCATCACATCCTATCGCGGCCCAGGCATCGAAAAAGGCCTACCAATGTTGGCGGAGATCAAGCAAGAGCTGGGCGTTGGTATCTGTACTGATCTGCACGAGCCATTTCAGGCTGATGCTGTCGCTAAAGTCGCTGACATTGTTCAGATCCCGGCCTTTCTGTGCCGTCAGACGGATTTGGTCGTCGCAACGGCAAAAGCCGCAGGTAATTCTGGTAGCGCCATTCAAGTCAAAAAAGCGCAATTCCTGGCCCCATGGGACACCAAGAACATTGTCTCGAAAATTGGAGAAGTGCTACCGGGTGACAGGGTTATCCTGTGCGAGCGCGGGTCCAGCTTTGGCTATAATAATCTGGTCGTTGATATGCTTGGCATTCAGCAAATGCAGGCACTGGGTTGCCCCGTCACAATCGATGCAACGCATGCAGTTCAATTGCCGGGCGCTGACCCCCGTACAGCCGGCGCCTCGACGGGTGGGCGCCGGGATGGCGTCGGAACGATTGCGAAGTCAGCGATTGCGGCTGGCGCCGACGGCGTCTTCCTGGAATTCCATACTGACCCGGACAAAGCGCTCTGCGATGGCCCGAGCTGCTTGCCGTTAGACGCAGCTGCACCATTGCTTCGGGACCTAAAAGCCATCCACGAAATTGTGAATTAGGGTCGGACATTCCAGCGCCTCAGTGTCACTGCATCAGGTGTCGCATCCAGCACGCCATAGGCCCCTGTTTTCAATTTGATTGAATCTGGTGTCTCTTCATATGCCGTGACCGCGTCCAGCACGTACCGGGCAATACCATTGGAAGTGACGATCAGGACCGGTTTAGCACTTTGATCAACTGCCAGTTTCAGGATCAGGGCCGCCCAATCCTGTTTGAGCTGCGTGGGATCAATCACCCATCCAGGCGGCGGCACAGCGGCTTCGTCCCAGGCCGTCAGCGCTGCTTCGCCCAGGCGCTCAATGACTTTGTCTTCAGCCTGGTTCTCATCCGGGCCATAATCAATTTCGCGCAGAAATTCGAGTGTTTCGAGATCGGGCGCGTCCTGAGCGACACCAAGGATCGCTTCGGCCGATTGCCGCGTTCGGATCAAAGGGCTGCAATAGGCTTTGCCGAATCCTCCCGGAACCGCTTGCTGCAAATGGATCGCCAATTGCGCGGCTTGCATCTCGCCTGAGGTCGAGAGCGCCAGGTCGGTCCGCGCCCCCACGCGCGTGACGATATCGCCTTTGTCGAAAGTATTGCCGTGACGAACGATATAGATCTCTGTCACGTCAGATATTCCGCAAATGGCTCGCCGTGACGCGCGATAAGGGTTTCTGCGTGTGCGGCATCCTGCGGTGTATCGATGCCCCACATAGCGCTGGGCGCTGCCGCGACTTTTACCGCCTGCATACGCAGCCCATTTTCCAGGAACCGCAATTGCTCCAGTCCTTCGAGGCTTTCATAATGGCCTTCGGAGAGACCAACAAATGTCTCCAGAGCGTCGCGCTTATAGCCGTACAGTCCGATGTGCCGCCAAACCGGGGACATCTCGCCGGCCGCCCTCAGCCGATCTTCCTTGCGCATGGCTGGAATGATGTTTTTCGAGAACCACAAGGCTTCATCATTGGCGTTGACGATACACGTCGTGCCGGAAAACGGCGTCTCGCGCTTGCGGTCACGCAGCTCGTCGAGATCATCCCATGACATTTGCACAATTGGTGTCACGGCATCGAGGCCGGTTGTGCGGCCAGCGTCGATAATCGCCGAGATATAGTCAGGCGGCGTGAAGGGTGCATCGCCTTGCAGGTTGACAATGAACTCTGCCTCAGGTGCGACTTGGTTGGCGGCAGCAAGCGCCCGGTCCGTCCCGGATGCGAGATCTGGGTCAGTCATCACCACAGGCACGCCAATCTCCTGCGCGTGCGCTTCAATTGCTGGGTGATCCGTCGCGACAACAAAAGAAACCTTGGTCGAGCGCTCGCAACAAATCCGCGCCACAGCTGCGACGCGCGCAAGCAAAGTTTGCCCAGCGATCGGATGCAATGGCTTTTGCGGAAACCGGGTCGAGGCATAGCGCGAGGGTATGACGATGAGCGTTTTCAAGGCAGTCCCTTTGCAGATGAATACGAGTTAGACAACTAGCTCCTAGTCAAGGCGACAGCGGATTCCAAGGCCTGGCGGCTTCAGCATTCGTCAATTTGCAGCCGCTATATGTTCGTTATAGGCCAAACGCCCTATGTGACACAGCTCTGCGGCCATATTACTGGCCTAAAGGAATATCATGACCGTCCTAATCACTGGAGTTGCAGGCTTTATTGGCGCGCATGTCGCCCAGGCTCTGTTAGCGCAAGGGCACTCTGTGATCGGTTTCGATAATCTCAACACTTATTATACGGCGCGCCTCAAACAGGATCGGCTCGAGCATCTGTGCGGCACTGGCGATTTTTCGTTCCATCAGGTTGATGTGTCGTCTCTCAGCGCCATGCAAGCGGCGCTCAAAGGCCGCAAACCTACAACCATCCTGCATCTCGCAGCGCAAGCTGGCGTTCGGTATTCCCTTGAAAACCCCGCCGCCTATACCAAGGCGAATCTCGAGGGTCATTTCGCTATGCTTGAGCTGGCAAAGACGCTTGGCGTGACCAATATGGTCTATGCGTCTTCGTCCTCAGTTTATGGCGGCAATAGCAAAATCCCCTTTGCCGAAGCTGATCAAACAGATGATCCCGTCTCGTTTTACGGCGCGACAAAAAAATCCAATGAGTTGATGTCGCAGTCCTATGCACGGCTTTATGGGCTTTCGCTCACCGGCTTGCGTTTCTTCACGGTTTACGGACCGTGGGGACGACCGGATATGGCCTATTGGATCTTCGCGGAAAAGATCCTCAAAGGCGAACCCATTAAAGTGTTCAATCACGGTAAAATGAGCCGGGATTTCACCTTCATAGATGATATTGTTCGCGGTACACTCGCGGCACTGGATCGTCCGGCCAGTGGCCTGTCGCTACCTGTCCCACACCGGGTCTACAATCTTGGCAATGATCGCCCGGAACCGCTCATGGATCTCATACACATGACGGAACGCGGCATGAGCATGGAAGCCGAAAAAGTCTTTGAGGATATGCAGCGCGGCGATCTTGAAAAAACCTGGGCTGACATCGATCGCGCGAGGAAAGAACTGGATTACGCCCCTAGCGTTGGACTAGACGAGGGCCTAGCGCGGTTCGCCGAATGGTTTAAGCCACGCTGGACGCAGTATTGCTGAGCGGCCTAACGCGCAGCATTTGCCAAAAGGACCGCCAAGAATGACATCGCCTCGACTGACTGCGCTGGAAGTTCTCGAAATCGAACGCGTCGGAATTGACGCTCTGATCGACGCCCTCTCGGATCAAGCTGGCGCACTGAGCAAAGCCTTTGAGACGGCGATTGAAACCATCATCGCGGCCAAAGGCCGAACAATTGTCACCGGCATGGGCAAGTCCGGACACGTTGCCCGTAAAATCGCAGCGACTTTTGCTTCGACCGGAACACCCGCTCTATATGTTCATCCCGGCGAGGCGAGCCATGGCGATCTCGGTATGATTTCTGACGATGACGTCGTCCTGGCGCTCTCCAATTCGGGAGAAACACCTGAGCTTGGAGACATTATCGGATACTGTGGCCGCTTTGATATTTCATTGATCGGCATAACGTCCGGGGCCGGGTCGACGTTGGCCGAAGGCTCCAACACCACGCTCTTGGTGCCCAAATCAACTGAAGCTTGCGGCATTACCAAAGCCCCGACTACATCGACCACTCAGATGCTGGCGCTCGGCGATGCCCTCGCCGTAGCATTACTGCGCGAGAAAGGCTTCAGCGCCCGCGACTTTCACACGTTCCACCCCGGCGGCAAACTCGGTGCAGCGTTGAAACGGGTGACCGACTTGATGCATCATAAGCAAATGCCATTATGCGCGCCCGACGCGCAATTTTCGGAGATTGTGAATGCCATCACAGCCGGTGGCTTCGGCTGTTGCGGTGTCGTCGAGCAAAACAAACTGATTGGCATCATCACAGACGGCGATATCCGCCGCGCCCTGAAAGGTTCGATCGACGCCGTGAAGGCCGCTGAAATGATGACGCGCAACCCGCACACGATAACTGAAGATGGCCTCGCAGCAGAAGCGCTTTCAATGCTCAGTGAGTTCAAAATTACGGCACTATTTATCGTCAACGCGCAAGGCGTTCCGGTCGGGCTCATTCACGTGCATGACTGCCTTGCGATTGGGGTGGTTTGAGCAAAAAAAGTCGCCACGCACGTTTTGTTTAAAAATGAAGGCTAAGACTCTATCAGCGTCAGATAAGGGGCGAAATGGAGGAACCTGTGACTTCTATCATTCATCCCGTAATTCTCTGCGGTGGCTCCGGGGCAAGGCTTTGGCCACTCTCTACGCCGGAAGTGCCAAAGCAATTCCTCGCGCTGACATCAAGCAAAAGCATGATCGAAGAAACTGTAGCGCGATTTGATAAACCACTTCATGCTGACTTGGATTTTGCGCAGCCGCTTGTTGTGGGCTCAACCCAACATCGCTCACTCCTCAGTGCAAAACTAGGAAATATGCGAAAAATTCTCGAGCCGGTCGGCCGCAACTCTGCCCCGGCTGTCGCCGCAGCCTGTATGGTCTGTGATCGCGAAGACCTCATCCTAATTCTACCCGCTGATCACAACATCCGAGACGTGAAGGCCTTTCACAATGCGATCGCAACTGCAGCTCAACCCGCTGAAGCCGGCTCGATTGTCACGTTCGGGATTGAGCCCACGCATCCGGCCACGGAGTACGGCTACATCAAAACAAATGGTTCGACCCGTTTTCACGATGCCACGCCTGTCGTCAAGTTCAAAGAGAAGCCTGATCTGGCCACAGCGCGAACCTATATCGACGCGGGCGAATATTTCTGGAATGCGGGAATTTTTCTTTTCAAAGCGAGCGTCATGCTCGACGCCCTGGAAGAATACGCTCCTGAGGTGCTGGCGGGAACACGTAAGGCGATGGCCAATAATACAGATGATCCGATTTATTTGAAACACGCTGAATTCAGCGCCACCCCAAGCATCTCAATCGATTATGCCGTTCTCGAAAGAGCCGAAAATGTCAAAGTAGTTCCGGTTAGCATGGGCTGGAGCGATGTAGGCGGATACCGTGCTTTGCATGAATTGGCGACCAAAAATGAGAGCGAAAACTATACCAGCGGCGCAGTCCACATACAAAATTGCAACGGCTCGTACATTCGATCAGAGGGGCCAGCGGTTCTGGTCAACGGCGCATCCAACCTGATTGTCGTAGCAACCAATGACAAAGTCATGATCACATCGATCAACAATGATGCAGCGGTGATAGAGCTCTCTGCCGCGTTTGAGAACCAACGTGTGGCATTAGGCGTGTCTCCCGAACTCCGCGCTCAAATCCGCGGTTGGTTGTGGGACGCGCTTGACCTGTGGTCAACTACCGCTTGGGATGATGAGCGTGGTGGCTTCGTTGAGAAGCTTGACTTGAAGGGGGCGCCAGACATGAACGCCAACCGCCGGGTCCGAGTGCACGCGCGCCAGGTTTTTAGCTTTTCTAAGGCGATTGAGATAGGTTGGCCCGAAGAACGCATTGCACGAAACTTGGTCGATGCAGGTATTGAATACCTCGATAGCAAGCTACGTCACCCGAGGGGCGGCTGGGTCCATAGGGTTGCAGCGGACGGAACTCCATTGGACGCCAAACGCGACCTTTATGATCACGCTTTCATCATTCTCGCTGGCTCGACAGCCTATAAAGTAACGGGTAGTCAACGCGCGCTAAAAGTATCACGAGATGCCATCGACTTTATTGATAACGAACTGAAAGATCACCAGTATGGCGGTTGGCTCGAGGGCATGCCCGCCACGCTACCGCGCCGCGCCAATCCTCACATGCATCTACTAGAAGCGATGTTAGCATACCATGACGCCACGGAATGCGAAAAAGCTCTGAGCCGTGCGGCTGAAATAGTTCGTTTGTTTGAAACTCGTTTTTTTAATGCCTCCAATGACATCATGGCCGAATTGTTCAGCGAAGACTGGCAGCTGATTACGCCAGCCTCTGAAACCCGATTTGAGCCTGGACACCACTATGAGTGGGCGACGCTTCTATACAAATACGAGCTAGTGACGGGCCACGACACGCTGAGCTGGCGACGGCGCCTCATTCTGCGAGCAAACAAGACGGGAATAAATCCAAAAACTGGATTCCCATACAATTCTTTGCGCGCTGATGATCAGATCACAAACCCGAATAGCCGATTATGGCCTGCACTGGAAAAGTTCCGTGCTCACATGACTCACCCAAGTCTCTCGCCGGTTACATGTACAGAACGACAATTTCGAGACATCTCGAACGCCTATTTGAACAAAGGCCCCAATGGCGGCTGGTTTGACGAAATCGACGCCGACGGAAAACCTACAGCAAAGGCAGTTCCTGCAAGCATGCTCTATCATGTAATTAAGGCTTTCGCATGATTTATGCTTGCTAGCTCTTAAACTTGAATGGTGACTCGAATTCGGTAAGTTTCGGCGCATTGGCATCTTTTTCTGAAACGATTGCGGATGCACCTGCGATCCCCCAATCAATCGCTAGCTCAGCATCGTTCCACGCCACGGACCCATCACATTCAGCCGAGTAGTGATTATCAACTTTGTATGCGATCTCTGTGTCGGGGTCTAAGGTTGCGAACCCATGCAGAAACCCCCGCGGAACAAAAATTTGAGCGCCATTTTCAGCACTTAGTTCCACGCTTACACTTTTTCTGTAGGTTGGGGATCCGATTCGCATATCAACCGCTACGTCTTTGATCGCGCCTCGCAGAACCCTGACGAGCTTGGCTTGGGCGAATGGTGGGCGCTGATAGTGCAATCCGCGCACGGTTCCGACAGCGGCTGAAAGAGAATGATTGTCCTGCACAAACTCAGCGGCAATTCCGGCATCGTGAAAGGCCGTCTTGTTATATGTTTCACAAAAATAGCCGCGATGGTCGCCAAATCGCTTTGGAACAATCACTTTAACTTCAGGAATTTCGAGCGACCTGATCTCCATCGCCATATTCTTTCTCCCTTTTACAACGTAGTACCGACAGCACAAAGCTGTACACACAGAAACGCTCCAATGCGACTGGTGATTGTTGTTTATGCCGCAACGTATTCACTAATTGCGATAAAATTTGCTTACGGTCTCGGCTGTTATTACCGAGTTATCTACGACTAATGACATGGGGATTCGTTTTGCACGTAGAGGGACCTTGCGCCAAGCCACCAAATTGAATACCCGAGTGCCTAGTCCGCGTTGCGGATGGACTCGATACTGATCGCGTCAGGGGCCCCAGATAAGTGTGAAGGCGATCGCTCGGAGCATGCCAAAATAGGACAATTTCATTCAATCTGTCTGACTGGACAAATAGCAGATTGAATCTGTCGCATTGTTGTCATGCGAAGGTCATTGGAATTATTACAGAACTATGGAGCAAACTATGAGACTCTTTGTTACAGGCGGCGCCGGATTTATCGGCTCCACAGTTGTTCGCAAAGCGATTGAACAAGGGCACAAAGTCCTAAATGTGGACAAACTGACTTATGCTGGAAATCTCTCCAGTCTGCGCTCGCTAGATGGGTCACCACATTATTCTTTCTTGAAGGGCGACATTTGCGATAGCAACGCTATGCGTACTGCTATTAATAGCTTCCAGCCCGACGTCTTAATGAATTTGGCGGCTGAGAGTCATGTCGATCGCTCCATAGATGGCCCCGCAGAGTTTATCGAGACGAATATCGTCGGCACCTTCCGACTTCTGGAGGCCGTTCGGTCATACAACAAAGCATCCAAAACCCCATTAACGTTCCATCATATTTCAACAGACGAAGTCTTCGGCAGTTTAGGTTCGCGGGGCGAATTCACAGAAGACTCACCGTATCAGCCGAACTCCCCTTACTCAGCGTCAAAAGCATCTTCCGATATGCTCGTCCGGGCCTGGGGAGAGACTTTTGGTATCCCAACCTTGATATCTAACTGCTCAAACAATTATGGTCCGTATCAATATCCGGAGAAACTTGTCCCCACCGTTATAAGCGCGATGCGGCAAGGTAACTCCATACCCATTTACGGTGACGGCTCTAATGTGCGAGACTGGCTACATGTAGAAGATCATGCTGATGCCCTTCTGTTAATCGCAAAAAAGGGAAAGGCGGGTGAGACGTACAATGTTGGTGGTCGAGCTGAAAAAACTAATCTGGAGCTCGTACGCACATTGTGCGATCTAATGGACCGCAAGTTTTCAAACTCCGCCGCAGTACCGCATTCTTCTTTGATGAAATTTGTGACCGACCGCCCGGGGCATGATGCTCGGTATGCTGTAGACTGTTCGAAAATCGAGCGCGAACTGGGCTGGCGCGCAAAGTACACATTTGAACAAGGCATGGGGCAGACATTGGATTGGTATTTGTCTAACCAGGGCTGGATTGATCAGCTGAAACAAGACGGCTTTGTCGAGACCCGTCGCGGCAGCGCACGTACAGATAATTAGCGAGGGATTGAACGTGAAGGGAATCGTTTTAGCAGGAGGCTCTGGCACTCGCCTTTACCCAATAACAAAAGGCGTATCGAAGCAGATGCTTCCAATCTACGATAAGCCGATGATATATTATCCGATCAGCGTCTTGATGTTGGCCGGGATAAGGGAAATTTTGATCATCACAACCCCTGAAGACGAAGCGGCGTTTCGGCGCCTTCTCGGGACAGGTAAGGAATTAGGGGTTGATTTCTCCTATGCTGTTCAACCTCGACCCGAGGGATTGGCTCAAGCTTTTATCATCGGGGAAGATTTTATCGCTGGAGATAGTTGCGCACTCGTTTTGGGAGATAATATTTTCTATGGGCACGGACTGCAAGAGTTGGTTCAAAAAGCCGCTAATTTGACATCCGGGGCAGAAATATTTGGATACCAGGTAGTGGACCCAGAGCGATATGGCGTAATTGAGTTCGGACCGAATAACATGGTGCTTGGGATTGAAGAAAAACCAGCGTCACCAAAATCCAACTATGCGGCCACGGGACTCTATTTCTATGACGCTACCGTTTGCGCCCGCGCCAAAGAAATCAAGCCATCGGAACGAGGCGAGCTTGAGATAACGACTCTAAACAATGATTACATGTCGGACGGAGCTCTAGCAGCGCAAGTAATGGGAAGAGGTTTTGCCTGGTTCGATACCGGCACTCATCAATCCCTGATCGAAGCTGGAATGTTCGTAAAAGTCATTGAGGAGCGGCAAGATCTCAAAATTGCGGCGCTAGAAGAAGTGGCGTTTAGAATGGGATACATTGACTCTGAACAGCTCCTGAAGCTAGCTCAGCCGTTAATGAAATCTGGATACGGACAATACCTTCAGAGACTTGTCATTTAAGCATTTTTATCGTTTGAAGCTGTTTTAGAAGGCGGAGCTGGCAGAAATGAGCGACCACAAAATCCGAGTACTTGTGGTTTTGCCCGCAATTATTCCGTCGACCAAAATCGGGATAATCA
>Ga0316204_10010854_pt1 | contig 11588 bp, 9 predicted proteins | sample 6monrhotite_MG_2_FD_205661 | JGI IMG/M metagenome (GOLD analysis project Ga0316204, IMG submission 205661) | Microbial mat bacterial communities from mineral coupon in-situ incubated in ocean water Damariscotta River, Maine, United States -... | ecosystem: Environmental > Aquatic > Marine >...
CTGCAGGTCTTTTTCTATTGCGTCCATATATGACTCCTTGTTTTGACTATTGTATCACTGTATTTCTTATAGTTTTAGTAAAAGGGACATAACTAAGATCAGTATACTAGCAAGATAAAAATATGAGATAAGAAAGCCAAGCTTCTTGCCGCCTAATACAAAGACAATGCCCAGTTTGACAAGTGAATTGACGGTTGTCGCAATTACGATACCATAGATCGCGGCCTCATGTGATATTTTTTCTTTAGCCAATTGAGACAGAGAAAGCGTAATAGCATCCACATCCGTTAAACCAGACAAAAATGCGATGACATATACGCCAGAATTTCCGAACTCCGACTGTAGAAGTCCGATTGAACCAAAAATTACTCCAAACAATAGTCCTAGTTTCAATGCTTCAGAAAGTTCAAGGGGATTGTTGGTTACGGCAGTATGCTCGATTTTATGTATGGATTCATTTTTATATAAATATATAACAAAGGCGAGTCCGACAACGGAGGCTGATAAGTAAGGTATAGCAAGTACCTTGGCAAGAGCGGGATTGAAGAGGGCTGTTTCCAGAAGTACTCTCAGGTACATAATGGTTGAAGCTATAACAATTCCTCCGGCAAAATTTTTCGTATGTTGCTGTTTTAATGCATAGAGTCTTGAAAGTGTTATTGTGACAGCAGTTGAAGATACAAGACCACCAAATATTCCCGTTAAATAAACACCTCTTTTATCTCCAAGTATTTTAATGGCGGTATATCCGATAAAAGAAACACCGGCTATTAATACGACCATAAGCCATGTCTTATGCGGGTTAAATATTTCAAAAGGCCCTATCATCTTGTTGGGAAGAAGTGGCAATACGACAAACGTCATAATAAGAAAAAGTGTGGCTGCTTTGATGTCTGGCGGTGTTATATGTTCTTCTATTTTAGCAAGTGAGCTTTTTATCTCCAGTAAGAAGAGTATTGAAACCGCCAAAAAGATAGCATAACTATCCAATGGAAGGTACATCATAATCCCTAGTATGTAGGTTAGTAAAGCCGCTACTTCCGTTGTTGTCCCATGAAAATCAGTGGCAATAATTTTGTAGATGTAAGCAATTAAAACCAGTAAGCCTAAGAGTAAAAAAGATACAGGAAGAGACAAGGGTATAAAGCTTTGTATCCAAGCACTTACATAACCAAACAAAGCAATAAGTGCAAATGTTCTTGCTCCTGCAAATCCGACTCGTCCTTCACGATGATAATACATCTCCCGTTGCAACCCTATCATCAGTCCTATGATAAGAGTGATCCCAAGTTTTTCAATAATTTCTATTTCCATCTTATCCACTTGTAAATTTCAGTCATTATAAATATTGGGAATGCTATTAGAATGATAACACCCCAGTCTTCCCACCCCATAGCAGTGGTATGCAGCGCTTCTTGCAAAAATGGAATGTATACAGCACACGCTTGTAGCATCAAGGTAAATGCAATGGCTAACAAAAGCCACTTATTACTAAAAAATCCTATTTCAGTGATTGGTTCACGAATAGAACGGAAGTTAAGGACAATCATCTTTTCAAGGACAATGATCCCCGTAAAGGCCACTGTTTGAGCGAGTAAAAGACCATTTTCAGGATTTTCACTTAGATAATAATGAAACAGCCAAAGTGTTGCCAGACCAACATAAGACCCTAATACAGAGATCATGATAATGCCATATCTATCTAAAATAGGCTTATCTACCTCTCTTGGTGGCCTTTGCATAATCCCTTTCTCTGCAGGCTCGACACCAAGAGCAATGGCCGTCATACCGTCAGTTACAAGATTCATCCAGAGGATCTGTACAGGGATTAGAATCAATGGACCGCCTAATAAAATATTGAGAAAGATAGCAATGACTTCCCCGCTGTTGGATGCCAAGAGATACAGTACAAATTTTTGTATATTATCGTATTCACGCCGACCCTCTTTTACGGCATTGATGATGGAGGCAAAATTGTCATCTGTAAGGACTATATCGGAAGCACTTTTAGCGACATCTGTACCTTTTTTTCCCATCGCAATACCAACATCGGCCTCTTTTAACGCGGGAGCATCATTGACGCCGTCTCCTGTCATGGCAACCACTTCACCTGCATTTTTGAGAATTTTTACGATTCTGAGTTTATCTTCCGGTCTTGCCCTTGCAAACAGTACCTTTTCCTTCAGTACTGTCCCCAGTGTTTTATCGTCCATTTGAGAAAGATCACGAGATGTTATTGCTCTGTCTACATCCAGACCGACAGAGCCGGCAATGGAGACGGCCGTATCGGAATTGTCACCGGTAATCATGATTATACGGATTCCGGCAGATTGCGCCATTGCAATAGCTTCAGGAACCTCTTCGTGAGGTGGATCAATGATGCCGACAATACCAAGTAGAACCAGAGAATTTTCAACACTCTCTTCTGAAAGTTTTGTATCATCAGGAAGTGTACGAAAAGCGATAGCCAGTGTTCTTAGCCCGCGCATTGCCATCTCTTTGTAAGCCGATTCAACTTCTTTTTTATGCGCTTCATCCAAAGTGAGGATGCTACCACCTTTTAAGATCTGAGTACTTCTTTCAAGTATGACTTCAGGCGCGCCTTTAACATAAGCTGTCAGTGTGTCTTTTTCATGCACGATGACACTCATACGTTTACGAATAGAATTAAAGGAGAACTCACTGATAGTAAGGTCACTCTCATCAGGATGAAGCCACGCTTTATAAGCAGCAACAATCAAGGCCGCTTCTGTTGGCTCACCGATCACATCCCAGCTGGAATCATTTTTTTGCACCTTAGAATGATTACACACTAAAGCACTCTTTAAGAGCATTAATAAGTCAGTATGATCTTTATAGTCGAGTTTCTGCGCATCTACTTCAAAGTGGCCAGCAGGATCATAACCACTGCCCGTTACTTCGATCTCTCCACTAGGAAGCCAGATTCTTTTTACGGTCATCTGATTTTGCGTCAGTGTTCCAGTTTTATCTGTACATATGGTCGTCGCAGCACCAAGTGTTTCAGCAGCCTGAAGACGACGTAGTAATGCTTTTTGCTTTGCCATCGCCTTAATACCCAGTGCAAGAGTGATTGTCACAACAGCAGGAAGACCTTCGGGTACAACAGCAACAGCTAAAGCGACACCGGTTAGGAACATTTCTAACAGATCTTTTCCAAGCAGCCAGCCAATAAGAGCCACAAGTACAGAAATAGCAACGGAATAGATGCCCAGTTTTTTGCCTAAGACTGCAAGTTTCTTTTGCAGAGGCGTTGCTTCTGCTTCAACACTCTGTGTCATAAGTGCGATCTTCCCAAATTGGGTGTCCATACCCGTTTGAACAACAATTCCGACGCCTCTTCCGTTGACAATTGCCGTACCCATCCAGGCCATGCCGGACTGCTCTTGAAGCGGTGTATTTTCTTTTACGGGGTCACTGTTTTTAAAGAGTGCTTCTGATTCTCCTGTCAAAGAAGACTCATCAACCTTCAAGTTAAAGCTTTGGATAAGTCTCAAGTCAGCAGGAACTTTATCACCGATCTCCAGCAGAATAATATCTCCGGGAACAAGCAGTTTCGCATCAATGATCTGTTCTTTGGAGTCACGAAGCACCTTACAGGTAGGGTGCAGCATCTTTTTTAAGGCTTCAATAGCATTTTCGGCTTTAAACTCCTGCACAAATCCAAGAATACCGTTTAGTACAATGATGATCAAGATCGTGATGGCGTCCCCCATCTCACCAATGGCCAGTGAAATGGCTGCCGCCACAAACAGTATGAGGATAAGGACATCTGTAAATTGCCGTATGAAAACCATATACCAAGGTGTTTTTGTGATACGGACAAGCTCATTTTGTCCGTATATCTCTGATCTGTTTTTAGCCTCTTCTTCGCTTAACCCTGTACTTTCATCACTTTCAAATGTTTTGATGACCTCTTTGGGTTCTTTTGTCTGCCAAAGTGTATTATTTTTCACGATAAACCTCGTCCCCCCAAAAACGTATCAGTTGTGAGAATATCAATGGAACTGTTATCGCGGTGAAAGATGAAGCTGCAACAAGAGCAGTAAAAAGTTTCAAGTCTATCAAAGAAGCGGCGAAAAGCAGTTGAGCGACAATGATCTCTGTCGTCAGTCTGGCATCAAGACCAACACCAACAATAACCGCCTCTTTTAGACGCATTTTTTTCATTGGAACCATCAGTAATACGCCAAAGAGCTTTCCCAATGTTCCAGCTAGATAAAGTACAATCGCTAAAAGTGGTTCTTGTGAAAAACCCTCCATATCAGCATTGAAACCAACCCAAAAAAAGAATAAAATACCAAAAAATCCATAACTTAAAGTTTGTGTTGTTGAAGTGAGTAATTCACCTTTTTTTTCTTCATTTTCGAAAAGAGGACGCAGTACTACGCCTGCTGTTATAGCCCCCACTACCATTCCAAGCTCTACATATTCTCCAAAGCCTCCAAAGCCAAAAAGAATAACAAGTGAAAATATCATCAAGGCACTTAAGTTTTTTGGTTTGTATTTTTTCATAACACGAGGCATCCACTTATAGAAAATCCAAGAAATTAACATAAAGGCAAATATTCCGGAAATTAGGCCAAATATCCCGCCATGTACCTGACCTGTTTTAGACCCTATCCATATAGAGACTATACCGACTAATATGACTTCAATAATATCATCAAGAACGCCTGCTCCAATGATAAAGGTACCAACCCTTGTCTTGATCATCTTAAACTCATCAAGAATTGGTACGATAACCGCTTCGGCTGTAGGCATACGTGTCATACCTATAACCAGAGCAACTACCCAACCATATCCATATAAAAGCATTGCAGCAACGCCAAAGATAAAAGGTAGCATAGTATTTAACACAGTCAGCCAGATGATATCTGTGCTGGACTTTTTCATCTCACCCAGCTCGATCTGCAGACCAATATAAAAAAGTAAAAAAAGAACCCCAAGGTCAGAAAGAAAGGTCATAGTGGTTTCAAAGCTCTGTGTAGCGTGTATAAAAGAAAAGAAAGGTGTATAACTTAGAATCATACCGACAAAAAGTGCTGCTAAAATGCTTGGAACTCTGAATTTAGACAAGAAAGCACCCAAGATATAAGTTAGTACAAAGATCAAAGACAGGGACAGAAGTAATTCACCTAATTCTATTTCACTCATTGTGATTTCCTTTATTTTTAATTTCACGTATCATATGACACAGGTTCTTCCCCTAAATAAATCTTTAAAAAAGTGGTGTTTTATTGGTCTCATGCCATGTAATCAGGCCTTCCCATATTTCCTCAGCACTTTGGGCATACCAGAAGAGGGATCTGTCTTCTGAAGTGATCATGCTCTCATCTTCCATAAAGTTTATATCAATTAAACGTTCCCAGTATTCTTGGCCGACAAGTACGATGGGAATGGGATCTATTTTCCTTGTTTGTATAAGTGTCAATACACCAAATAATTCATCCATCGTACCAAACCCTCCGGGGAAGAAGACCAGTGCCTTTGCCCGGAGTAAAAAATGTAATTTTCGGATAGCGAAGTAGTGAAACTTAAAACAGAGTTCAGGTGTGATATAAGGGTTGGGAAACTGCTCGTTCGGCAATGAGATATTTAAGCCGATGGATTTGCTTCCAACATCAAAAGCTCCACGGTTGGCAGCCTCCATGATCCCTGGTCCACCGCCTGTCATTAAGGTGATTCGGCTATCCGTCGGTCCTCTTCCGCACGCACCTACAAGTTGCCCGAATTGTCTAGCAATATTGTAATATTGACTTATATCTAAAACCTTCTCTGTCAGCTTAAGCGCGTGCATCTTTTTGGAAGAACCCGGGGATTTCATTAATGCTTTTTGCGCCAGTTCAAGCTTATGCATAGCCGTTTTATGTTCAACTGCGCGGGCACTTCCAAAAACAACAATAGTGTGTTCAACCCCGTGCTTTTGTAGGAGCAGTTCTGCTTTTTGGTAATCTAATTCTAAACGGATGCCTAATGTTGCATGTTCTTGCAAGAAGAGGGTGTCCTTTTCGGCGATGATGTAGCCAGGACTGTCTAATATCTTCTCTATTTGACTATGGGCTTTTGGATCCTCTTTTAAAGACTTTGGGTACTGCCAAGGAAGATCTTTTTTTCTTTTTTTAGGATTAACAAAAGACTGGAGTTTTGGTTTTTTCATAAGTGCTTATATGATACCGATTTCTTCAAAAATAGGTTTCATTTCCATTGAGATGTTGAACAGTTTTTCTATCGACAATCCTAAGACCTTATCTTCCATTACCCACTCTTCTAATATTTTGAAGTTCATATTTTTTTCCTAAATGTGTACCGTTTGTTTGGTTCATAAAATATCTCGTTATCTTATTCTACTCTTCTTTGTGATTTTATGCAACGGTATTTTATGCGTACGGGTAAGAAATATTTAGTGTAAATATTTTTTAAATCTCCATATGCTTAAAAGTGTAAAGAGCAGCATATAAGATAACAACGCTGCAAAGTCAATCCAGAGATCAGCTATTGAAGTTCCTTTGATGAGCAATCCTCTGATGATCTCAACAAAATAGGTAAATGGGAGTAAATATGAGACGGGTTGGATAAACTCAGGCATCGCTTCTATAGGAAAAATAAGCCCAGAGAGTAAGATAGAAGGAATAATAATAAATACCGCCAGAAACATCGCTTGCTGCTGAGTCTGTGATATCATAGAAATAAACAGACCCATCGCTATCATGGAACCTATATAGTCTAAAGAGAGTAAAAAGATATAACCACTCGCTTCAAATGGCATTGGAATGTCAAATATACTCCATCCCAACAGAAGAATAAAATAAAACTCAAATAAGCTTATAATAGCGTAAGGAAGCGTCTTGCCAATGACAAACTGTGTCTTAGTCATAGGTGTTACAATAAGCTGTTCAAGTGTATTGTTCTCTTTTTCACGTACTACGCTTATCCCTGCTAATATAAGTGCGACTTGCATTATTAACACGCCGATAATACCGGGTAGAAAAAACCATGTCTCTTTTTCATCGGGGTTAAACAAGACTTCTGTATCCATAATAAAAGGGTCTTGTGCGATAATGATATTTTCACTCTCTTCATCTAAAAAATACATCTCACCCGTCACTGCATCATCGGTAATACTTGAAGAATTGTTTTTCATAGCAGTGGTAAGTGATGGCATCGTCCCATCAACATAAAATTGCAGATGCGGTTGGGCATTTTCGATCAATAGACTTGAAAAATCTGCTGCAATGTATAGACCCGCTTTTGCCCTTCCACTTCGAATCTCTTCGACGATCTCGGCCTTGCTTGAAACCTCATAGAGTTGAAAATATCCTTCCATCCAGATATTTGTTTTGATGAGGTTTGTGAAAAATGACCTGTCTTTATCGAGGTAGGCCATCTTTACATTTTCAGGCTCAAGTTTTAAGGCATATCCAAACAGGATCAAAAAAAGGATCGGCATAACAACAATAAACCCAATCAAGCGAGGGTCACGCTTTAGCTGTAAAAGTTCTTTTTTAAAGATGGCGTTGATAACACTCATTCTTCTACCTCTTGTGTCAAAGCGATAAAGACATCTTCCAGATTGGCTTCTGTCTTACTCAAGACAACCTCACCTTCAACATAAGGCTGCATCAAATGTTTTAGTGGATCTTCATGGAATGTCTTGTTTGTCATAATACGAACTTCATATCCAAACTGGTTGATCAAAACAATGTCAGTATGTTTGTTTAAAACCTCTAACATACTATGCTCAAAGGCCTGTTTAAAAGAGTAAATATCATAATTGAGTAATGAGTTTTGAATAGATTTAGGTGTTCCCTGAGAGATGATTTTTCCCCGATTTAAAAAAGCGATCTCATTACAACGCTCTGCCTCTTCCATATAATGCGTGGTTACAAAAAGTGTTTTTCCCTCACTGACTAAGGTATAAAAAATATCCCATATCTTTTTTCGTGTCACAGGATCAATTCCTGCAGTCGGTTCATCTAAAAACAACAATGTAGGATCATGCGCCAATGCACATACAAGAGAGAGTCGACGTTGATAACCACCGGAGAGCTTGCCCGCTTTTACATCACGGTAGAGAACAAGCTCATATTTTGATAAAAGATGTTCAAATCGCATCTCATCAACAATACCATACAAACTGGCATAAAAACGAATGTTTTCAAGGACGCTTAACTCGGCATATAGTCCAAAATGTTGGGAGACGTAACCGATCTTGTTTTTAATTGCATTGGCTTGCTTAGAAAGGTCCATATCCGCGATCTGTGCACTGCCACTGTCCGGTTCAATAACACCAGCAAGCATACGAATCGTTGTTGATTTTCCCGAAGCATTGGGCCCAAGTAAACCAAATACTTGACCTTCAGGTATCTCTACGCTTAACGGTCCAATAATATTGTCTTTGTTATAAGTCTTGCTCAATGCTTGGGTACGTATTATCATCTGTCAATTATATCATTATTGAAATACCATCTTGAACAGCTTGCTTGATGACAAGTTTTTCAATAGATTAATTAAATTTTGCTACACTATAAAAAAGTATGAAGGTTTTAAATGGAAGGTCAAGTGGAAGTTCAATTTACTGTTTTATGTGAAAATGATTTTAACAAAGAGATAAGTCTAGAAGAGTTGCTAAGCTCAGAGAAAGTGCTAAAAGCTATTAAAAGTGATTTCTGTGAGGGCGCGCGAAACCTTATGATAGACTCGAGTGTTAAAGAAGCGAAGATAAGTATACATTCTGAGAAAAAAGTACATTCTCATATCATTGAAAAAGATGATATTCAAGATATTTTAGAGTTGACAGAGGAGTATGCAAGAAGCCAAAAGCTTCTTAAAGGGGCATGTTCTAGGATCGAACTTAAAAACTTTACAACAGTGGAGGCTTAAGCCTTAGATCCTTGTTTACTGCTAGGGATTTTAATAACCTTTGGTGTACGTGCAGGCTTATCTGAAGTATGTGTGGCACCTTTTTTATTTCTATAATCATTTGATTTGTTTTCCCAATGTTTTTTCTCTGTCTTAGGTTTATCCCACTCTTTTTTACCAAGTGAGTTTTTCTCTTTTCTATCGGCATCAGAGTCTTTTAGAAATTTCTTCGCATCATCTTCAATCTTTTTTAGATCCTCTTCAGAAACAGTCTCTCCACGTTTTTCAGCTCTTTCTCTAAGCTTGGCCTGTTTTTCTCTTACCTTCTGTTTTGCTTCTTCTTCTTGAGCTAATTGAGCCTTAGTCGGACGGTGAGGCGGGTTTTTCTTTTTTGTTGATCTTAGCACTTCAAAACCAGGAACGACTTCTCTAGGGAGGTTTTTACCTAAGAGCATATCGATAGGATAAAGAAGGGATTCTTCTTTTTCAGTAACAAGTATTAAGGCCAGGGTATTTGTATAGGCTAAACGTTTCATATAAGTGTCAGCATCAGTCGGAAGATCAAAACTGATAAGAACATCATAAGCTTGTTCTTGTAGCTTTGAAAGATCTGCGTCATTACTAAGGGTCAAGTTTTTGTCTTTGATCTCTGTTGTGCTTGTATTGGCTTTAGAAAGTACCAATATCTTTTTGCCTTCATAAAGATCGCTTAGATGTTTAAGTAGTGCTTGCTTGCGAGAGGCTTCACAAGGATGGACCTTATGGTTATGGCGTTTTACAGTATTGTTGTATGACATTTGAGTCCTTTTAGTATTAGCAGTGGTAATTGATGCAATTGTACAGTAGCTTAGCTTTATATCTTCCTCTTATCTTAGATATAATATGAAAAAAAGATTATTAAAGAAGATTTTCATGATTCAACTTTCAAACATTTCTAAAAACTATGGTGAACAGGAGCTGTTTTCAGGCCTTAATTTTAAACTAAATGCGGGCATGAAGGTAGGTTTAGTTGGACGAAATGGAAGCGGGAAATCGACACTTTTTAAACTTATATTGGGCGAAGAGCATTATGATGAAGGTGACTTGATCATTCCCAAGGGTTATAAGATAGGTGCCTTGCGTCAGCACCTTGAGTTTACTGAACCTACTTTAAGAGAAGAAGCGGCACTTGCCTTAAGTGAAGAACAGCAGTACGAGACTTACAAGGTTGAAAAGATCCTCTTTGGTTTAGGGTTTGTACAAGATGATTTGGACAAAGACCCGCTCTCATTTTCAGGGGGGTATCAAATCCGTATCAATCTTGCCAAACTTTTAGTGACGGAACCAAACTTACTTCTCCTTGATGAACCTACCAACTACCTGGATATTCTTTCACTTAGATGGTTGAAGTCTTTTTTGCGTAGTTTTCAAGGTGAAGTGATCTTAATCACGCACGACAGAGATTTTATGGATGGGATTACAAGTCATACGATGGGTCTGGTTCGTAAAAACTTAGAGATCATTGCAGGTGATACACATAAGTTTTATGCGCAATTGGCATCTAATGACGAACTTTACGCCAAACAAAAGATCGCTAATGATAAAAAGCGAAAAGAGTTAGAAGACTTTATTGCCAAGAACAAGGCACGCGCTTCAACGGCGGCACAGGCTCAGTCCAAGGTTAAACTTTTAGAGAAGATGGACACCATGGATGACCTTGGCTTTGACAATACCCTTTCTTTTGATTTTAATTTTAAAGAGACTACCTCAAAGGTCATACTTGATGTAAAAGATCTTAGCTTTGGCTATACACAAGATAAGGTTCTTTTTAAAGATATTGCATTTACTCTAAAAAAAGGGGAATGTCTTGCTATCATCGGTAAAAATGGTACGGGTAAATCAACCCTTTTAAACACGATAGCCGGCGAATTAAAACCTTTCAGTGGCGACGTGCATTCGCATTCAAGTATAGAGTTTGGACACTTTGGGCAGACCAATATTTCAAGACTTGACCCTAAACAAACGGTCATGGATGAGATATATTCTGCGGATCCAAAGCTTGGTGAATCTAGAGTAAGAAGTATCTGTGGAGCGATGATGTTCTCAGGAAACTCGGCTGATAAAAAAGTCTCCTTACTCTCAGGTGGAGAAAAGTCAAGAGTGATGTTGGGTCAAATCTTAGCGCGTCCTGCTAATTTACTTTTTCTTGATGAACCGACACACCACTTGGATATTGACTCGATAGAAGCCTTGACTCAGGCAATTGAACGCTTTGAAGGGGGGAGTGTCATCGTCTCTCACTCTGAAGAACTTTTACGCCGTGTTGCGGATAGACTTATCATCTTCTCAAAAGATAAAGCAGAGTATTTCGATGGCGGGTATGAGCTATTTTTAGAAAAAATAGGCTGGGATGAAGATGAAGAAGAGGTCAAGGGCAAACCTGTAGCCAAGAGCAATAAAAAGGAGAATAAAAAACTCCGCTCAGCTCTTGTACAAGAAAGAAGTAAAGCGACATCGCCTCTAAAAAAAGAGATTGAAAAGCTTGAAAAGTTCATTATGCAAACAGAAGAGAAGTTAGAAAAAGATCATGAAGCCTTAGAAACTGCATCTGCCTCAGGTGATAATGACAAGATCATGGAACTGTCTCAAGTCATTGGAAAAGATGAAGCACAGATAGAAGAGAAGTTCGAGCGTTTGGAAGTCGTTCAGACTGAGTTTGATGAGTTAAC
>Ga0316204_10010855_pt1 | contig 11587 bp, 4 predicted proteins | sample 6monrhotite_MG_2_FD_205661 | JGI IMG/M metagenome (GOLD analysis project Ga0316204, IMG submission 205661) | Microbial mat bacterial communities from mineral coupon in-situ incubated in ocean water Damariscotta River, Maine, United States -... | ecosystem: Environmental > Aquatic > Marine >...
ACGCTTATGTTTATTCAGCACTTTCGACATATCAATTCTCCAAGGTTGTTATCAAAATAACGCTTTTGGAGTGTCCAATCAATTAAAGGGGCAGGAGAAGCGGCAGGAGAAGTCTGGCCAGAATTACTGAGAAACGCAGCATGAATAACAAGATATATTATGCTGCCATTTTTAAAGAACTGCCCAACTGTCATACGGTTGAAGCTTACGAAGCACTGCTTCCATGGATGTTGAAAGATCAGTTGCCGCATTTTAACGTCGCTACTGATTGAAATACCGTCTGTAAATTGACGCTTACCAAAGTTGCATAGATTTCCACCTTAGCTGCAGACTGTTTGCTTTTTTCGGCGTGTTGCAACAAAGTCAATAATATGGGTAACGACTATAAATCGATCGGATTTTGACTAATCCATGCACAATCCGTGGAACATTTTTCATGAATGCAGGCCGCCCCTCAATTTGGTCTCAGAGACGATGTTGTTCCATATGAAAAGCATGTACTAATTGATCATAGGCAGTTTGATCTCGTAGGATTTTGTTATAGTCGGCTTTCGTCAAAGTGATGGCATAATTTTCTTGGACAGCAGCGGCCGCACTCGCTGCACTCGCACCACCTTCGTTTTCATCGATTAGAGTGATTGCTTCAATCGCATAGTTTGTTGGTGAAGCTGATGCTGATGCAGCAGCAGAAGCTGATTGCGTTACGTCTTGTAATTGCCGTTGGCAATCTTCTGCTTCCGTTTCTGTTTTAAAAATCAATTGTATTTGGCCGAGTTCGGGAATTTGCTTTTGTGTGAGTACTAATAGCTGCGCTAAAGGTGATGCTGGTTGTGATGCACCAAATAATCCTACAATTGTAGGTGAAGCATTTATTGCAGAAGTTGAAAACTGTGCTGGAGTGCATATTCGGTCAGATGAAGGTGGTGCTGTGAGTAATGATCCAGCGCTTGCAGCTGCCATGCCAGACACTTGCCCGGCCACAAATTCTTGGTAGGCTTGTTGGACTTCTGCTCTTTTTGCATGACTCGCAAAGTGTGCTTCAAAATGATCATATGGCATATCTTGCAGCAGTAATTTTTTACTTTGTAAAAAGGCATAAAAATCACGACTGACGATTGGTGCTAGGCTTGCACGTTTGCCCGATGATTCTACAACCCTGTGCTGTGAAGCCACTATTTCAGGTAAAAATTCTCGAGCACCCGGTATTTTATCCAGAAGAACACCACTAGGCTTATCAAGCCTGAGCAATAAGGCTTTAGCCAGATCAAAATCATTGAGAAGACAGGCCGTATGCACCAAAAGCACTCGGGCTATAGAATCCTCTTCATGTGATTGCACATAGGCTTTTAATTCTTCTAATAGTGTGAAAGCTAAATCATTTTTTTCTTCTTGAAGATAAAAATGTACCAATAACCATGTGGCCATCACCCAAGGTATGAGTGTGATTTTACCTCCTACATGTTTAAGCTCCGCTGATAAAACAGTGTCGAGCGCTGGTGCTTCCATTTTACTGTAGCTGATCTTTGAGTTGTCTTTTACAACTCTAGCTTCTTTTAAGTAAAACTCAGGTGAGGCTGTCATACCAAGTGCTACTAATGCCTCACGGCGCCGTATCAAAAAACTCGCATATTCCGTTAAAGTGCTGGCTTTGCGTTTTAAATCTAAAGCTTCAAGAAAATAGCGATTGGCATTCGACAGATCGCCTTTCAAATGGCAATAACATGCAAAATTATGTTTAAAGTTTGAAGAGGCAGGGGCAACCGTTATTAAAACTTGGTAATATTTATATGCTCCATCCACTGTATCTTGTGTGATTTCACCAGCTGCAATTGCTATACAAGCTTTTTGTACTTCTGAATCAATCTGATCAGAAAACTGTTGTAATAACAGTTTTACACAAGCCTCATCTTGTTGCGTTATCGCAAATGTGAGTGGCGTATCACCATCTTTATCCGCTTGATTGACAATGGCACCTTTTTTTAATAACAGTTCAACGATCGGGAGGTGCTTTGCATTGATGGCAACTAACAAGGCAGTGAATTGACCTTGATGTAATACATTCACATTCACACCTTGATCTAAAAAGCTCTGTACTCTCTCTCTATTACCTTTATGACAGGCAAGAAAAAATGATCGCTCTTTCGCTGCAGTAAATAATGCTTGTATGCCCCTATCAGCAAACGTAGCAGCGTAATCTAGGGCGGTTTTGCTCGAAGCATCGAGTATATCAGTCAATCCTCCTCTTTTTAGAAGTATTTCAATCGCTGTTTTATCCTCTTTAATGGCTGCCCAGTGTAAGGCCGTTTTCTGACTGCTTGGATTACTGTCTTGTGCATTGATATTCTGGACCTGTTGTAGCAAAAATTTTAAATCCGTATGAAAAGCATTCATAACTGACATACGCAAGGCTTTTTCCAAACTCGGTTGTGATGTATCAAGGAGCTTGTATTTTTTCACTAAAATAGCGAGGCTATGGTCAGCCAATTGAGGCGTTGATGTATTAGCTAATATAGGCCCTTGTGTTTGATCTTCCAAGCGTTGGCACATTTGTAATACTTGTTGTGCTTTATGATTGTAAGGATGCCTAGGGTCCGTATAGAAAGGGGCTAGAGGTGTAAATTTTGCAAAAGTTACACCTTCTTTCGCTTGAAGTGTTCCTTGTTTAAGATTTATTTCATCAAAAGAGTTATCAGTAACTGTTACATGAAAATTACGGTAAATTTCAGCTAAAAATATTTTCAAGTTACTAAGAGCAAATCGTTGCCCAACACACATATGGGGGCCAGCTCCGAAAGGGATATAACTATATGGTGGTGTGCTTTGCAAATCGCTTTTCGAAAAACGTTCAGGAATAAAGCATTCTGGGTTGTCCCATATATCATTCAGTCTATGAGTTAGGTAAGGCGAGTACATGATCAAGTCACCTTTAGATAAGGGTAACCTCTCTAATACAAAGGGCGTAACTACATCTCTTGGAATCATAGCAGAAACCGGAAATAACCGTTGGACCTCTTTAATCACCAAATCAAGGTAGAAGATTTGAGCAGTGTTCTCTGACAAATATTGCTCATCTTCTGTATAAGATACCTCTTCTTGTAATTTAGTTTGCACACGAGGGTACTGAGATAATAATTTTATTGCAAATAAGAAAGTTTCTGGGGTGCCATCTTGAACACCGGAAAGTGCTACATGTGTATCGCCAAAAATGTCCGGTGATGATTCTAATAATTCATCTACATTATTTCTTCTTCTGAAACTCCAAATTGCATTTATAAAATTATCTGAATTTCTAATCGCCTCCTCGCTCGGGTCAAAGAAGAGTTGTTTTATTGAGGCTCTCATTTCTTCTTGAAAATGTATAAGCTTTGCTTCAGATTTAAAAAAATATTTACGTATAACGAAAGGTAATCTTGACTGAAAAATACTCTCAAAATTAACAAGAGTTTTATTAAGTTTGCTTAAATAACTTAAAATCCCTTTTAAATCATGATCTGAGATGTCTTTTTTTGTTAAGGCACTCTGTATAGCTACCCTTAAAGTAAACATAGAAAAAAGTTCTTGTATATCTATGGGGTTTCGATTGAAAAATTTAATTTTTTCAATGAAATCAAGCGCAATTTTTTTTATTGTGGTTTGGTGGGACCTATTCTGCATTGAGCTATGAAACATTTTCTTATAAATTTGTCTTTTCTTAGACCACAGTCTAGGAGAATCAGTAACTAAACTCTCTCCCCAAAATCGTCTCACCAATCCTAATGATGCTTCTCGCGAAATATTTTTATCGTTTCTAACTAATACTTCTTTGATATGTCTTGGACGCGTAATCAAGAGTACAAATTGAGTGCCAACCCAGTAGTAGCACATGCCACTTGGATGATTTTCAGCGGCCTTGCCAGCATCTAATAGCAAGTTCATCATGCCATTTTCATTAGACAAATGAGGAATTTTTCCCAGGAAAAAGTTTCCTGTTAAATGTGGAACTCCAGGATAACGAAGACCTGTCAGCGTAGAAAAATTTATCCAAGCATTCATATACATTATTCTAAAGTAATCTATAATGGAGGTTTTTCGGCTATTGTCTTCTTTTTTAGTAAGTACTGATGTTGTTTGATTCAATAACTTTTTATCATCGTTTGAATTTTTAGATTGTTTATCTTTACGCATTTTATTACTATCCCTAGTCACGATCTCATACGTTAAATACTATCAACTTTCAAAAGGTGGTTCTGTCAAAATTCAGCCCAAGGCAGCATAATATATCTTGTTATTCATGCTGCGTTTCTCAGTAATTCTGGCCAGACTTCTCCTGCCGCTTTAATTGATTGGACACTTCAAAATAACGCTTTTGGAGTGTCCAATCAATTAAAGGGGCAGGAGACATGCTGCAATCCTTTTATTTAAAACTAGACATAGGAAGGATAGCAGAGTAATTTAATATTAACAAAATATATTATGCTCCCCCAGGAGAACCCCAATTAGTATTTAAAATCAATTAGATAGTTTGATAACTTTTCGACCGTTGAAATATCCTTAAATTTATCAAAAGCAAGGTCAACCCCAAATTCCTTTTTCAATGCTGCTAATAACATAGCAGCACTCAACGAGTTACCCCCTAATTTAAAAAAATCATCTTTTATACTAACTATCTTTTTATCTACATTATCAAGAAAATTACAAAACATGCTTATTATTGCTTCTTGAGTTGGAGACTCAACTTGATTATTAGTAAGATTTTTATACTTATTTTCAACTTCAGGTAAGTTTTTTATGTCAATTTTTCCATTAACAGTTAGAGGAAATTTATTCATTAGAACAAAAAACGATGGAATGCAGTAATCAGGCATATGCTCAGATAGGAATTTCTTTAATTTTTCAATATCAACTTCTACGTCAGGAGATTGGGGAATCAAATAAGCATAAATACTATTACCATGTTTTCCTTTAATTTCTTTGATAACAGCACTTTTTACCTCAGGGTAGGATAAGAGATGTTTTTCAATGCCTTCTGGTTCTATACGAATACCTCGCAGTTTGATCTGTCTATCTACTCTACCAATATATTTTATGTTGCCATCAGGTAGTTTTTTTCCTAAATCACCTGTTCTGTAAACAATATTTTTTCCTAATTTCGAGCCATTAATAAACTTCTGACTTGTAAGCTTTTCATCTTGAAAGTAGCCAAGCGAAATTCCAGCCCCTGAAATGCATATTTCCCCTTGATCCGTTTCATTAAGGGATTCATCAAGAAGATAAACATCTATATTGTCTATAGTAGCTCCAATATGATCTATAGTATCTTCATTAAAATTTTTGTTTGCTGATGTTGTACATGTGCTTTCAGCAGCTCCATATTCTCCAATTATATTAATATCAGGTTTTATTTTTTTCAAATTTCTTATTATGCTTGGATCTGTTCTTTCCCCAGCAACGGTAATAAAACGAACCGACGATAAATTCATAGTATCATTCATTAACCCTTGTAGCATAGAAGGGACTATACAGAAATTGGTTATTTTATATTGCTCGATTGCTGTATTTATATGGATAAAATTTCTTCGATATCTTGTAGGTAAAAGAACCAAAGTGCCCCCTGAAAATAGACTTGTAAAGAGTATAGCAGCAAATCCGTCCATTGTATTTGAAACGACTATCAGAGTTATATCATCAGGTGTGTACTCATAAAAATTAATTCTCCAGTTCACATGATTGATCATTCCATGGTGACTTATTATCACTCCCTTCGGTTGTCCAGTAGTACCTGATGTATAACTTATATTACTAATTATGTTCGAGGTGGAGTTTGAATTTTTTAATTTTTGAATACTATCTACACTAATATTTTCATAATCTAACTCTTTAATATTTATAATTGATATATTCTCTAAATTGATATCTAAAAGTTTTTGTTCAGAGCATGTATCTGAAATAATAAATGATGAGCCTGATTTTGAAACAATACTGCGCACCCTTTCTGTTGGGGAAGAAATATCAATAGGAATATAAATTGCATTTATCTTCAAGATGGCAAGAATTGTAATTACGAAATTAATATTGCTATCAATAATGACTGAAACAGCAGATCGATTTTCTATCCCTCTTAATCGAAAGCCTGAGGCCACCTGGTCTGAGAATTTATCAAGTTCAGAATAAGTTACACTTCTTGGTGTATCACCAGCTTCTTTAATCGCTACACGATTTGAATACAAAGCAACCTTAGACTTTAATATTTCATGCAAAAATTGATTCTTATCACTCATATTAGATCTCTTTTAAATATTTTTAGCAATAATTGAAAAGACTTCTCCAAAAGTTGGAAACAAGTCTATATCTTTATCTGTAGAGAATGCTCGTGAAATTTCTTTTAACTTACTTGCTTCGTTATCTTGCAGGTTAGGCCATTGAACTGTAAATAAATTAAATCCATAAATAAGACTTTCTTTTGGTAGTTCAAATTTAATTTTTTTCCATTTACTACTTAAAGTTAGTTCCTGGATTAATTTATCATTCACCAATATAGTAGTGTTCTGAGCTTTATTAGTAACAGCATCTCTTAGTCTACACGTTATTGTAATTTCAATATTTGATTTACACGTTGATGCTAAATAGAATGATGATTTAGGCCATTTTGCTTTGAAATAAGAAAGATGCCTCCTAGTATTGATTTCTGAATCAAGCCTCAAGCGTATAACAGATGTAATTTGATCTATATATTGAGGCTCAGAAATATCAACACCATCTTTCTTATCAAGTAATCTAACATATTGGCATAAATATTCATCAAATAATAATTCCCCTTTTTTACCATTTTCATCAAGTATTTCACATATGGTGCGTATAACCTCTGGGTCAACACCATAGCCAAACCTTGCTACTGGTACATCAAGGGGTGAATTGGACTTTTTAATAATTCTTTGACCTGCTTTGCATAGAAGAAATCCGTTGCCAAAATTGCATGATCTCGCTTTAATATAGTCCTCCATTAGATTTAATATATCATCAGACGAGCTTACGGCATCTCTAAAAAATTTTTTGGCAGTATTAATATTGTAATCACCATAGTGGCAATGATTCATATGTATAGTATATATCCCTATGTAGAAGAAGCTTACAGCGAATTTAAATTCATTACCCTCTTTTGGTATTGTTGATTCTTTAAGAAAGCTCCTCCAGTCTTTTGGCTCTATAGCTACACCGCCAGATAAGTGATTTTTAATTTTTGGTGCAATTGATGACATGGCCAAATTAAAACCTTCGGGTGTCAGATGGCAATAATCAATGAAAATTTTATTATCCAAAATTTTATTTTTTAGATGTGACGAAAAAATTTTCTCTAAGTCAACAACATCAATGTTTGTGTTATTACATTCTTTTCGTACTATATCTTTTATAAAAGATGGCATGCCAGGAAGAGAAGTGCCTAGGTTGAAACAGTTATTATAATCAATTACCTTCGTACAATATTTATGTGCTTCTTCAAACATTCCAAGCATCATAAAACTAATAGCAACGATTCTGTTTGAGCTTGGTTGTTTGCCGCCATCAATTCCCAACATTTCTTTACCCTTTTCGAGGGCTGATTCAAAATTTTTATCAGTCATATGTTGACATGATTCAGAGTACAATCGATACCATCTAGAAGTTTCTCCATCTTCACCCAGCCATGGAATAGGGGTCTTATGATCCCAGCCTGAATAGTTCGAGGCTGGTAAAGCAAATATTACCTTCACATTTGTGTTGTCAATATTTTTTTGAAGTTCAGCAAGAATTTCTTTAGCCTTTTGTTTAAATAATTTTTCAAATTTATTAGTCACATTGACTGGTGTTTCATTTTCGATAATATGAGAATATATTTGACGCTGGCTAATACTTGAGTCATTTCGGAAATAGGCTTCCGAAAACCAGTTATTTCCTGCAAAGATAATTATTATTTCTGGTTCGAGTTGTAATGATGCCCTAACAGTTGAAATCAAGTCGTCAGCTGAAATGCTGTTTTTCGTTAAGTCAACTACATCATATTTTTCATCATTGCTTTCTGAAAGCATTTTTTCTAATGCAATAGATGGCGTAAAAAAAGGTGTAAAAAACATTCCAGCTGCAACTGATTCACCAATCATACAAATTCTTGCAGTAACATTTTTATCTTTTTCCTTATAAATTATTTTTCTTGAAGTTTCCCAAAACATCCAATCTTTTGATTCTTTTCTGATAAAAGCTATGTTGCCATTTTTTTTTTGAGGTTGCCAGATACCGATTGGCTCATAATTGCTTATATCATTAGTATTAGAATCATTAGATTTCTTGTAAATATCTGATGACTTATTTAATTTTATTGAGCTTCTTTCACCCGAGCATATCATTTGAAATTTGCGCAGCAATCTGAGATTGCTTTCATCTTCCTTAATAAAACTAGCTAGATCATCCACAGTTAATTCCATCCTTTTAATCGACTATATAAATGAATAAACGCCATCATTTTTAGTTGTGCTTGAAAAAGCTTCTTGAGACATTCCAACTGAGTCCATCTCAATTTCAGACATTTTTTTGAAATCCTCTGACAACATGCTTCTATCAATCAAACAATTTTCAAGAACTAAAATATCAATACCTGAATTTCCAAAACATCTAAGTGCATCAAGAGGTGTGCACACTATAGGTTCACCTCTAACATTGAATGAAGTGTTAACTAATATTGGGCAACCAGTTTTTTCATAGAATTTTTTTATCAATTGATAAAATATTTTATTTTCTGATTTTTCAACTGTTTGAGGCCTACATGATCCATCGACATGAGTTATTGCAGGTAGGTCTATATTGGAAATTACCTGACATGTTTCTAACATAAAAGGGGAGGGGTGCTCTAAATTTAAATGATTTTCTTTATGATCGTTAAGAATAGCAGGAGCAAAAGGTCTAAAAGCTTCTCTTTTCTTTATTAAAGCATTTAACCTATCTCGCATTGTTGGGTTTCTTGGATCAGCCAATATACTGCGATTACCAAGCGCCCTTGGCCCAAACTCCATTCTACCTTGGAACCATCCAATGACTTTCCCGTCAGCAATATAGCTTGCTACTGACTCTAGTAGCTGATCTGTTTCAGGATAATGTTTATAATCACATTCCATGCTCTTCAATAGATCAATGATATCAAGAGTTCCATAAAGAGGACCAAGAGAAACACTCTTAAGCCTATCGTGTGAATGTCGCTCTCCAGTTAAATCAACATGAGCCAGAGCAGCAGCGCCAAGAGCTGACCCAGCATCACCAGATGCAGGTGCAATAAATAGGTTTTTAAACAGCTTGGTGTTTTTAATTTTTGAATTAGCTACACAATTTAGTGCCACACCTCCAGACATACATAAATTATTTGAATTAACTTTTTCTTTCAGATAGTTCATCTGTTCAATCAAAGTTTTTTCTAACAAAACCTGCAAACTTTTTGCTAGATTCATATGACATTCTAAAATTTCAGATTCAGGCAGCCGCGGAGGAAACCCTATTAGTGAAATTAAATCATCTGTATACATTCTCGAAATTTGAGTGAAATCAAAATATTTTTTATCTAACTCAAGTTTCCCTTTGTTCACTGTAAGAGTTTTTTCAAGCTTTCCCAGGTAATATGATGATCCATATGGAGCAAGCCCCATCACCTTGTATTCACCGTTAAGAACTTTAAATCCTAAATAATTTGTAATTGCACTGTATAAAAGTCCGAGTGAATTTGGATACTTAACTGAATTAAACAGATCTATTGAGGACAAATCACCAGACCCATATGTAGTTGTTTCCCACTCACCTACACCGTCTGAGGTAAGTATTGCAGCATCTTTAAAACCAGAGAAATAAAAACTCCCAGCAGCATGAGATAAGTGATGATCATAGTGTAGTATTTTTCCCTCATACCCTAGAATTTCGCTAAATTCTCTAAAAGGCTTATGACAGTCAATCCACGTCAAATCAAAATCGGAACAAGTATTAAAGCCTGATTTGAGTTGACGTTCTAATTTTTTGTAAGGGTTCTCATAATATGCTACGCAGTCTACATCAGTGATGTCGATATGACCTGCTTTTAAACATTCGCGGAATGATCTAATAGGTAATCTTGCATCGTTTTTTCTTCTTGAAAATCTTTCTTCAGAAATGGCAGTAACTAACTCACTGTCTTGAATTAGTGCACAAGAAGAATCATGAAAGTATGAGGAGATGCCTATTATGTTCATAGCCGGTTCCAAGTTACTCGTGTTATGACATATTATCAAAAATATAAAAACTTAATATTTCTAGATTAGAAAATGGTAATTTATCATTGGGAACTATACAAGCATCTAGACTTTGTTGCAACACAGCCAATAATCCCAGGATCCGCCACCACTTAATGTACTCGATCGAAATGGGGAAGAAATTCGACATTTTTTCTAGAAATTTTGCTCACAACACCAAAAAGTAAACAATGGAATGAACCCATCCACTTTGAAACCTCTCGTCAAAGGTGGATGGGTTCAGGGAGCATAATATATTTTGTTAATATTAAATTACTCTGCTATCCTTCCTATGTCTAGTTTTAAATAAAAGGATTGCAGCATGTCACAAGGTTACCGAGTAGTTATCGAAACATTCGACTTAAAAGACGATGGAATTAACTCACGGCAAATTATAAAAAGCCAAGCTATTAGTGAACCCAAAAGCCTGGAGCAACTTGGTTTCAATCATAAAGAACAAATTGAATTATTACACCAAATACAAGATATTTTAATTTCAAACCAATCTGAGTTAATTCAAACGGAAACGGAATGCCCTAAGTGTCGTGCAAAAACAAATAGTAGCGGAAATGTCCCCTCAAATTTTCACGCTGTTTTTACGGATCATAAAATAAAGATACGTCGTCGTATATGTCGAGAATGCGGATGGCAAAGCAAGTCTACTGTGTTTAAATTATTTGGCTCATCATCACACCCAGACTTAATGAAATTACAGTGTGAATTGGGGGCAAACATGAGCTTTAAGGAAGCAGAGTCACGCTTGACTCAACAATGCTGCGGCTATCGCAGAGCCAATAATCATAATAATATTAAAGAAGTTACACACAAAGTAGGAGAAACGCTGAGTACTAAAAAACAAGCACCTATTTCTGAAAGCAAAATAAAATCACCTTCACCTAAAGAACTTGTATTACAGATTGATGGCGGTCATTTGAAAGATAAGGCGGTCGACAAAAGAAGCTTTGAAGCATTAGCGATGAAAATATATGCGCCTAAAAATGTTATTCGAATGGATAAAAATCATACTAGAATTAAAGAAAAGTCCTGCGTTGCATCTGCACTAGACGATAATCAACGATCCATGAAAAAATTGGCATTGTATGCTGCAAAGCAACAAGGGATGACAGAGGAAACAACGGTTATTGCTTTAGCAGATGGCGCAAAAAACTGCTGGCGCGTTACCAGCTACTTAAAAAAACACTGCGCCTCTATTACGGAGATCTTAGATTGGTTCCATATTGCCCTGAAATTTCAACCTTTGATTAGCGCATTAAAAGAGGAACAAAGTGATCTAGCTGAACACGCAAAATGGCGAATTTGGCACGGTGATA
>Ga0316204_10010856_pt1 | contig 11586 bp, 4 predicted proteins | sample 6monrhotite_MG_2_FD_205661 | JGI IMG/M metagenome (GOLD analysis project Ga0316204, IMG submission 205661) | Microbial mat bacterial communities from mineral coupon in-situ incubated in ocean water Damariscotta River, Maine, United States -... | ecosystem: Environmental > Aquatic > Marine >...
GACCTCGGCTGCAACCTGAACGCCTTCACGCAGTACGACATCACCGCCTACATGTCGGTCTGCCCCTCCTGGCAGCTCGACACGCTGCTGCGGCTCGAGAGCCTGCGCATGTCCGCCCCGCTGGAGGGCGTGACCGAGGAGATGGTCAAGACGGAGGAGGAGGTCGTCCGCAACGAGATCCGTATGCGGACGGAGAACGGCAACATCCCGTTCTTCCCCATCCTCGAGTACGTCAACAAGCTGACCTACCCCGAGGATCACCCCTACCATCGCCCGATGGCCGGTGATCACACCACCATCCGCAACATCACCCTCGCCGACATCCAGGAGTGGACCGAGCCCCGGTATGTCCCCGCCAGCACGACCGTCATGGTCGTCGGCGATCTGGGCCTGGAGAAGCCGCAGGACGTCATCACCACGATCCTGCAGAACTTCGACCTCACCCTGCTGCACCCCGACCTGACCGAGGAGCACCTCTACCGCTTCCCGAAGGACGGCTACGACGAGGAGACCGCGGATCCGGAGAACGCGGATCATTGGTGGCTCACCGCCATCGACCCCGAGACCTTCGAGTCGGATGAGAAGCGGCCCCTGTCGGCTCAGGCGGAGCTCGCCCCCCGGTACACCAAGTTCGAGAACGTCGAGCCCCCCGAGCGCATCCACGACACGCTCCAGGAGTATGAGTCGACCGTCGAGGACTCGACCGTCATCGTCACCTGGAGCCTGCCCCCCGGGTACCAGGGCAACGACACCCTGATGAACCTGACCGGCGCCTACCTCTCGGGCGTCATCGCCGGCTCCCCCGGCTCGCCGTTCGGTGAGCTGGACGAGCCCGGCATGATTGAGTTCGGCGGCTGCGGCGCGCTCGCGAACAAGCAGATCTCCACCATGGTCTGCTCCGCGACCATCGAGGAGGACACCAAGAAGCCCGAGAACGTGGCTGAGGGCATCATCGACCGCCTCTACCTGCTCTCCAACCCGGACATGCAGAAGTTCCTGAAGGCGGAGCTGAGCCGCGTCCGCATGGAGATGCTGGCCGGCACCTTCCGCTCGCTGGATCTCTACGCCGCGGTCGGCGCCGGTCGCGCCACCGACATCGCCCAGTTCGCCCACTTCATGGGCCAGCCGGAGTACCACTCCGCGCAGATGAACGAGGCCATGACCATCCAGATCGAGGCCATCGCCGAGCTGGTCCAGAAGTACGTGACCCGCAACCGCGCCTCCATGGCGGTCATCCACCCCGTTGACCGCGATGACATCCAGGAGGTCTCGGGCGAGGGCTCGGACCACTACAACGTCTCCAACGACGGCACGAGCGAGAAGTTCGTCGTCCCCACCGACAAGATCACCCCCGATCTGGTGAGGTCGGTCTTCAACGGCCCCGACTTCGACAACCTGAAGGAGTACGACTTCTCCAACGGGCTGCGGGTCGTGGTCGCCCAGCACGGTGAGGCCCCCGTGGCCCGCGCCGCCCTCATCTCCGGCGGCGGCAGCGCCCACGACATGGACGGCGTGGACAACATGCGGTACCGATTCTCCCGCGTTGAGTGGGAGGATCCGCTGAAGATCGGCGGCCGGGTCAGCTGGGGCTACCAGAGCACCCACGAGTCCCTGCAGGTCGAGGCCAGCGCCGGTAACCTCGACGGCATCCTCTGGATGCTGCGGGACGCGACCGACAGCATGGTGGTCGACATGTCCGGCCGCAACGAGTGGATCAAGGACGGCAAGGAGGACGTCGCTGACAACTTCGGGGACATGGAGTGGCACATGGAGGACATGGTCAACGCCCACATCAACCCCGGTCACCCCAACTACACCTACATGGGGATCGACGACTACAAGCGCCTGAAGAAGGTCAAGAAGGGCGAGCTCCAGACGGTGATGAACCGCAAGTGGCAGCCCTCCAACGCGACCCTCCTGATCGTGGGCAACGTGGACCACGACCAGGCGCTGCAGATGGCCAAGACCTACTTCGGCGGCTGGCAAGCCAAGTCCGGCACCCCCGAGTACAAGGCCGCGACCATCCCCGCCCCCAACAAGCCGGTGGGCGGCCAGCAGGTGCTGGTCTTCCCCTCCGAGGGCAAGACCCAGACCGCGGTGGAGCTGCAGTGCCCCGCCCAGTACGTCGGCATCGAGCCCCAGGCGGCCCACCGCGTGCTCGGCACCGTGCTCAACAATGAGCTGAGCACCATCCTGCGCGAGACCGCGGGCGTCGTGTACTCGCCCTACTCCTACTCGACCTCCTCCATCACCGGCGGAGCCACCACCACCTTCGGCGCCCAGGTCCAGAACTCGGCCGCCGCCTTCACGACCCAGACCTACTACGAGCTGGCGAAGAAGATGGAGGACGGTGACTTCAGCGGCGACCAGATCATGCAGGAGAAGTACTCCACGGCGCTGAAGTACGTCATCGGCCAGCAGAGCATGGCTCAGATGGCCGACCGCCTCGAGTACAGCATCGGCTACGGCCGCGACTGGTCCTACTTCGACGCCTACGGCGATGCCCTGGCGAACCTGGAGATCGGGAGCCTGCAGGAGGCCTTTGGTTCCTGCGTCGAGAACTCCATCGTGACCCTGAAGGGGCCGGAGGAGGATGTCGTCGAGGGCCTCAAGGAGGCGGACATCGAGTACGAGCTCGTCGACTGGAAGGAGCGCGGCTACGCCCTCCACGCCGAGCAGGATCCGAAGGGCGCCAAGAAGGCCGCGAAGAAGCGGGCCAAGGCCAAGAAGAAGGCCGACAAGGAGAAGGCGAAGAACGGCGAGACCGACGAGGCCGGTGAGAGCACCGAGTCCGCCGACGCCGCCGAGTAACGCCTCCGCCTGAGATCAGCAGAGGCCGGTGAGGGCAACCTCACCGGCCTCTCTTGCGTTTAGTATGGTCAGGTGCCCTGGCCCCAGACATGATCGCTTCTCCCCTGACGGTGCTCCTCCTCACCGCGGGCAGCGCCGTCGAAGCCGCGGAGACGCCGCGTGAGCTGGCGTTGCTGGTCGGGATCGGCGACTACGCGAGCGGCTATGGAGCGGGGAATCCGGTGCCAGTGTCGGAGCAGTGGCCCTCGCTGGCCGGCCCGCGCAACGACGTGGAGGCGATGAGGTCTCTGCTGATCGAGCGCGGCTTCTCCGACGCGGACATCCTGGTGTTGGAGGATGAGGAGGCCACCCGGGCGGGGATCCAGGCTGCCTTTCGGACGCACCTGGGGCAGGCGCGGCAGGGAGACGTGGCGCTCTTCTACTACTCGGGCCACGGCCACCAGGTCACGGACGACGACGGCGACGAGCGCGACGGCTACGACGAGGCGCTGGTTCCCCATGACAACGGCGGCAGGGAGACTGGCGCCCACTACCTCCGTGACGATGACCTCGACGCGCTGAAGCGGGAGGTGGCGACGGACGAGCTCGTGTTCATCATCGACGCCTGCCACTCCGGCACCGCCACCCGGGGCGAAGCGGCGTCACGCGGTCATGAGATCCCCGCGGGCCCGCCGGCCGAGCTCAGGGGTGAGGGCGAGGATGAAGGCGGCGGCTTCCTCGGGGACGCGCCGCGAGGCTACGTCATGCTCTCCGCCACCCGCGCGGGTGAGCCGGCGGTCGAGAGGCGCGTCGGTGAGGGCACGGAGGTGATGGGGGCCTTCACCTGGCTGCTGGTTCAGGAGCTTCGGCGGGCCGGGGAGCACAACACCTGGGGGCAGGTGGGGGCGAGGCTCCGGGGGCGCATGTCGGCGGAGCGCCTCTCGCAGGTTCCGCAGGTCGAGGGCGATGTTCAGAAGCGGGTCTTCAGCGGCTACTGGGGGAGCGCGCCGCGCCGCTTTCCGGCCCGCTACAGCGCTGGCGGCGTACAGGTGGCGGCCGGCGGGCTCCACGGCCTCGGGGTGGGGGACATGCTGGGGGTCTATCCGGCGGGCGGGGCGGAGCTGCTCGCGGAGGCGACGGTCACGGCGCTCTCGCCGACCCGCGCCGCGGCGACGCTGGACGCCGTGCACAGCGTCACGGCGGACGTCGCCCGGGCCGGGGTGGAGGTCGCGATCCTGCGCTCGGATCTCCAGCTCTACGCCCCGCGCCTGGACCTGACGGCGGCCCCACGGGCGACCCGCGAGGCGCTGCTGGCCTTCGCCCTCGCGCGGAACATCCGGCGGGAGGATGTGGCGCTCAGCGAGGAGGAGCGCTGGACACAGGCGCCGGGCGATCTGGTCATTCAAGCTGTCGACGGCGGCGAGCGGCTGCGGCTGGCGCGGATCACGGATGAGGTCGGGAATGACTGGGTGATCCCGATCCCGACGGCCTGCGGGCAGCCGACCGCCTGGGACATCGCGGCGGACCACCCGGCGCTGACCGAGCTGCTGCGGCAGGCGATCGAGCTGGACCGGGCGCGTTCGCGCCTCCAGGGGCTGAGCAATGCGGGGGCGGGTCGGCTGGAGGTGTCGTTGGGGCTGGAGTACGACACGTCGACGGAGGGCGAGCTGCCCGTCAGCGGCAGCTACGATCTCCAGGCGCGCAACCATGAGTCAGAGCGCTCGATCTATGTGGCCATCCTGGAGCTTCGCACCGATGGGGGTATCCAGACGCTGTTTCCGCCCGAGGGGGCGGGGCGCGACAGGTCACTGGTGCCGCCGGGTGAGACGCTGACCGTCGCGTCGATCGCGGCGGATGGAGTGCCGGGTACGCTGAGCTGGGCGCTGATCGCGACCGCTGACTACACGGACTTCGGGCCGCTGGAGCAGCGGGTGCGCTGCCACCCCGACGCGCTCCGTGGGGCTCCAGACGCCTGGAATGACGCGCTGACGGCGGCCTTCTCCAGCTCGGAGAGCCCCTGGGGCACGGACGTGCGCTACCTGAAGCTGGTGGAGTGATGGAGCGCGGACAGCAGCTGGGTAACTGGACCGTGGTGGAGACGCTGGGCGAAGGGGGGATGGCGCGGGTCTACAAGGTGAGGCACGACACCCTCGACAAGTCCCGCGCGCTGAAGGTGCTGACGACGAGCGACGCCGAGGCCAGCGGGCGGCTGCTCAAGGAGGCGTACGTCCAGGCCAACCTGGAGCACCCCAACATCGTCGAGGTGCTCGACCTGATCCCGATCGGGGGCTCGGTGGGGCTGCTGATGGCCTGGATTGACGGCCCACAGCTGGACGTCTGGCTGACGGACGCCCCCCGGTCGCTGGCGGAGCGTGAGGCGGCCTTCAAGGGCATCGTGCGCGGGGTGGCGGCTGCCCACGCGCGGGGCTGGGTGCATCGGGATCTCAAGCCACAGAACATCTTGATGGCGCGTGAGGCGGGGCGCTGGGTGCCCAAGATCACGGACTTCGGGTTGGTGCGGTGGGGGGCGACGGCTCAGCCGGAGAGCCTCGCCGATCAAGCGCGCACCCGGGCCGGTCAGTTCATGGGAACCCCGGCCTACATGGCCCCCGAGCAGATCTACGATGCGTCCAGCGCCGACGAGCGCTCGGACATCTACGCGCTGGGCTGCATCCTCTACCACCTCTGCTGCGGGGCTCCGCCCTTCGAGGGCTCGGTGGAGTCGATCGCCAGGGGCCACATCTCCGGCGGGTGGCGTCCGCCGAGGGAGCGCGTGCCCGAGCTGCCCGAGCCGCTGGTCGACGCCATCGAACAGGCCCTGCGCCTGGAGCCCGCCGAGCGCCCCGGGAGCTGCGAGGCGCTGCTGGCGATCCTGGGGGACTCCACGGCGTCGCCGGTCTCCACGCTGTCGCCGCCGGCCGTGGCGCTACCTGTGGCTGTGGCGAGCCCGCCGAGGGAGGGGGCTCCCCGGGGGCGGAGCTCCGCATGGCTCGGCGCCGGCCTGCTCCTGGCGGCTGTCGCCGTATTGGCTGTCATGGGCTCTCCGAATCCGACGGGCGCCGCGGTGGGGATCGCCGCGGTGGAGGAGCCGGTGGACGCCGCGCCGCTGTCGTTCATTGACAGCGACGCCTTCGACGCGGCGCTGTCGGAGCAGCTCGCGCGGGAGCCCGCGGAGGTGATGGTCGAGGTGCCGTTCCCGTTCGACGTCAACGACGGCATGCCCCGACGCATGAACGCCTGGATCAGCGCGGTCAAGAGCGCCGGCGGCCGGTTCTCCGTGGACACGGTCGAGGGGCATGTGCTCCGGGGGGCGGGCCGCGAGGCCTGGGAGGTCGCGCTGGAGGCGCTGGGGCACATGGAGACGCAGCAGCGGCTGGCGCAAGCGCGGGGCTACGACGTCCTCCTCCTCTGCACCTCGGATGCCCAGGTGCTCCAGGTGGTGTTTCGCCGCCGCTGACTGTGTCACATTTTTTGTGTCATATTTTTGTGTCATATTTCTGTGTCATATTTCTGTGTCACATGACTGTGTCAGAAGACCGTACAGCCGGTCTCGTCACAGAACGCCAAGATGGGGCCGAGCAGTCCCCAATCGAAGGACTCATCGAGGGCGCTGTCATAGAGACTATCTGGTGAGTTACCAATAGTGAACTGTGCGTCGATCAGCGCCAGCGGTACGCTGTTGTTGTAGATGGCGCCGCCTGCCTCGTCCTCGTTTAGAGCCACGTTGCCGCTGAAGCTCACCTCCAAGAGCGTGCTGCTCCCGTCAGCCTCGTTGTAGATGGCGCCGCCGTAGCCGGCGGTCTCATTGCCGCTGAAGGTGCTGTCCCCGATGGTGAAGCTCGTCGAGGTCTCACCTGAGCCGGTGGCGTAGAGCGCGCCGCCGTCACCGCTGCTGCTGTTGTCCGAGAGCTCACAGCCGAGCAGGCTGACGTCGCTGCCTTCGCCGATGTGGAGCGCCCCGCCCGTGCCGCCCGCGCCGCCGACGTTGTCTGAGAGGGTCGCGGCGGTGAGCGTCAGCAGGGTCTCCTCAATCGCGATCGCGCCGCCGCCAGTGGAGGCGCTGTTGTCCAGGAATGCCGTGTCGCTGATGTGGACCTCACCGCCGCTGGTATGGATCGCGCCGCCGCTGCCCTGGGAGTCGTTGTCTGTAAACAGTGAGTCGCTGATATTGAAGACACAGTCATTGATGGAGGCGACGGCCCCGCCGATGTCTCCCTGGTTCTCGTTGAAGACGACGCTGACGATGGAGACCTCGGAGCTGCCTTCACACCAGAGGCCGCCGCTGGTGACCAGCGAGCTGCCCTGGGAGACCGTGAGGTTCTCGAGGTGAAGCGCGACGGTCTCGGTCTCGGGGAGCTTCAGGACGCGCCACTGATCGGCACCCGAGAGGATGATCTGATCGGGGGACTCCGCCACGCCGATGATGGTGACGTCGTCGAGCACTTCAAGCTCTGTGTACCAGGTGCTCGGGCAGAGGTAGAGCGTGCCGGGGTCGCTCATGGAGACCACCGCGGGGGCGGCCTCGGTCCCAGACAGTGTGGCGGTCCAGTCGAGGATAACGCCGGCGTTGTTCACCCAGGTGGCGATGCCTGAATCGGAGGCGTCGCCATCACAGTCGCTGTCGACACCGTCGCAGTGCTCCACGGCGCCCGGCCAGGCGTCAGCGTCGCTATCATCACAGTCATCACAGGAGGAGTAGCCGTCGCCGTCCACGTCGGGGAAGCCCTCGTCCGTGCTCATGTCACAGTCATTGTCGACTTCGTCGCAGTCCTCGATGGCGGCGGGGCTGATCGCCGCGTCAAGATCGTTGCAGTCGCCATCTGCGGAGGTGTAGCCGAGGGGGGCGGTGCAGGTCGCGCGCGAATCTCCGTTGCCGTACCCGTCCCCGTCACGATCTCTGAACCAGGTCGAGCGGTCGATGGCGTCGGTGTCGGTGACCCCGTCGCAGTTGTTGTCGAAGCCGTCGCAGATCTCATCCGCTTCAGGGTTCACGCTCGCGGAGACATCGGAGCAGTCGCTGTCATCCCCGACGTGTCTGAAGGGGGCGTCGCAGGCGACGGTGCCCGCGTCCGGATCGCCGAAGCCGTCTCCGTCGATGTCCGCGTACCATGTCGGCGCGCCCAGCGCGTTGCTCTCGTCGATGATGCCGTCGCAGTCGTTGTCGATACCATCACAGAGCTCGGTAGCGCCGGGGTTGGCGTCGGCGTCTGTGTCATCACAGTCGTCACCTGTCAGCGAGACAAACCCGGCGGGGCGATCGCAGGCAGCGGTCGACTTCAGGGCGTCACCGTAGCCGTCTTGATCCCAGTCTGTGTACCAGAGGGTCATGTCGACGGCATCCTCGTCGATAGCGTCGTCGCAGTCCTCATCGAGGTCATTACAGAGTTCGTCCGCGCCCGGGTTGATGTCCTCCTCCGAGTCGTTGCAGTCATCCTGGTTGGGGGCGTGGTTCTCCTTAATCCTGTCGCAGGCTTCGTACAGCGCGCCGCCGTATCCGTATCCGTCCATATCTCCATCGCTGTACCAGGAGAGAGTGTCGACAGAATCCTCGTCTACAGCGTCATCACAGTCATCATCGATGTCGTTGCAGTGCTCCGCCGCGCCGGGGTGGCGAAGCTCGCCGTCGACGGCATTGTCATCACAGTCTGTCTTATCGATGGTGTAGCCGCGAGCGGGGTAACAGACCTGGATGGCGTCCTCCGGGTCACCGTACTCATCTCCGTCCCTGTCCGCATAGACGAAGCCTCGATCGATGGCGTCGAGATCGATGACGCCGTCGCAGTTGTTGTCTGCCTTATCACAGACTTCATCCGCGCCGGGATGGATGGTTTTATCTGTATCGTTACAGTCTGTACCTCCGACCCCTATCGCGTTGACGCCGTCGCCGTCCGCGTCGAGGAGATCCTCACCGTCGCAGTCCTGGTCGATGCTGTCGTATGGAATCTCCTCTGCGCCGGGGTTGATGGAGGCTTCGGTATCATTACAGTCGAGATCACCGGTGAAGCCGTCGCGATCGTAGTCCTCCGTCTTTGCCTGGCAGCCGAGAAGGGACAGCCCGAGAGTCACAATGGGGAGCAGTCGAAGAACACTCATCGGGGAACTCCAAGGGTTGGTGTGTTCATGCAACCACAGCTTCCCCCTGTGGTTCAAGGCGGCGCAGGTGTGATACCGTGCGGTAACGGAGATTGTTGGATGTCCCTGTTTTTTGCGGCTGCTGTCGCCCTCTTTGCCGACCCCGCAAATGCGGCTGAGCAACTAACTCGCAGTGAGCTTTCGGAGTCCATCACAGTCGAGGGGGCCGCGTCCGAGGCCTACGCGCGGCAGGTAGCGTTGGTGATCGGAATCAATGACTACCAGGACATCGGGGTGCCGGATCTACGCTTCGCCGAGAATGACGCGAAGGAGGTCGCGGCGCTGTTGGAGGAGAGCTACGGCTTCGAGGTTCGCCCGCTGTACGGCGATGACGCCACCCGCGTCAACATCCTGCGGGCGCTCGGGGCGCTCCGGGACGAGCTGTCGTGGGAGGACGGGCTGCTCATCTACTGGGCGGGGCACGGCAAGGAGCTGAAGTCCGTCAGCGGTGATGTCGTCGCGGGGTACTTCATCCCCCAGGACGGCTCCATGGCCCGCTCTGAGATCGACGGCACCAGCATCGACATGGCCCACATCAAGGACATGGTGGTCTCGCAGATCGCCGCCAAGCACAAGCTGGTCGTCATCGACACCTGCTTCAGCGGGCTCATCGCTACCCGCAGCGGTGAGGTCGCGCCGGCGGCGGTCGACGTGCAGTTCATCCGGGAGTTCACCGAGCGGGACTCCGTGCAGGTGCTCACCGCCGGTAAGTCCGACCAGCGGGTGCTGGATGGGGGCAAGGGAGGGCACTCGGTCTTTGCCTACCACCTGCTGACGGCCCTCCGGACCGAGCGGGAGTTTGTGACCGCGAGTCAACTCTACGGCGAGGTGATGCAAGAGGTGCATCAGAGCGCCAACGCTCGGGGGCACACCCAGGTGCCTGACTTCCAGCGCGTGGAGGGCAGCGGAGACTTCGTGTTTCTGCGTGAAGGGGCCGCGCTGCCGCCCCCCGTGGCGAAGACTCTCGTGAACAGGGCGTCCGTCGAGCAGACCCCACATCACGGCCTGAGCGCGACCAGCGCCGGGCTGACCGCGCTGGGCGGGGTGATGCTGGGGGTCGGCAATGGCCTCGGCTACTACGAGGACAGCGCTGCGCTCGGCCTGCTGGAGCAGCAGGGCTTCGAGTATCAGGTTCAGGTTCCCATCTTTCGGGCGAGCGGGGCGGCGCTGACCGCGGCGGGCGGCGCGGGGGCCGCGTGGCGGCTGGCCATGGATCGGCCCGAGCGGCGCGCGACGGCGCTGAACGTCGCCGGTGAGCTGCTGCTGGCGGGCGGCGGCGCGGCGCTGGGGTGGGCCGCTGGCGGGCGGTACTACGGCTACACCTTCTGCGGCGGAGACACCCCGGAGAGCTGCGATCAGTACGAGACGGCGTACGATCCGGGGCGCAACGCCAGCAACCTCGTGGGAGGCGCGGCGTTGCTGACCGCCGGGGCCGTCAGCGTCGGTGTCTCACACTGGCTTGAGAAGCGCTGACCCGCGCTCAGTAGCTGCTGCCGGGGATGACCACGATGATGTCGTAGGTGTCGAGCAGCAGAGTGTCATCGGCGATGATGTTCAAGGTCATGTTGAAGTGCTGATCGTCCTCGCTGGCCGCGACGGTTCCGGTGAAGGTCAGGGTGAAGTCGAGGGTGTCGACCTCGTCGGGGTCGATGTCCTCGTAGTACTCGGGCTCGATGCTATCGACCATCCCGTACTCGTCGCCCTGGACCACCAGCTCGACCTTCTCCCACTCCAGGCGCGCCACAAGCTGCTCGACGGCCAGGATCACCTTCTCCTGGAACTCCTCCTCGAAGTTGGAGCCGGACTGGCTGGTGGAGAAGACGAGGGGATCGTCCACGTCACCGTCCTCGTCCAGATCCGCGATGGAGTTGGTCGCCCAGGCGAGGTCTTCCATCTGCGAGTAGGGCGAGGTCGAGCTGTCCGAGCTGCCGGGGCCGACGTCGACGCCGACGACGAAGCCGCCGATGTCCGCCACCGCGCCCACCACATCACCCATACCCGCGTCGATGGGGCAGCCGCCGGGTACGGCGGCGAGGGTGGAGTTGGTGGAGTCGGGATCGCGGATGTAGTAGTCCGTCGCGTAGAAGATGATGGGCAGCGCGAACTCGCGGAAGCCCACGCCGCCGATCTCCCCTTCGCCGCTCGATGAGCCCGCGCCCTCCTGGGTGCCGCCGAAGGGGTCGGAGGCCGCGCGCTTGAACGGCGGGACGTCCTCGCTGGAGTCATAGGTGCGGCTGCAGTCCTGGTCGTAGCCCACGCCGGAGGCCGCCTGGTACAGCGCCTCCATGTCCGACTCCTGGGTGTCGGCGCCGCTGTGGATACCGAGGCCGTTCAGCGCGCCCTGCGCGTCGCCGACGTCGTCGGTGACCTGCTGCTGGAGGATGAAGGGCTTGTCGCCGCTGGAGCCCATGCCGCCGTAGTTGTAGTCGTCGAAGGTGCCGACACCGAAGGCGAGGTTCTCGAAGGTGCCCTCCAGCTCGGCGGCCACGTCTGCGAAGCGGCTCGCCGCCACCTGCAGGGTGCTGGACATGGAGCAGGTCGTGTCGAGGAGGAAGACGATGTCTCCGTACTGGAGCTTGAGCTCAAAGGGGAAGGTCTGCTCCACGGAGGTGCGCTCGTCGACCTCGATGTAGATGCCCTCGATGCTCTCGCCCGGGTCGCGGG
>Ga0316204_10010857_pt1 | contig 11586 bp, 10 predicted proteins | sample 6monrhotite_MG_2_FD_205661 | JGI IMG/M metagenome (GOLD analysis project Ga0316204, IMG submission 205661) | Microbial mat bacterial communities from mineral coupon in-situ incubated in ocean water Damariscotta River, Maine, United States -... | ecosystem: Environmental > Aquatic > Marine >...
AGATATTCACCGAGACCGCTTCTGGTGCGAAGAGGGACCGCCCCGTGCTGGCCGAAGCGTTAAAATACCTTCGTTCAAACTCCGACGATAAATTGATCGTATTCAAGCTCGACCGCGTCGCCCGCAGCCTCCCGCATCTCATCGACATCATGAACGATCTCAATGAACGAGAAATTGGTTTTCAGAGCCTGACCGAAGACATCAACACGTCTACACCTGGCGGAAAATTGCTGTTTCACATCATGGGTGCAATATCCGAATTTGAACGCGACCTTATCCGTGAGCGTACCCAAGCTGGATTAAAGGCCGCAAGAGCCAAGGGCCGCATCGGTGGGCGACCACGCCAGATGACAGAAGACAAGATCAACGCGGTTCGTGAACTGCTGGCCACAGGGACGCCGGTGAAGGACGCCGCCGCCGCCGTGGGTGTGTCGGTACCCACACTGTATCGATGGCTACCTGGTACATCTCGATGAACCCGTACTTGATGTCTAGCGTAGGTCTCTCATCGCCCCGCAGCCACACTGCATCGTTCACAATCTGGAAAAAGCGGTATGTTCACGGCGCAGGTTTTCCGACCAGCCGCTGAAGCTGATGATTTGATTGTCATTTTATTCAATCCTTGGGCGGTTCAGGTGGCCATTCTTAGGACCAATTCACCATACCTACCCTGTTCTGGTCATGTTGGTCGTAATCTGAGCTTGGTGATCCATCTCCCGACAGTCTGTAACACCAGCTTCGCTGACGGCCCTGTTTTTGTTGGGTGTTGATGGTTCGCTGACCTACCCCAGGTTAAATCTAAGATAGGACTCCTGAAGGTAGCATCTGAACCTGTGAACGTTCCTCCGAAACCTTTTGACTTGATCAAGAACCACCGTCGCATTGCTCATCCATTTGTGAAGCCACCTGTTGGCGTAGTCCAAATCCTTGAAACCATCTTTGATACGTTGCCGACGCAGTTCAGTTTCGAGTTCCGTGACACGGCTGTGATCGATGAGGTCAACGGTTCTGTTGTCACGCACACCAAATGAATAGTTCCGGTTTGGACGGGTCCATGTTGAATCCAATTTGGCAAACTCAAGAACGGCATCAACAGACTCGCTTCCAAAGGCAACCTCGACCTTCTCCATGCTTAGGTATTCTAGGAAGCCTTGCACCCCGCGAGTGACTGTACCATCTGGAAACACGTTGTCTTCGTATGAACGCTTTACGCATACACGCTGCGCACCCGGAAAGGCATCAACGAGGATACCGCGAAGCTCGGCATGTGACAGGGATGGATCAAAGGCTACGAAGTGGATGTGCAACATGCCTATGCGCTCGTGAGGCAACTCATGCCCTTGAAGGCTCTCTGACAGGTCGCCATCTGGCAGGTGAAAGGTGGTACCATCAGCATATTTCAGCACCATGTCGAACTTCCCCCTTGCGATTGCACCGGTGTTCAACCTCGCTAGAGCAGGACGCAGTTGTTTCCGATACCAGCCCACCAACTCGGAAAGGTTCTCATCGAGATCACAGAGCGCCAAGTTGATCGTGACAGCATGAAGGAGGATCAATGGGAGGCCATCAAAGTGTTTAACCATCCGCTGCCCGGCACGTACCCGATAATTGGACGACAGGGTTCCCAAGGCAGTCCCTGTGGCGTTGCAGCGCCCCTCTTTAAGCATGTCCTCTTGAGCTACATATCGTTTGTATCGAGTGCGGCGGGCATTGCTGCACTGATCACACCACTTGCTGTTGCAAGGGTATCGACGTGAACAGGACCTGACCTTCTTGACAATTTCGGGATAGAGCCCCGACTCGTCCAAGACCTTGATGGCCATGTCCTTCTGTTTGGTAGGGACACCGGTAGCAATGCTCTGGTTACGCAGGTTGCGGCGGACCTTTTTCAGGGTAGTCCGTTCTTTTTTCTTTATGCTGCTCATCCGTATTCCATCGCTCCACGCCATCCCTTGCAGGGCCTGCGAGGATATTTAGGAGCATCAGGTCGCCAAAACGACTCCTGCGGGTCACCCAGCAGTGAATTGGTTTATTCTGGGGGCCTTCTCTGGGGTGCATTCGATAAATACACGTGGAGGAAAACCTGATGAACACCCACACCATCACGATCAAGAATGTTGATAGCGAGACGGCAGAGATGCTCAGAGACATCCGACTGGATGAACGCAGGCAGCTTGCAGTGATACTTGCCGACTGTGTCCGGTCATACTGGGATTGCACCTACGCTGACAATGATTATCCACCACAGTCAGCCTAGCCGCCTTGATCAAATTCCAAGCGAAGCCATCGTGCCGTTTGTATACCTGATCATCGACTTCAATACATTGGACGGTGCCGCATCTGGGTTTACGATGCCTTGGTCGGCGAACAATGCGGCTTCGGCAACCCGTCGCGCCTGCAAAGTCATTGCTATGCGACCGGGCAGTCCCATTTGTGGCCTGACATGCCGGTACGCATCAACAAGATATGATTCCAAAGCAGCCTGATATTTGCCGGTGACAAGCAGTTGCAGTTCACGCTGATACACCTGTTGCTCATCGATCAGAGGCAGCTTGGCATCACGGCGCACCATGATGGAATGCTGAATCCCATCGAGGATGGCCTCCCGCTCCGACGGAGATATTGCCAGTAGACCGGCTGGTGTCCTGGCTTTATTTTTCACGAAAATTCCTCCTATCATGTCTGGCCGACACGCATAAATGGTGCGGTCATGTTAGACTATGCACCGACTGAATTCCCGGCATCACCGTAAGATACGGACATTATTTACCTAAACAGGATAGCATTTCACACTGCTCGATATACGAGTTAACCAATCACTTGAAGCAGGTTCCCGATCCACTGCTCAACGCTTCTATGACTTTGACATTGCGGAACGGCATGTAGACTATTTCATGCTTGGATCGGGTATTGATTAAGGTTGGCGGGTCGGGTCATCAATTCAAGTCGGTTTTTAGATTTAATCGTCTGCCCCAAACAGCCGCCCGGCTAGTCCTTGCAGGTATGGACCTATGTTCGCCGCAGCATAAGCAGGAGCAACCACCATCGCTTCTGTCATCACCCGTCCAGCATCGACAATGAACGATGCCTGTGCAGCAACCTTACCACTGCCACCAGCATCCACGACTTCAATGTACCACCGATGATGCGCAGACATGGCATCGCCGCCATTCCGATTGATGAAATTTGCTATCTCGTCTTCCAGTGGCACACCGGCTTGCAGGTGGATGATACCAGTGACCAATGGGAGTGGAAGCATCCTCGGCATTGAGGAGGCGAGATCGGAAGTGTGGATCGAATAGAGCATTGTGGGGTCCCTTTCTGTTACCACCGTATTTGGCCAAAAGGTCATGCGCAGGTTGAAGGTTCCTGAAAGATCAGGTCAGCGGATATTGTCTATCCGACATACTGATTGGATCACCGCGTTTCAGTCCTGTTTTGCTTGGGAATTGATAAGCCGGAGCCGGGCCGCATAGTGGTGTCGAACATCAAGCAGTGGCTTACCAGCAGCCCGCAGTTGCGCGTTATGCGCCCATAGTCGTTGGAGAATGCGTTGCCGCTGTTCAGCAGTCGGACGCCGATCAGTGTGGCTCATAGTTTATTCCTCACGAACGATAGCGATTGCATTCGCCCATAACTGTGCCTTCACAGCGACTCGCAATCGCTAGGGTAGTGCGCATATCAAGTTGAAGGTCATGAAGTTGTGCTGCATGTTTCGCACGTAGGTCATAATCACATCAAACAATAATGGGCCGCAACAGGCCGCGCAGGGATACCACCAAGAATGCCAGTACTCGATTGGATCGGCAAAAAGGCCGTCGTCAACCACCACCGTGAAGTCCCCTACCGGTTGATCCACTGTGATGGGGAACTGTCGGCTGGCGATCCGGACTCTGGTAATTTGCTTGTACAGGGCGATAACCTTGAGGCGTTGAAGGCATTGCTGCCGTACTATGCGGGCAAAGTGAAGTGCATCTACATCGACCCGCCCTACAACACCGGGAGTGAGGGCTGGGTTTACAACGACAATGTCTCGTCCCCCGAGATCAAGGCTTGGCTTGGGAGGGTTGTGGGCAAGGAAGCCGAAGACCTCTCACGTCACGATAAGTGGCTTTGCATGATGTATCCCCGCCTTCAGCTTTTGCGGAAGTTCTTACGCGAAGATGGGGTTATGTTCGCTTCGATTGACCACAATGAAGCAAACGTGTTCGGGCTTTTGTTGAATGAGGTGTTCGCGGGTTACGAGATCATAGCAATCCCCGTTGTAAACAACATGAAGGGACGTAACGACCGTGAATATATCGCGACTTGTCATGAATACATGTACTTGGTGGCGAAAAAAGGTTTCGAGTCATTTGGTCTACCGCTTTCTCAAAAGCAACGGGCAGAATTCAAACACATAGATGGTGACGGATATGCCTACGCCTCACGCGATCTTAGAAAAAGAGGCGGGGCTGATACCAGGGAGCTACGGGAAGGACTCTGGTTCCCAATTTACAAGGACCCAGAGTCTGAGAAGCTATCGCTGGAACCAAACGAAGGCTGGATAGCAATATACCCAATGAAAAAAGACGGCACCGAGGGATGTTGGCGTTGGGGAAAGACCCGAGTCGAGAAATACATTGATACCTTGATTCCGAGCTTCGCCCGAGCCAGCAACAAGTGGAATGTGAGCTACCGAGTCTACCTGGACGCAGAACGCGAAGAAGCACTTTATGAAGATGATCCTGACGATTTTTCTGAGGACTACGACGACGAGACAGAAGAAGTGATTGAGCGAACTACAAAGCCAAAGTCGTTCTGGTGGGGGCCTGAAATTTCGACGGACAACGCGGGAAAGGCCCTCAAAGATGTCTTCGATGGCCAGAAAGTCTTCGACTACACAAAGCCAGTCCCGTTGATTCAACGCATCTTACATATGATCGGTAAAGATGACGCTCTGATACTCGATTCATTTGCAGGGTCAGGCACAACTGGCCACGCTGTTTTGGACATGAATAAGCAAGACGGTGGCAAGCGTCGCTTCATTCTCGTAGAAATGGATGAAGATATCGCCCAGAATATTTCGGCTGAACGCCTAAAACGTGTGGCGACCGGCTATAACCAAGGCGGGAACCCAGAGAAACCCGTCGAAGGTCTTGGTGGCGGCTTCCGCTACTGCCGTCTTGGCACCCCACTTTTCAATGAATTCGGAGATATTGATACTGGTGTGACCTTCCCCGACCTCGCCGCCCATGTCTTCTTTTCCGAAACCGGATCACCACTGCCCCAGAAGGTTGATGGCTCCACATCCTTGATCGGCCAGCACAAAGATAAGCTGGTTTACCTGTTGTTCTCTGCCGCTGAACAGGGCTTTGCCCGGGAGGCTGCGGGCAACGTGCTGACTCCGGATGCATTGGCCGAATTATCACCTATCCCCGATGACTTTGAAGGCAACCGTGTTGTCTTTGCCGAAGGGTGCACCGTGATGTCGGATCGGTTAAAGGCCGAGCGCGTCGTGTTCAAACAAATCCCCTACCAAATCGAGGGGAATTGATATGGCTGGTGTCGTCCTGGACCTAAAAGAATACCAGCAAGCATCGTTAGATAAGTTTCGTGATTTCCTAGCAGATGTTCCGGTGGATGGGGCCATTGTCGCCTATTACAAAGCGACCCGTAATCCATATGTGGACGCACCACAGATCGCCGAAGGCACACCCTATGTTTGTATTCGCATTCCAACCGGTGGAGGTAAGACCATCGTCGGCGCACACTCTGTCGGCGTTGCGGCCAAGGAATTCCTGCAAGCCCCGAACCCGATGGTTCTTTGGCTGGTACCATCCACTCCGATCCTTGAACAAACCATCAATGCGTTGAAGAACGTCGATCACCCTTATCGTGCTGCATTGGCCAAGGATTTCGGACGCGACATTTCGGTCCTAACAAAATCCGAGGCTTTGGCGATGTCCCGTGCTGATGCGGAGGGTGGGGCGTGTATTATCGTTTCGACCATCCAATCCTTCCGCAGAGAGAAGGAGAACGGCCAGGAGGATCGAGAGGGTCTGAAGGTCTACCAAGACGCCGGAGCATTGATGGGTCACTTCTCGGGCCTCTCAGAGGCCCAGGAAGCGCGTCTGGACAAGGTGGACGGCACGGATCGACCAGTGGCCTCCCTGGCCAACCTGTTGAAGCTACACCGCCCCATGGTGATAGTGGATGAGGCGCACAACGCCCGCACATCGCTTTCGTTTGATACACTGGCCCGGTTCGACCCATCTTTGATCTTGGAATTGACCGCGACACCGCAGACAAAACATGATCCGACGAAGGACCTGTATCCATCGAATGTGCTCTATTCGGTTTCAGCGGCTGAGTTGAAGTCTGAACAGATGATCAAGATGCCGGTCAAACTGACCACTGATCGTGATTGGCGTAAGACGGTCGGTGCCGCACTCGACTGTCAGGCGGCGTTGGAAGAGGCTGCGAAGGCCGAGCAAGAACAGACTGGTGAATACATACGCCCTATTATCCTGTTTCAGGCTCAATCATCCAGTCAAACTGACCCCAACAGGATCACCTATGACAAGGTCGAGGAATTCCTGCGGAACGATAAACGGGTCCCCGAAGACCAGATCGCTGTCCATTCAGGCACCCGCAAGGACCTCGACAATGTTGTTGATATTGAAGACCCGGAATGCCGTGTGCGCTACATCATCACTGTCCAGAAACTCAAAGAGGGCTGGGACTGCCCATTTGCTTACGTTCTCTGCTCTGTGGCGGAGCAAACCTCTTCAACGGCGATTGAACAAATTCTTGGCCGCGTTCTCAGGATGCCAAAGGCAAAGTTAAAGAACCGACCTGCGCTGAACGACGCATATGCGTTCGTAGCCTCATCCAGTTTCAACGACACGGCACAACGGCTGAAGGACGGATTGGTTGATGGTGCAGGCTTCAATCGTGCCGAGGTAAACAGTCTTGTCGCTGATCAATCAGACATGGGCTACGACATCGCAGCCGCAGAGACGGACCATCAATCTGATACCATCGATGACGATATGCCTGTGTCGGAGATTACGACAGCCATCGGAAAACTTCCGGCATCTGTACGGTCACGCATCGGCTTTGATGAAACGGCGCGTACGTTCAGTTATCGCGGCCCTATGACCAAGGAGTCTCGAAACCTTATTCACCTCGCCCTGGCTACGTCGCCGAAAGCGGCAAAGATCGTTGACCGACTCTATGCCAAGACCAACAACTTCCAGACATCCGCTGCTGAAGACGAGGACAAGCCACCATTTATCGTTCCGATGTTGGGCTACCGCAAACAAGGGACGTTGGAACTGTTCTCTCAGGAACACTTCTTGGACCTCCCATGGCGTCTTGAGGACTGTGATGCGACTGACATCGTAAACCGCTTCCGCATCGTGGATCGGTCGGAGACGGGCCAGATCGATGTGTCCGACAAAGGTAAGGTCGAGATCAGTTTCGCGCAGCGGCTACAGGGTGAATTAGCTGCGGTCGTGCAGGAACCTTCATGGACTTTGCCACGGTTAGCGAATTGGCTCGATGCTGGTATCAGCCACAGGGACATAACCAAGCCAAGCGTGGTCATTTTCCTCTCGAATGCCCTGAAGGCCATAGAGGAGAGCGGCATCAGCATAGATGAGATCGCACGGCACAAATACGACCTGCGAAACTCTCTACGGCAATTCATAGCCGATCTACGCGCTGAACGTCAGACTGGTAACTACAATGCTCTGTTTGCAGCAGAAGCTGACGAATTCTCGACGAGTTCTGAATTATCGATGATTTTCGACGACCAATCCTACAGCTACAACCAACCCTACTCTGGTGCGACCAAGTTCAACAAACATTATACCACCATTGTTGGCGACCTGAAGCCGAGTGGTGAAGAGTTCGATTGCGCGGCATACATCGATAATATGGATGAGGTGCGATATTGGATCAGGAACGTCGAAGGCAAACGCTCATCTTTCTGGCTCCAGTTGCCAAAGCAGAAGTTCTATCCAGATTTTGTCGCGATGCTGAACGACGGTCGGATACTGGTAATCGAGTACAAGGGGCAACACCTATATGACGCTGAAGAACCCAAGCGGCAAATCGGCGCGGTCTGGGCCGACTCCAGTGGTGGAAAGTGCGTATTCTGCATGCCGACCGATAGGCATTTCGAAACGATCACGAAAGCTATTGCCTCGTAGGGCCTCTCTTCTAAGCGATGTGGCTGATAGATTTGCGGCGAGACTTTTTAGAAAGCGAACAAGATATGAGAATGAATAAGAAGACACTGCCAATCGCAACAATCTGTGCATGGAAGCCCCGGATCGATCCGACACCCGATTACCAACGCCCGCCTGCGTGGAGCCGAAAGCAAAAGCAGTTGCTGATCGATTCAATTCTACGGGAGTATGATATCCCCAAAATGTACTGGATGTCCGTCAACCGCGACGATGGTGTCAAGTATGAAGTCATCGATGGGCAACAAAGACTGCGTTCGATTTGGGAGTATCAAGCCGGTGAATACGGGTTGTCCAAGGATATCGACCCCATCCAAGGTATTGGCTGTGCCGGTAAAAAGTACGCCGACCTCGATATGGATATCAGCACGGTTTTTGATGCGTATAATGTTGATGTAGTGATCATCGACGATGCGGTCCAAACCGATGAGGAGGATGAAGTGCGAGACATGTTCTTGCGCCTTCAGAATGGCACAACCTTGAAAGCCCAAGAAAAACGAAATGCAATGCCGGGACAGATGCGTGATTTTGCTAAGGAGATCGCTGGGCACAAATTCTTTGAAAATTGCAAGTTCTCAAACTCACGTTTCACGTTCGATCTCGTGGCATCACAAATGATTTGCCTGGAAACGGTTGGCGGACCTACCAGTGTGCGCGATGGTGATTTGAACCGTATGTACCGCGACAACACATCCTTCGATACCAGCGGCAAGATAGCCAAGAAGGTGCGCCGTGTCTTAGGCTTTCTGTTGTCCGCCTTCCCTCAGCAAACCCCGGAGTTGGAGCGTTACAACGCCATATCGCTCTATTGCTTGGTTTCGGCCCTCATCGAAGGCTATGACCATTCTGGTCGCGAGAATGACCTAGCCAAATGGTTTATCGCGTTTGAAACGGCCCGTCGTGAAAACGACCGAGTGGACGAAGAAAATCGCGATACCGCGTTGATCGAATATAAAAGGCTGACCAGTTATTCGACAGATGCTGAAGAGTCTATCAGGGGCCGGTTGGAGTATCTGGAGAAGCTGTTCTTCTCCGCATTCCCGGACATCGAACCCAAAGACCCACTCCGCACATTTTCACCTGAACAGCGACTCGCAATTTTCCGTCGCGGCCAGGGGTGCTGCCAAATCCAGAGTCATTGTGAGGGTGAAAAACTGGGTTGGAACGAATGGCATGCTGATCACATCGTACCGCATTCCAAGGGCGGTAAAACCACGGTCACCAACGGTCAGATTGCCTGCCCAAGTTGCAATCTTTCAAAGGGAAGCCAAACTGGCTAAGATACAAGGGGCATATCCAAACAGGCCAGTCCAGCGCACTATCACGGCTAGGAATGTGCCGGTTCAAGAGAACAGGACTAAGCCTATGATCGCCTCACCGCAGGTGCATTAATGTGTAATCGGGTGTTATCCGTCCGCGCCATCACTATTGGAAGGTAGGAAACCCCGTGACATTGGACCAAGATACTTGAGATCAAGTCGAGGCAATATAATCCTGTCCATTACCCGCTCAGCAAGAACATCAGGCATTTTGTAGATGCCAGCACCGTAGGTCTGGAATGAAACACCTCCAACGTAATGGCCCATGACCACCTGCACAAATTCCTGATCAAGTTTCGTGAACGCAAAATGACGAAAACTGTGCCTCAACGAATGTGTGACCAATGATGTTGTATCCAAGCCTGTGCTTGGGTGGGCTTTCCCATATTCTCGGAACAGCCTCATGAAACGTCTAGATATCGCGTTTCCTCGTTTACCACCTTGGGCATGTGGCAAGCCGGGAAAGAGATGCTTTTGTCCCTGCCGAACCATTTCGGCGTGGTAGTCAAGTAACCCAAGACTCACCAAGTCTCGGTGAATCGGTATTGTTCTATTGGACGAGATGTTCTTGACCTTCTTGGCGATGGCTTTGTCCTCGTCGTAGAGGTTCTCAGTCTCAATGTGTGGTACCATATCATACTTGATATCCGAGACGTGCAACTGACTGATTTCGTCGAGTCGTGCACCGGTGTAGAAAAGGATCAAAGGTATCCAAAAATGTTCGGCAGATTTTGGTTGAAACGCTTCCTTTGAAAAGACTGCTTTGATCTGTTCTTCGGAAAACGGTTTGATTGTTTTTTCGGGTGCCTTGGGCTTTTTCAAGAACCCATCGAACGGATTGCGCCAATTGCGATCATCAATCAGGCTGGTTTGTTCAAATCCGTATTGAAGCGTAAGCTTGACCGATAACATGTTCTTGTTCACGGCAGCTTGTCCGAGTTTTTTTATGTCCAATCCTTCAGCCCATGCAATCTGCTCGGTAATCGGCATTGCTCGAACTGCATTTGGTGGTCTGGATGCGAGTCTTTGAAGTGAGTCCCTGAATTCCTCGACCTTCCGCCGGTCAATGTCATTGATTGGCATGTCGCCGTGAAGCTCTTTGAACCTACGAACACCAACGCCAAAGTCATCAATTGCGCTTTGTCCAAGGTCCGAGTTGTCCAAATATTTCTTGAACACCGCTGAGAGCGTCGATGCCGGATTAACTCGCACAGAGCGTGGAGCGGCCTTGTACGCGGCACGGTAACGTTCTTCGAGATCAAGCCCTCGGTCCTGCAACACACCAAACCACTGGTCAGAAACCTCGGGGTTCGATGTCAGGTACTCTGCATGACACTCATCAATCAACGCGGTCCAATCAGTCGAACCCACGTTTATTTTGACATCTCGTAGTTCTATCCAAGCAATGACGTTGTCTTCAAGCTCTCGCCTTGATCTAAAGATTGTCGAACCCATACTCTCACGGATATCCGGTTCGTCTTGGAAGACGTCAGGGAACATATCACGCGGAATGTTTTCACGACTTCTCTCTTGAAAATATTGGCTCCACTGCACTGCCAACCAGTCAATTTCTTCATCTGGGATCAGTCGAAGAGTGCCATCTTCCGCCGCCTTCATTTCTTCATCGGTTTCAACGGTTCGTTTCCGGCACCGTGCTTCAGCTTCCGATCTACTGTCGGTGTTGAGGCTCTCACGCCAAGCCTTCTTACCAAGAATTGACTGAACCTCTTTGCGGACAGGTCTTTCAAACTGATAGATCGACCCTCTTTGGGTGAGGTATTTCATCTTTACAGCCACATGAATACCCACATCGATTCACACACATACCCACACACCATTGATTTCAATTCCCTGTAAAACAAAGGTTATATTGAAATCATTGGGGAATATTCGTCAAGGGGGATGTTTGGAGGCGAGTACCGGAATCGAACCGGTCTAGACGGATTTGCAATCCGCTGCATAACCTACCTGCCCACTCGCCTTCTGAACCCGTCACCTAAGGTTGACGCCCCTCAACGTCAAGCGCTTATGAT
>Ga0316204_10010858_pt1 | contig 11585 bp, 7 predicted proteins | sample 6monrhotite_MG_2_FD_205661 | JGI IMG/M metagenome (GOLD analysis project Ga0316204, IMG submission 205661) | Microbial mat bacterial communities from mineral coupon in-situ incubated in ocean water Damariscotta River, Maine, United States -... | ecosystem: Environmental > Aquatic > Marine >...
TTTTTATGGTAGGCATCGATTTACAGCAGGGATCGACCCTGGGATACCCGAAACAGTACGCCTCCTTAGCCTGTCCCGTATCGACAATCATAAATCAATTGAATATCGGCTCGGCTACAACTTGTAGCTTGGCTGCACAGCTTGAGCTTTTATGTGAGCGATGCTTCATGGCCCGTGACGTGACGACATGGGGCCTTGTCATCAAGCTCCTCTTTGCCACGCTCAATGAACTTGTCATGTTAGTGACAGGAGGTGGTCTTGGGTCTCCAAGAATTAGTCGCTTGTGTGTCAGGCAGATGTGTGGGGCTCGACGATTGGAAAAACCCTCACATTTTCATGCGCATGTTTGGTTGTTGGCCGCAGTTGCCCCTTTAGGCGTTGTTTCTGCCAATTGTTAAATATCAATCCCGTCGAAAGTCTCGTAAAGGCTCTCGCAGTTTCTAGATTAGCGCTAAAACCGCTGCCCAAAATTGGCTAAGAATTGATTCGTATCCGTTATGATATTTATTGATTTATATTGACATTATTAGATTTATTTAATTAATTTAAGGATATTTGTAGCTTTAAGTACCCAGAAATAAACCATTGATAGAATTTTAATCTAATATTAACCATGTTGGTTAATTAATCTGCAATCATAAGACCCTACCTTGAAGGTTCTTATGCTGTGTATAGCGAAGCTTTTTGTCCGTAGAGGGGTATGGATATTTTGCAGTCCTGCTCAGCGTATCAAATTGAAGTTTTCAATGGATTGCTGGAGATCGACAATGGTAGATGTAACTTTCGGGGGGCGAAATAACGCTGAATACCGAAGCGATAAAACTGCGAACAGAATTCAAGGCTACAAATGGCTAATCGCCGGTTCAACGGCATTAGCAACTATTGCTATTCAACCGGCTGCATTTGCAGACGCGGCGGATAGCTCAGCAGCGACTATGGTAGGGCCTGTAGTTGCAACAGCGATGCCGCAAGCACAAGGTGCTAAAGCAAAAGCTGCGAAGCCAAAAAAACCAAAGGCAACAAACATTCGAGACGCTTTCAAAAAGGGCAAGTTTTCCCTCGGCGTGCGTTACCGGTTCCATACAATAAGTGAAGACGCGAAAGAGTTTAATGCGACAGCATCAACTGTGCGTATGCGGGCTGGTTTCCGAACAGCAGAGTATAAAGGCGTGTCCGGCTATCTAGAGTTTGACCATACAGCCATTGTTGGCGCGGATGATTTCAATACGCCCAATGTGCCCCGCCCTGGCTACCCAACTATCGCGGATCCGGCCATAACGGATCTGCAGCAGGCCTATCTTGATTTTAAATTCAAGAAGGGTGAATTGCGTGTTGGCCGTCAGCAACCTGCGCACGATGACAAGCGGTATCTGGGACCTGGAAACTGGCGTCAGAATGCACGTAATTTGGACGGTGTAAGGTTTATCAATAAAAGCCTCAAAGACGTTACGTTTAAATATTATTATCACTGGAATTTCAATCGTCAGTTGGGCGATTCGATTGGTGGTGGCGATTGGGATACAAATGCCCATCTATTCTTTGCAGAATATGCAGGCATCAAGGGTGTCAAGGTGTCGGGCTTCGGGTATCTACTGAAAGTCAGTGACGATGCGAAACAATCCTCGCAGACATTCGGTGGGCGCATCCATGGCAAGCCGAAGATCGGCGAAAAGTCGAAATTCCTGTTTGACGCGCACTATGCGAAGCAGTCTGATTATTCAAACAATCTCAATGACTATTCAGAGCATATTTTCTGGGGTTCTGCTGGCGTGCAAACTGGGCCATTAACGATTAAGGCTGGTTATGAAAACCTTGGTGGTGACGGCACAAATGCTGTTCGTTTTGCGACGGGCGGCAGGCATGCGTTTCAGGGTCTGGCGGATGTGTTCACGGCAATTCCGGCCGACGGCCTAAAAGACGTGTATGGGCAAGTAATTTATAAAATGCCTGACATCGGCTTTATGAAAAAGCCTGCGATCCACGTTCAGTATCATGACTTTAGCGCGCAGAATATCAGCCAAGATTACGGTACAGAATGGGATGTTCGCTTTACATTTAAAACCAAAAACAAGCTGGGTTTCCGCATTCTTTACGCGGATTTTAATTCCCAGGGCTACAAATCTGACAAAAAGCATTTCTTGGTACAGATCAATACAAAATTTTAAAGGCTGTGCCTGCGTGTTTATGGGGGCACGTGGGCCACACCTAGTTAGGAAAATACAATGACTAAGTTTATGATGACACTGTGTGCAGCAGCAGCCTTCCTTTTGAGCACGCCAACATACGCGGACGCAACGCTAGCTGTTATGGCTAACAGAGGCGAATTAGCTGCTATCAAGAAATGGACAGCACTTAGCGAGTATCTCTCAGAAAAAACTGGAGAAAAAATCACACTAGTTCCCTTGCCTGCGTCTCGGGTGCTACCTGCCGCAGCAGCAGGCAGGTATGATTTCTATTTGGTGAACCCTACGCAAAGTGTGATTGGTGCGGAATTGCACGGCAACAAACTGATGGCGACGCTGCGCAAGAAAACAGGAACCGAGTTTGCCGGATTGATTATCACTACGCCAGATACTGGTATAAAAACGGCGGCAGACTTGAAGGGTAAGCATATACTTGCTTTGAAAATTGGTTCAGCGGCTGGTGCCTGGATGTTCCAGTCGTATCATCTGCTTGAAAACGGCATTGACCCCTATAACGACGTAACACTTGAAGAAGTGAAAACCCAGGACGACCTCGCTCTTACGGTGCAGGCTGGTTTTGCTGATGCGGGTTATGTTCGTACTGGATTATTGGAAGGAATGGCTAAGCGCGGGGATATTGAAATGTCCGACTTTGTAATTGTTGACCGGGTAGATGATGCAGAGCTCGGTATGCCGCGCACAACTAAAAAATATCCTGAGTGGTATATGGCCGCCGCGAAAAATGCTGATACTGCATTGATCGCGAAAGTTACCAAGGCGCTGTTTGAACTGCAAGCCAGTGACGTAGCGGCACAGAAAGCAAAAATTGAAGGTTTTTCTCAGCCAGTGGACCCGACAGCGCTTTTGAAAGCTATGAAGGCGCTCAAAGTTGGTCCGTTTAAATAAGACTAGCGATTGCCCTGGCCCCCAAGGTGGTGGGCCAGGCGCTGGGTACCAGTTGAAAGGATAATTATCGTGAATTGGTTTTGGGCCTTAGGGCTGGCACAGAAATTTCTAATTGCTGTAAGTGCGGGTCTTATCATTTTATTCGCAGCCTTTCTAGGCATTTCAACATCGCTTCAAAACAGTATTATGGAAAAAGCGACGAAGGATGTTGAAAAGGTTGTCGAAGATATATCAGACGAAAGTGCGAAAAATGTGCTTGCGGGACTTAGGATAAAGGCCGAAGGAACGGCGGGTATGTTGAGCGAAATTGCACCTGCCGCGATTGCGTCCCGGCAATTAGTGGCATTGAGAACCTATGTCAAAACAGCTGTCCGGGATCCGGATATCGTATATGCGGCATACTTACGGACGAGTGGCCGAGTGATGACCAAGGCGGGTAGCAGAGACGGCCTCACCGAAGATAAAATTGTTTCTATGAATATTGAAAGCGAGGGCATTGCTCTTGGCGTAGTTCAGGTTGGATTTCAGGATTTGCAGGCAGTTAATGAAATCAACGCAATTCGAGACTCTGGCAGAAAAAACGTAGCTATGATTGACGAGCGCCAAATGGAAGCAATGGGTACATCTACGACTTGGATGATCTCTATGTTACTTGGTGTCGCAGTACTTGTAGGTGCTCTCATCACACTGCTGTTTGCAAAGCTTGTCAAAGCCCCACTTCTTGGTGTTGAAAATGCAATGGTTTTGCTTGCGGACGGAAATTTGGATGCAGAAGTTCCCGCTACCAACCGCAAGGATGAAATTGGCCGTATGGCTAGCGCGCTGCAGGTGTTCAAAGAACGCATGATAGAAAATCGAGCACACCAAGAAAAAGAGGAAGAGCGTAAGGCTCAAGAGGCTCAGGAAGAACAGCTGCGGCTGGAACGCGAAGCTGAACGCCGCGAACAAAAATTACTAGCTGAAAAGCAGCAACAAGAACAGGCCGAGGCGGACCGAAAGGCTCTTTTGCTAGATACGGCAAGTGCCCTTGATACAAGCGTAGGTGATAGCAGTTCGCACGTGTTTGATATGGTGAAAATGATCACCGAAAAAGCCCAGGAAATGGCTGAAATAGCCAACAAAACTAAAGGTCTGGGCGAAAACACTGCGAACGAGTCTGAAGCCGTGACGCATAATATTGATACTATGGCTACGGCAATCGAGGAATTGAGTGCATCTATCGCGGAGATTAACCGGATAGCAACGGAATCTTTAAACCTCTCTGAACGGGTGGTTACACAAGCCGAAGACAGCCAGACAAAGGCCGAAAACCTGCGCGAGCATTCGGAGGGCATTCAGTCGGTCGTTGACCTGATTAACGATATAGCGGAACAAACGAACTTGCTCGCGCTTAACGCCACAATTGAAGCTGCACGGGCAGGGGATGCAGGCAAAGGTTTTGCTGTCGTGGCAAGTGAAGTGAAAAATCTAGCCACACAAACTGCCTCGGCTACGGAAGAAATATCTCAATTAATTGAAACTGTGCAGGATGCGACCAGAGAGATGGTTGCAACCACTAGTGATATCTGTTCCATATCCGGTGATATGAAAACGTCTTCGTCGGCAATTTTCGACTCTGTTACCGCACAGGACGAAGCAACGCGCCACCTATCGCTTACAACGCAAGAAACTTCCAAATGTACACACCGGTTGAATTCTTTTGTAATCGACGTGCAAAAAAACACTGAATATACCTGTTCTGCAGCGACCAGCGTTACAGATTTTTCGACTGATCTAGGCGGATCGGTCAATACGATGCGAGACAGCGTTGATGGCTTTATAAGCCAAATCCGCGCGGGGTAGATAGGGTCGGTATGCTCTTTTGGAAGGACAGAGCTGGGTTTATCGATAGCAGGCGGGCGAAAGGAACATCAATGTTTTGTGGCAGACTGTATGTGCAAGCCTTGATAGGGGTAGTATTCCTAATATTGCCCAGCGGCTCAGCTGCTGCCTGCGAGGCACCTGTAGACCCAAACCCGATAACTTTATCAACTGGGTTTAATTGGCCTCATGCGGGTTCCAATAATACAGGGATTTTCCCTGTGATGATGAAAGAAGCTTTTTGCCGAATTGGACGCGAAGTGAATGTCGTTCGTGTGCCAACTGCCCGCAGTATCAGACAGGCAAGCGTTGGTCTTTTCTTTGGCGAGGGTCCGCGCCGCTGGAGTGTGGTAAGCCAATTCACCGATCTGCAATTATTACAGCCCCCGCTGTATCAGCTGAAGTTTATGGCTTTCTCGATTGAACCATTTCCCGATGTTAAAACCTACAATGATTTGGCTGGCTACCGGGCCGCGACGGTTATCGGTCGAAAAAGCGTAGAAGGTAGTCTGGCGGCGGTTTTGGAGGACTTTACAACAGCAAGTAATGAAACGCTGGCGTTTCAAATGTTAAAAGTTGGCCGGGTGGATTTTATAGTAATTGATGAATTGACCGGGCTCTATTTCGCGAAAGCTGTAGGCATCGATAATTTGCATAGTGTCGTGCTGGAAGAGCATCCTTTTCACCTTCTGGTGCATGTCAATAATCGGGTGCTATTGCCCACATTAGGTAATGCACTGCAAGGAATGCATGCTGACGGCACTGTGGCCAAGATAATAAGAGATGTGGTTGGGTGGCCAAGATAATAAGAGATGTGGTTGGCACGGAGTGAATGCATCCCGTGCCGTTGGTGTGTCTTTTTATTCGCCGCCTAAACCGCTAGTTTTTCCTGAGTCTGGGCCTTTTTGCAAAAAGCAATGCCTCCAACTTCTTGCAGCTCTGTTTTGTCCGGAAATTTGCCATTGTTGGCGATGGTACGCTTAAGCAGTTCTAGCAGCGTTTCTTCACCTTCAGCTATTGCCACCATGTCTATGTTTGGGTCATCCAAAATTTCACTATATGAAGCAGTAGGGTAGGGCCCACCCGCTATAATCGGGGTGTCAATGCCGCGGTCACGAAGATATGCCATACTGTCGTGGAAAAAGCCCTTGTAGAAAGTCATTGCGCGGATGCCAATTATGTCTGGCTTATAGGAGAGTACAAGCTTGTACAGATTCTCATAACTGTCAAAATCGATCCGAGATTTGCAAAGCTTGATATCAACCTTGTTTTCCATTTCCCGGTGAACATATGTGGCTAGTGCCATTAAGCCTAGCGGTGGTTCCAGCACGTTATATTCGCGCGAATCTACATCGTCGGTAAAATAGGTCGATAAATCGAGCATGAGAACCTTAAGGTCTGGGCTCTTTTGTGTGGTCTGAACGGGAAAATATTTCTTAAGCTTGGTCTTAAGGTCCGGAATACGCACACTTTCTTCCGCGAACGGTGTATAGGAGCGCAGGTCTGTGCGTTTAATACGTGCCAGTTTTAACACGTCATCCAGGGTCTTAATCTTGGGCGACGGGAAATAGCTATTATATTTTTGGTTCAATTCGTCTTCGCTGAATTGCTCAAGCTGGTGTGGAATAATATTCAGCAAGCGGTCTTTGTTGAGCACATAATCATGAAGAAAACTTGCGCGCACGGCCCGAGTGAATTCAGCGGGGAATGGCAGCGTCGGGGCGAATTCATGGTATGACATATCTTGTGAACCGTCGATCATTTCACGCGGAATTCCAACTTCCAGCGCAAACTGTTCCAGCTCAGTACCCGGGAAAATCCGCACATTATGCAAGTAGGGAAAATCAATCCACTTAATGCTTTTGATAAAATTCAGTGTTTCCATGGCTTCGTCTTCAGTCTCTGACGGGAAACCGTGCATGGCGTTTAGTGTAAGAATAACCGACGGATGTTTTTCCGTAATGTAAGTGAGGTTTTCCTTAAGCACATCAACCTTTAGGTTTTTACGCATAACGGTTTGCATGCGCGGCGAAGCGTGCTCAAGCGACAGGTTGATGCCGACAGAGCCTCCTTCGACCATCAAGTCGATCATTTCTTTTGTCAGCAAATCGCCTTTTAACCCGGTTGGGAAAAAGAACTGCATTTTCAGGTTGTTTTTAATAACCATCTCAAAAAATCGGATGAATTGTTTGCTGTTTACGTTGAAAATATCGTCAATAAACTCAATTCGCCTAACGCCTATATCGTGCAGCATCTGAATTTCTTCAAATAAATGCTCGTCGGAACGGCGGAAGTGGTTAGGTGCGGTTTTATATATATCGCAGTAAAAGCACTTGTAAGGGCAGCCTCTTGTAGCCTGTACTGCCATTGAATATTTGACGCCAGCATGCCCAATATATTGGTGGTAGGCGTCATAATCGATCAATGAGCGATTTATGAACGGCAATTCGTCAAGGTTACGAAACTGTGGTCGATTGGCAGTTTTGATTATTGACATTGTAACCCTTTGGCTTGTGCTCGGTAAATTTCAAATACTTTAGGTGCTAAATTCATCTTTTGTAGCAGCTATTCAGTATACAATATTTGTGCCTAAATTAGAAATAAGGCAGAAATCTTTCTGCCTTTGGGAAAGTCGTTTGCGAATTCTCAGCTGCGGTTTACCAGGAAATTCAGGCTAAACGGCACATCCGGCAAAAAGATATTGGGCTCGCGCTCATAAATTATATAACTGCCTGAAAGCGCTCCGTTCCAGTTGCCTCGGCCCTCTACCAGGTCGGTTAAAAGGTCTATATCCATATGGAATGTCAGCGTTTGTTCTGACGATTGGTCCGCCGCGCAGGGCAAGGTTACAGTGTCGGCAGGGGAGCAGGCTGTTGATATGTCACCTGCCAAATCCACATGAAGATCTTGGTACAGGTTAATCACCGTTGTCCAATTTTGCACTATGCCGATACGGTTCAGAACGGCTGAATAATTCTCGAGCGCTCCTTTGAGTGCAACATGCAGGCGCTTCAGGGCGCTCGCTACAGATACGTCGCCGCTGCGACAGTCAGTGCTATAGTCGAAGTCTATAGCGGCTGCATCCTTTGCATAGGCTATTTTGTCCAGCTGTTTTTCGATGCCTAATGTGGCGCTTTGCCAAGCTTCTTCTTTCGCATTATAGGCAATTGCGCGCCCGCCTTCCAGGCTCCACACTGAATTACCAATTTCTGTCCAAGGTTTCAGGAAGGCTGCAATTTCTGCATGAGTTGGTTGGCCGATATACTGGTTTAAAGCGGAAAACTTCCCGCGGATTACATAAGTTCCGCCAGCGGCAAAGAAGGTTTTGCAGCCAAGAGCTCCAATTCTGTCGGGAAGCCCATTTAAGCTGGCCTCAATTACGCTTTTGGCGGCCTCATTACGGTGTATGTTAACAAAGCAATGCGGATACTCGCTAGCAGCGCCGACAGGTAAACAGGCAACATCAACCGATCGTTGCCATGTTTTCTCGGAAAATGCACAAACCTCTTTTAGCGCCATCAGGCTGGTTGGATTATCGACATTATTATAAAAAACCTGGCCGTTACCGCGGCTGCGTACCAAAAGTGACGTATCCATATCATAGTGAATGGTCCCGGCAATGCCCTCGTTGACCATACTTGTAGACGGTACGATCACAAGTTCGGTATCGTCGCCAACCAAACGTGGTGTCCACGGGTCCAATTCAAAAACAGAGGAAAAGCCAAGCGCCTCAATTTTTGCCAGCAATCGTCCATCATTGAACTTTTTAATGAACACAGGGATCGTGCGATCGATATGACGAAGCGTTTTTGGATCAAAATGATCTGGGTGAATATGGCTAATATAGACGCAATTGGGCACCAGTTTTTCGATCAGTGCGGCCGCTTCGTCTTTGTAGGGAAACGATAACCAAGCGTTGCCGTCAGCCGTGCCAATCCATGGGTCGCATAGCAGGCGAGTTTCGCCGTCCTCAATGAAAATGCAGCTATTGCACAAATGGGCAATTTTCAAAATTTATTCCTATCCAGATACGACGCAGGTTTAGGCAAAGAGTACACCAGAATAGTAAGCGCGTGCATAGGTTAATAAGTGTTTGATTATAAGGCCAATTTTTTCGATAATTTTTGTTGTGCGTGGGCAGAATGATATATTTCTTGCCAACTTTGACGGTCAAATATGTGTACCAGAATCAGACGCGGACAGATTCGCGAACAAACTCTATTAAAATAGCGATTGTGCTGGATTCAATATTTTGGGGGCCAAATGCTGCCAAAACACAAGGCTTAGCACCCAAAGGTGTTTCAAATTGGGAAAAATTTAAAAAAATTAAAGTAAAATTGCGTTTATTTTTTTTTCGCGGCACTATGCCTTGGTGGTGGGACACATAATTTTTTAATGAGGGGTGTATTTTGAAAACCTTTGTAAGCCGGATTGCCGGCATTAGCGCGGGCCTTATGATGGTCGGCACTGCAGTAACTGCAAGCGACAACTTCAATCCGGAAAAAGCACATGGCAAGGAATGTTATGCGTTGGTTTCAGATTATGCTGGTGGTATGTCTTCGATAGCTTCTTCCAAAATGGACGAAACCAGTAAGCAGGTGACCCTGGTTGCTACCGAGTTTAAACAGATTATGTCGGCTTCTGACCAAGCGCGTCGTTGTTACTTGAAAATGATGAGTGCTTCCAGCGATGCCACCAACCAAGACGAGCTAAAAGTTGGTGCTTTTAAGGCGGGCGTGATCTTTGAAACTGCGCAGGCGCAATTTAGCGGCTGGGTTGACGATATCTCGCTTGTTCTTCTTGCGGACGTTGCTCCTGCTGCTGGTGGCGGTGCGGAAGCTGATCTGGAAGCAGAAGCACAAATGGAAGCGGGCATGGAAATGCTGATCGATAGCTATATGCTATTGGAAAATGCTGAAGCGCTGGGCCAGAAAATGGTTCGCCTTGGCAACCGCAGCGAATAGGCTTGATGTAAAGCCTTTAGTGCTTAACTTTAGTACTGATCAAAACCCGTCTCGATTGAGGCGGGTTTTTTGATAGCATAACACCAAATTGTGTTCAGTTTGCGGGCGATATTTCAATTGTTTCCTGTTGGCTGGAAACTCTATACTGACGTTGGCGTGGCTTGTTTTTAAGCCGCATTGATATGGCGGGGGCAGGCAGTGTCAAAAGTCAAAAATATTCTCATCGTTGGCGGCGGAACGTCTGGTTGGCTAAGCGCGGCCTATATGGCCCGTTCGCTAGGGGCATACAGGCCTGGCGGGCCAAAAATCAGGCTGGTAGAGGCCTCGGATATTGGCACTATTGGTGTGGGCGAAGCGACAATTCCCCCTATACGCACGCTTATCGCTGCGCTGGGTGTTGATGAAGCTACCTTCATGCGCGAGACATCGGCGACATTCAAGCTGGCGATCAAGTTTGATAATTGGCTTAAAAACCCGGCAACAGACCCGCATAGCTATTATCATACTTTTGGTACCTTCAATCAGGTCGACAATGACTTGATGGCGGCTTACTGGGCGATGGACCGCGGCAACACGCCGCTGAACTTTGTCGATTATACAATGGTCGAGGGGCGACTATGTGATTTGGGTTTAGGCCCCAAGCGCATCACAGATGAGCAGTTTAAGGGCCCTATGCAATATGCTTATCACTTTGATGCTGGCCGCCTTGTTGTGCTTTTGAAAAAAGTGGCTGCTCATAACGGGGTTGAGCATTTGATAGGCAAGGTCAAAAACGTAGATATGGCGGAAGACGGGTCTATCGCTGCCGTTGAAACAGATGAGCAAGGTCGTCTGGAAGCTGATTTGTTTATTGATTGCACCGGCTTTAGTGGGCACCTGATTGAAAAAGCAATGGGCGTTGGCTTCAACGAATTTTCTGATCAGCTTTTTTGTGACAAAGCTGTCGCATGCCAGGTAGCATATGACGACGAAAGCTGTGCGATTGACCCATATACAACGTCTACAGCGCAAGAAAGCGGTTGGACGTGGGATATTCCGCTAAATAATCGCCGCGGCGCTGGCTATGTTTATTCCAGTGGGCATACGAATAGCGAACGTGCCGAAGAAGTTCTTCACACCTATATTGGCAAAACTAAAAGCGACTATAAGGTTTGGCACCTTGATATGCGCGTCGGAAATCGCCCTGAGCCGTGGCGAAAAAACTGTGTTGCTGTTGGCCTGTCAGGCGGGTTTGTTGAACCGCTGGAATCAACGGGGATTTTCCTTGTAGATATTGCGCTGCGCTGGCTTGTTGATTTTCTGCCAAACCAAGAGAATATGGAACAAGGTGCCAAAAGCTTCAATGCCATGATGGGGGCCTGTTACGAGGATATCGTCGATTTCGTGAAAATGCATTATTGCCTCACCAAACGAACAGATACCGACTTTTGGATTGATAATCAGCGCCCGGAAACTATTCCAGACAGTCTTAAGCACAAGCTGGAAAGCTGGCAGCACCGGCTACCCGGAATATATGAATTCACAGGGTTTCCAGCCGTTTTTGGTCTGACAAATTACATGCAAGTTATGTACGGCATGGACTTTGAAACCGACCTTACCGGCTATGAAGCGCGCTATGCTCGAATGGATGCCGCGCGGCTACAGGCGCAGCAATATGCGGAAGCCGGGAAAA
>Ga0316204_10010860_pt1 | contig 11584 bp, 8 predicted proteins | sample 6monrhotite_MG_2_FD_205661 | JGI IMG/M metagenome (GOLD analysis project Ga0316204, IMG submission 205661) | Microbial mat bacterial communities from mineral coupon in-situ incubated in ocean water Damariscotta River, Maine, United States -... | ecosystem: Environmental > Aquatic > Marine >...
GTTTGATCGTTTAAAAGTTATTGTTGTATTTTCGCGCGTATATTGCCTTAAAACGTACTTAGAATCAAAGAAAAGCTTAGATTCTTTGCCACTTATTATCAATTAGCTGCTCAGATGGCTGATACTGAGTTTTATAATTCATTTTTTGGCATTCATCTATTTGAAATCCAAGATACAAATAGGGTAGTTTTAGAGATTTGGCATGCTCAATTTGAACCATGACCAGTAATTTTCCTAGACTATATTTATCGTAGTCTGTATCGAAATAGCTATAAACTGCTGAAAGCCCATCAAAAAGATGATCAAATACGGCACAGGCAATGAGTTTTTCGCCATCCATCACCTCTAAAAAGTTGGTTCTAGACCAATCACAAAGCAAAAACCTTTTGTATAATTCTTCTGTGGGAGGATACATTTCACCATCTTGATGTCTGTTGGCGATATATTGTTCATAGATTTGATAGTGATTATCGTAAAATTGCGCAGGACGAATTTGAACCTTAAATTTTCCAGCACGATTGATACATCTTTTCTGGCCTTTGCTCGGAATAAACTCATCTACAGCCACTCGAATTGCTTTGCAGGCATTGCAACTAGGACATTTAGGACGATAAATATGATCACCGCTGCGACGAAAGCCATGCTGACTTAGAAATGTATATAAACCAATATCAAAGTCCTCGTCTGGATTAACAAACTGCGTAATTGACAGTTCATCTGGGAGATAAGCGCACTCATGTTCTGGCGTGTTAAAGAGTTTAATTTCTGTCATTAACTCGCCTTAGTGTGATTAGCTAAAAAGTCGTCAAGATTCAGTTGTTTTTGAAGCCACATATCCTCAGGTTGCTCAGTATGTATATTTTCTTCGAGCAGATCTAAAAAGTAACCTCTTTCTAATTCTATAGCACCCAAAGAAGTTAAATGATCATTACTAATTTGGCAGTCTATTAATGGAAAATCATAACGTTTCAAGTATTGAACTAAATAATAAAGCGCCGTTTTACTGGCATCAGCACAACGGCTGAACATCGACTCGCCAAAGAAAAACTTACCCATAGACGGGCCATAGAGCCCTCCGACGAGTTCATTATGTTTATAGACAGAGACACAATGTACAAAACCTAACTGATGTAATTGTAGATAGGCATTCATCATATCATCGGTAATCCAGGTACCATCTTGCTTCTGACGAAGCACTGCACAGGCCTGTATTACATCTTCAAAGTCTTTATTAAGAAAGACTTCAAAGCCTTTGTTTTTAATAGATTTTCTTAAACTCCTGCTAACTTTTAAATCCTCTAAAAATAATACTGCTCTCGGATCGGGCGACCACCATAAAATCGGGTCTTGCTGAGAAAACCAAGGAAACAAACCTTTCTGGTAGGCAAGCATTAATCGCTCTGGGCTAAGATCGCCCCCGACAGCAATTAAGCCATGTGGATCTTGCCAAGCATGGCGAGGGTTGGGAAACACTAAGTCTTCTGATAGCAGATACGGCATTTATTCAAGCTATACTTTATTAACTATATTTGGCAAAATTCTAACACATAAATCTGTTGCCAAGTACGCAGATGCGCTAAAGGATTATGAATGCAAATTGATGACTTAGGATTACAAATAGGTAGCCCGCTTCAAATACAAATGCTTGATGATGAAAGTAAACGTTATACGGTACACCTGATTGGCTATTTGCCAGCTCAAAGCCTAATTCTATCTGCATCAACAACCTCAGGTAATGACTTGGCAATGGCATTAAAAGAAGATCAACCTTTGATTGTTCGATTTAAAACACCTAAGGCGGCGGGTGCTTTCAGAACTCAAATTATCGATAAGCGACTCAGACCATACCCTCATTTTCATCTCGCAGTGCCTAAGGAAGTGGAAAGTGTCGCTGTGCAGCAGAATCAATTGGTTGCATTGAAGCAGCCAATTACATTTCTTAATGATGATGAAGGCAGTCATCCCAAAAGTGTTACATTAACAGCTATTAGTGTAGAGGAGGGTGTTATCACGGCTCAGGAGCGACTTGCTGATGAAGGGCAGAGTGCAACAGTTACCATGAGCTTTAATTTTGCAGGAGTGGACAATGTTATGGTCTTGGATGGCCAAATTACCAAGGTTAAGACTACTCCTGAAGAGCCAGAGCACATCTTAACCATGAGATTTGAAGATTTGGATGAGTCCGATCGTATTTTGCTACACGCATATTCCTATAAACAAATCTTAGTGAATATGAAAGTAATTGAGGGTAATTAGCTTTCTACTAGATCATCAATATACTTTTCAGCATCAAGGGCTGCCATACAACCCATGCCTGCAGAAGTAACAGCCTGACGATAGACCTGATCACACACATCACCAGCAGCGAATACGCCCTCAGCTGAAGTCGCTGTAGCATTACCGGCTAAACCAGACGTCACTTTAATATAGCCATTATGCATATCAAGTTGATTCTCAAATATACCGGTATTAGGTTTATGGCCAATAGCAATGAATACGCCCATTAGGTCAACTTGTTCAATACTTTCATCCTTAGTTGACTTAATTCGAATGCCAGTAACCCCCATTTCATCACCGACCACTTCATCTAATGTACGATCCCAGTGCAATACAACATTACCATTTTTAGCACGTTCTAAGAGTTTGTCTCTAAGGATTTTTTCACTTCTCAGTTCATCGCGTCGATGTACTACGTGAACCTCTGAAGCTATATTTGATAAATACAGCGCCTCTTCAACGGCGGTGTTTCCACCACCAATGACCGCAACTTTTTGATTACGATAGAAAAAACCATCGCAGGTTGCACAGGCAGAAACCCCTTTACCCATAAACGCAGTTTCAGACTCAAGACCTAGATACATCGCAGAAGCGCCAGTAGCAATAATAAGGGCATCACAACTATAGGTGCCGCTATCTCCAGTTAAGGTATAGGGTTTGTCTTTTAGTTGAGTGGTATGGATATGGTCAAATATAATCTCAGTACCAAATCGTTCAGCGTGTTTCTGCATACGATCCATTAATTCTGGGCCCTGAACGCCCTCATGATCACCAGGCCAGTTATCAACATCAGTCGTCGTAGTTAGTTGGCCACCTTGTTGCATACCAGTGATAATCACTGGGTCAAGATTGGCTCGAGCAGCATAGACAGCGGCACTGTAACCTGCAGGTCCAGAACCTAAAATTAATAGTTTGCAATGGCGGACTTCTGACATTTTGATTTTTTTCCTTTTACATCAGGAACTGAGCCTAATGAACAATAATAATTAATGATTTGTTGTTTATTTTTAAACAAATTTGAATTCTTTCACAGAAGGATATAATACAGATAAATCTAATATAACTAAACTGCTAATTAGTTAGATTGCTCTTGTGAATAGTATCTATTGATGTTCATTTAGACTGATGATGTGGCTAATTACTATTGGTTTATTTCTACTGCGATTTTATATATTAAAGAATCGAGTTGAACGACATCAATAGGTTTGGTTAAGAAATCATTCATTCCAGCTTCTAAACAGTCAGTTCTATCTTCATCCGTCGCATTGGCAGTAATAGCAATAATTGGCACAGTACTCTTACTGTTGTTGATTTCTCGTATCGCACGAGTTGCTGTCAAACCGTCCATTTCAGGCATTTGAAGATCCATAAAAACAACATCGTAAGTGTGAGCATTAACTGCTTCTATCGCCTCATAACCATTTTCTACAACATCAACAACATGTCCCGATCGCTCAATTAAGCTCTTAATAATCAACTGATTAGTAACGATGTCTTCAGCTACGAGTATCCTTAAGGTTGAGAGGTTTGTAGTTTGTAATGTATCTAGGAACTCATTCTGATTTTTTGTAATATCTTCATGCTGATTCTTTACTAAAGGAAGTGGAATTTCAAACCAAAAGCTGCTTCCTTTACCAAATTCGCTTTCTGCACCTATTGTGCCGTTCATAACAGTTACCAGGCCCTTGCAGATAGCAAGTCCAAGGCCTGAACCGCCATATTTTCTACTGATGGATGAGTCTGCCTGAACGAAACTTTCAAATAACCCATCGAGTTTATCTTTCTCAATTCCAATGCCATTATCTTCTACTTCAAATCGAATCATCTGCTTATCATCATCAATTGCAGTTACTGATAATGTCGTTTTTATCACGCCTTCCGCTGTGAATTTAAGTGCATTACCAATAAAATTAGTCATCAATTGTTGAATGCGTCCCATATCTCCATTGAAATACTGATTTACCCCTTCGGAGTAGTTCTCAATGATTTTAATCTGATTAGTTTCAGCTTGATGATAAAAAATACTGATTAAATCATGGGTTTCTTTTTGCAGGTTGAAGGGGCGCTTTTCTAATGATATTTGATGAACTTCTAATTTTGAAAAATCCAGAATATCATTGATAACGTGTAGCATTAGCTCGCCAGATTTCTGAATGACATTGAGATAATCTTTTTGCTGTTTTGTTAGGTCTGTTTCAGATAACAGGTAGGTCATCCCTAAAACACCACTCATAGGGGTTCTTATTTCATGACTCATTGTGGCCAAAAAGTCTGATTTGGCTTTGCTTGCTTGTTCAGCATTCTTTGTAGCTGTAGCAAGCTCGTTGGTGAAAAATGTAACAGATGATGCTATATCGGTAATTTCATCGTAGCCTGTGACTGTTATATTTACGTGTTCATTCTGAGTTTTATCTCGAACTTGGGAGGTTAAATTAATTAACCGCTTTATGATTGTTTTACTTAAAAAATAGAATGTAGCGACAGCAACTAATACGGAGAACAAAAATGTCGCAATAGTGATATTAGAGCGTGTTTTAACGTCCTTGGTTAATTGATTGGCTCTTAAGTCTGTTTCATCGCTTAATAATTGATATTTATTCGCTAAAAATGCCTCAAGATCCTTGGTTATATTAATGGCAAAATTCTTTTTACCCGCAGCCGTTGCATTAAGGCGTCTATGCTTTTTTGCAAGTGCGATTAGCCCATCTGGCTTAGCCAAAAGATAACTTTGTATTTTATCGGTAAGATCGCTCATGATGGATTGATGTTGCTGATCAACAAAATCAATACTTGCTCTGAGTTTTACAAGTCGCCTTTTTATAGCTTTTTCTTTTTGACTTATTTCATACAGCCTTTGCGAGGTTATTATTATATTGGCATCATTAATAAGCGCAAAATAAATGATAAACCAATTATCCTGCTGCTCGGATGTGATTGAAAGTCTTTGCCAATTCGTTGCAGAGATAACATCGGGTATAATATTGTTAATCTTCTGATAAACAGCCTTTGAGCTATTGTCTGTATTTATTATGTCGATGACTACTTCATTTAAGTCATCTTTTAACTTATTGAGTACTAATAGCTGATTTTGTATATGGGATAGAATTTCAGGATCATTAACTGACTCAATATTGCCTAAAATTTTATCAATGTCATTTTGTAGTGTGTCGTAGAATAACCGCCTCTGTGCTTGACTATCTGTACGCGAAATTCGCTCAAGCTGACTCCAGATAGAGTTCATTTGATTATTAATTTCAGAGATAGAGATAACACGAGGAATGGTTTTCTTCGATAAACTTAGAATATCGTCTTGAAAATTTACAAAGCTAAGAATAGCAACTAGGATAACAAACAATTGTGCAATAACCAGAAGTACTAAACTACCCCCCAGTTTAATCGATATGCTTTGCCATTTAATGCTCATTATTCAAATACTACACTCATTTTGAATCGTTCAACTCCCGTATTCTTCCTTCAATTTTAGGCGATACAAGCTGTTGTTTCGTTATGTAATCGGTGACGATATCAGCTATCGTTTGCGCACTAACATTTTTTTGCAGTCTCTTGGCATTTTTGAACACCTCGTAGCCACTGCCACCTTTTACGAGAAATTCAGTGGTTGCTAACCGATATGATTTGTCTTTTATAAGTGGGCTACCATTAATATAAACAGAAACTACTCGTTTACCCACTTCAGCACTGGAAGAATAAAGCACCTGCATTCCAGAGACTTGGGGATATTGTCCCCCAACTTCTGAAATGAGACTAAAACCATTTTCTAATGCCTGTATTAGTTGCGAACCTGTAATTTCAATAACCGTGCCTTTATTTCTAAAGGGCAGTTCTTGTTTAATTATCTTTAGAGTGATTTTTTGTCCCTTTGGATAGGTGCGATCGCCTCTAATAGAGCCTGAATTAATAATAGCAATATCAGTATTTAGTGACGCTTTCAGAGCATCGGTAACTAAATTACCAAACGCATTCTCCTTTGAACGCACTAATGTTTTCAGAGTATGAACTTCTGTTCCAAAGGTACCAATTTCTTTACTTAACAGAGTCGAAAGAATACTAAGATGTTGAGTGATTTTACGCTCAATGAAATTATCAGCAGGAAAATTAGATAAATCAACAGCTCGTCCATCAGTTGTATAATCTAGCTTTCCATTCGAATTGTTTTGCAGAACAATATCAAGTTCTAAGGCCTTGCCATACTCTATACCTTTACTCGTAACGGTGCGATGATCTACATTGTATAAATACTTGTTATCATTCCTTGAACTTATAATAGCCAAATCTATGATTTCATTATTAATCCATGATTTAGTTTGTTCTGTTTCATAATCAGACAACAACAAGATAAAATCTGCTCCCTGTTCTCGTAATGAATGTGCCGCCTTTTTTACTGAGGTTTCTGAATCGAGAAGAGAAATTCGTTTCGGTAAATAGGATACAATTAATTGTTCAGAAACAATGGAGGTGACACCGATAGTATATCCATCTCTTTCTATCAAAATTCCTGGCAATAATCCGCTAAGATTACCATTGGTTAGTGGGTCAAAAACATTTGCACTGATAATAGGAAATTCGGCTTCTGAGGTTCGTAGTGTTAGTTCATCTTCGTAATAACTAAATTCTCTTTTAGCAACAGCCATAGCGTCTACTTGAAGCGAATTAAGCAAGTCAATCATATGTGCACCACGATCAAACGAAGACAATAGACTAGGTCCTAACGAATCACCGCCATGAATAAATATGGTGTCAGGATTCTCCCTTCGTGAAATTTCTAGTAATGTCGCAAGTTGTGGTAATCCGCCGGTATTATTTACTTGCTCAATTTCAGGCATATTACTGACATAGATAATTTTTAATTTATGCTCAAATGCTAAGACTGAATGATTACAAAGAAATAATATAAAACAAAGTCTAACAAGAATTGATTTCCCCTCCCTCACATAAGCCTCCAAATATTCAAATTTTATGGCAAAATTATAGCGCTATATATACAGTTTGTCAGAAGTTTCTATTGCGCAGAGATCTATAGGCTGATTAGCTACTTTTCTCCGGTGGATTAAAAGAATAAATGCACAATACTACCAGTTGAATAAACAAACCGATGACATCACATCATATGTAGGAATGATGTACGCTACTCTTGATTATTGATAGGTGCATAGGTCGCTGGTGGCAATATAGGTAGAAATTTAAACAAAAAAAGGGCCAGAGAATAAGCTCTAGCCCTTTTAAAGTTTAGGTCACCCTTGAAGAGTGGCATTACGAATGAGTGATAGCGACGGCCTAAAGGCCGACCTACAACTACAGTCCTAAAGCTTCTTTTGCGCTGACGTAATCAAAACCTAGATTCTCTGCTACGTGCTCACAAGTCACCTTGCCTTGGTAAACATTTAACCCTTCCAACAGATGTTTATCATCGGCTAATGCTTGACGATAACCTTTATTAGCTAGTTGCAAGATATAGGGTAGGGTGACGTTATTTAATGCGAAGGTAGACGTTCTTGGAACGGCGCCGGGCATATTGGCCACACAGTAATGAACAACCTCATCGATAATATACGTTGGTTCTGCGTGTGTTGTTGGTTTTGAAGTTTCAAAACAGCCACCCTGATCAATAGCAACATCTACTAATGCAGCGCCGGGTTTCATTTTAGAAATCATCTCACGAGTAACAAGCTTAGGTGCTTCAGCACCAGGTATAAGAACGCCGCCTATGACTAGGTCTGCATTCAATACATGTTGATCTAACGCTTCTTTAGTTGAGAAAATAGTTTTAACTGATGATCCAAACTGAACATTTAGTTTGCGCAAGACATCAACATTACGATCAAGAATAGCTACATCTGCACCCATACCTACAGCCATCTGTGCTGCACTTGACCCAACTACACCACCACCAATGATAGTTACTTTGGCTGGGGCAACGCCAGGTACACCACCAAGTAGCATGCCACGACCTGCGTGAGAACGCTCTAAGCACTGAGCACCGGCTTGGATAGACATTCTGCCCGCGACTTCTGACATTGGCGCTAATAGCGGTAAGCCACCAAATGGAGAGGTTACTGTTTCATAGGCGATACAAACCGCTTTTGATTTAACCAAATCTTCTGTTTGAGGCATATCAGGTGCTAAGTGAAGGTAAGTAAATAGGATTTGATCTTCACGGAGCATGGCACGTTCATTTGCCTGAGGCTCTTTGACCTTGACGATCATTTCAGCTTCAGCAAATATTTCTTCAGCCGTATTGCGAATGCTCGCGCCAACTGCTTCATAATCAGCATCAGTATATCCGATACCACTGCCTGCCAATGTTTCAACGATTACTTCATGACCACTATGAACTACTTCCTGCACACTTGCAGGGACCATTCCTACTCGAAACTCGTTATTTTTAATTTCCTTTGGAACACCGACTTTCATAACAAACCTCATTCTAATTGATTATTTATAATTGACTAGTATAATGCTTGTTTAATAGAATGTTTCACTATAAATGTATCTGTTAGTAGATAAATATATAAAATAAATGTTTTAAATAGAGGAAAACTCTTTGCCAGAACTAAAATATAAGCCCGATCGTACTGACTTAAAGATACTTGAGTATTTACAGCATAATGCCAAAATTAGTAATGTTGAATTGGCCAGAAGAGTACATCTAAGTCCGACACCCTGCTTAGAGCGGGTAAAGCGTTTAGAGAAGTACGGCTATATCATGGGCTATCATAGCCGATTGAATCCTCAAAAATTGTCGGCCAGTCTCTTAGCATTCGTAGAAATCAAATTAAATCATACCTCTAAGGATGTCTTTCGTGAGTTTAAGGATGCAGTTAAAGAGCGTCGCGAAATACTTGAGTGTCACCTGGTATCAGGAGACTTCGATTATTTACTGAAAACTCGAGTAGCGGATATGGCCGAGTATCGAGAATTATTAGGCGAAACACTTCTAACCTTGCCCGGAGTGAGTAGTTCGCGTTCCTATATGGTTATGGAAGAAGTCAAAGAATCATCGCAAATTCAACTACCTACGTTAAATAAGGTAAGTTGATTCTAGTTCTTTGCTAGTGATTGGCAAGGGCTTAGGTTATTATGTAACAACTAAAAGAGAAGGACAGTTAGGTTTTGAGACAGGCATCTGTAAAAAAGACCAACAGCAAGGTCAAAGCAAATAAAAATTCGCCAAAGGGTACGCAAGAGTTACTGCCTAACCCTATGGCCAAACGCATGCGTGAAGGTCTGATGATTTTCTTGGCAGCGATATCTACTTTTTTAATGCTCTCAATGTTGACCTATAGCCCTGATGACCCAGGCTGGACCTTTAGTGGTGGCAACGGCAGCATCGCTAATGCGGGCGGTAGAGCAGGCGCTTGGTTTTCTGACGTTTTTTTACACTCCTTTGGATATATCGGCTACATTTTCCCATTGATGGTCGGCTATGTTGCTTATTTAAGTTATCAGTCTGATCGTGTGTTGCACGAAAACCATCGGTTATTTATAACCTTCAGAAGCGTTGGTTTCTTTTTAACCCTTTTGGCAGGCTCGGGTCTTGCACACATTCATTTTCTTGACCCTAATATCCAACCCAGTTATACAGCGGGTGGTATTTTAGGCAAGATAATGGCTGACTCGCTAATTCCATATTTTGGATTTACTGGTGGCACCTTATTACTATTGGCCTTGTTTCTTACTGGTTTTACTTGGTTTACTGGACTGTCATGGTTATGGTTAATGGATCAGGTCGGTCATTATACGTTTGAGTTTTACGAGTACTCAAAATATAAGTATTCAGAATTAAGAGAAAAAATAGCAGCGAAAAGAGCGACTCAAGAACGGGTAAAAACGGTTAAAGAAGAGCGTAAGAAAGTCTCTAAACGAAAACCGATTAAGATTGAACCGGTACTCAACCGTGTTGAGCCTGGTAAAAGAAAAGAAAAAGAGCGTCAGACGAAACTATTTGATGATCCTGTCGAAGGTGAAATGCCTGCGCTTAGTTTACTCGATGAGTCTCAAGGTCCACAACATAGCGTTTCACAAGATTCATTAGAAGCCATGTCACGATTGGTTGAGATGAAGCTGAAAGATTTTGCAATAGATGCTCAGGTTGTTGCTGTGCATCCAGGACCAGTGATTACCCGTTATGAGCTCGACCTAGCGCCTGGTATGAAGGTGAGTAAGATTTCAAATCTATCCAAAGATTTGGCCCGTGCATTATCAGCCATCAGTGTGCGAATTGTTGAAGTTATTCCGGGCAAGTCAGTGATTGGTTTAGAGATTCCCAATGAAAAGCGCGAAATGGTTCGATTAAGCGAAGTCATTGAATCAAAAGCTTTTGAAGATTCAAGATCTGAATTAACTATGTGTCTGGGTATGGACATTGCCGGTCAGCCAATGGTTGTAAACCTAACAAAAATGCCACACCTCCTGGTTGCAGGTACGACCGGTGCGGGTAAATCAGTCGGTATCAATGCCATGATACTAAGTCTGCTTTACAAGTCGAAACCTGAAGATGTTCGTATGATCATGATTGATCCTAAGATGTTAGAACTTTCAGTTTATGATGGCATTCCTCATTTATTGGCGCCTGTTGTTACCGATATGAAAGATGCCGCAAACTCATTACGCTGGTGTGTTGGTGAGATGGAGCGACGCTACAAGCTGATGTCAAAGCTTGGTGTTCGTAACTTGGCTGGTTATAACAAGAAAATTAAAGACGCAGATAAAAAAGGTGAGCCCATTCCGGATCCACTCTGGGAACCAACTGAAAATATGTTGATGAATCCACCTAATTTGGAACATCTTCCGTCAATTGTGGTCGTAATAGATGAGCTTGCCGATATGATGATGATTGTCGGTAAGAAAGTTGAAGAGCTCATTGCACGTATTGCACAAAAGGCTAGGGCAGCAGGAATTCACTTAATCCTTGCAACGCAACGCCCCAGTGTTGATGTTCTAACGGGTTTGATTAAGGCAAATATACCCAGTCGAATTGCTTTTCAGGTATCCAGTCGAATTGATTCAAGAACCATTCTTGATCAGATGGGTGCAGAACAGTTGTTAGGCCAAGGTGACATGCTTTATATGCCAGCGGGAACAAGCATACCTATACGTGTTCATGGTGCCTTTGTTGCTGACCATGAAGTGCACAAGGTTGCTGCCGATTGGCGCAGTCGAGGTGAACCTGAGTTTATAGAAGAAATAACATCCGGTGGAGGCATTGCTGAAAACCTACCAGGTATTGCTCCTGAGCCGAGTGATTCGGATGTCGACGTGCTTTATGATGAGGCAGTAGCCTTTGTTC
>Ga0316204_10010861_pt1 | contig 11584 bp, 10 predicted proteins | sample 6monrhotite_MG_2_FD_205661 | JGI IMG/M metagenome (GOLD analysis project Ga0316204, IMG submission 205661) | Microbial mat bacterial communities from mineral coupon in-situ incubated in ocean water Damariscotta River, Maine, United States -... | ecosystem: Environmental > Aquatic > Marine >...
GCTCTTCCGATCTTTAGCAGGTCGCCCGGTCCATATTGAGTGTTTTGATATTTCACATATTTCAGGAACATTTACAGTAGCCTCGATGGTTCATTTTTCTGAAGGACGCCCAGATAAAGGCCAGTATCGCCGTTATAAGATTCGTTCGTTTTCTGGAAATGACGATTTTAGGGCGATGGAAGAGGTTGTGGGGCGTCGCTACCGACGACTCCATAAGGAAGGGAAGACGCTTCCAGATTTAGTCGTTATTGATGGTGGCCGTGGGCAGGTTAATGCGGCCCTTAAGGCTTTTCTTATTTTGGATATTCCTGCACCTTTTCTTATTGGTCTGGCTAAGCGAGAGGAGGCCATTGTTTTTGCAGATGGCAGGAAGGACCTGACGCTTCCGCATGACGTTCCAGGTCTTCAGCTTTTGCAGCGTATTAGGGATGAGGCTCACCGGTTTGCTAATACCTATAATGCGGATCTGCGTAGCCGAAAGATTCGTGAGTCCGTTCTTGATGAAGTCGCAGGTCTAGGTCCTTCACGTCGAGCGGCTTTGCTTGAGCATTTTAAGACGATAGAAGGTATACGTTCTGCCAGTATTTCTGACTTGAAGCGTGTTGAGGGTGTTGGGCCTGAGCTCGCTGCGCGTATTTACGAGGGAATGCGGGTTTTGAGGAAAAGGGGAGAGGGCGGAAGTGATCCATTGATGCCTTCCTCTGAATCATAGCCCTGGTACTCTTTTTTTAAAGATGTCCAGTACTCGCTTTTGAGCGCTTCTGATTTAAGTAAATCACGCAAAGGGCAGAGTACAAAACTGCGCTGCCTAAACCGGGGGTGAGGGAGTTCCAGGGCATCTGTTTGAATTTCTTCGTTTTCAAAGAGAATGAGATCTAGATCGATGGTGCGTGGGCTCTTTGTGTCTCCGCGTTCTCGTCCTAAAACTTTTTCAATTGCAAGGAGTTGCTCTAGCAGGGCCGCAGGTGTGTATGTTGTCTTGATTGCAATTACGCTGTTAAGGCAAAACCCCTGACCTTCAAGACCTTCCACGGGCTCAGTTTGGTACCACTGGCCGTTCCCTATTAGAATAGCATTACCATCCTTGAGGAGTAGCTTTAGGGCTCGCTCAAAATAACCAATACGGTCGCCAATATTTGATCCAAGGGCGATGATGGCCTCGTATTTTGGAATATTCTGATTGGCGGGTGAATTTGGCATTAGAGGCGAGTGCGTTCGAGGGTGAGCGTTGTGGCATGCCACACATGGACGGGGTGTGGGGGCTGGGGCTTGATCAGGTTTAATTCGAGTGCTTGGATTGCAGTGAAATTATTGAATAAGTGTGTAACTAGATGTTCTCCAAGGCGTTCTAGGAGTTTGAATTGAGTATTCTGAACTTCAGAAACGATGTGGTCGATCACACTTGCATAATCCACGGTATCTTCAAGGTCGTCCGAAGCGCGTGCCTTTGTTGTGTCTAGGGAAAGGGTTAGGGTTATGCGGTATTCTTGGCCTTTTTCATTTTCTTCAGGATAGACGCCGTGATAACCGTATGCCTGAATGTCGGTGAGGGTGATTTTATCCATGATAGTTAATTCCCTGGTTTATGGCGTGAAAGGTTTGAAGTGCTTGATGGTTCTCAAATGCATCGTGGACGCGAACCATGTGTACGCCTTTGCTTTGGGCCCAGAGGGTTGTTGTTATTGTGGCGGCAATGCGTTGGTCAATCGGTGCTCCAGTTACTCCTCCAAGGGTGGATTTGCGCGAAGCTCCTAGGAGTATGGGCGTTCCGAGGGCGTGGAGGCGGTCAATGTTTTTAACCATTTCAAGGTTGTGGCGCACTTCTTTTCCAAAGCAAAAGCCTGGATCTACCCAGATTTGCTTGGCCTGAATCCCTGATTTCTTGGCAATTGATAAAGAGAGGGTTAAGTCTTCAAGAATCTCCTTCCAGAAGTCCTTATAGGCTGTTTCGCTGCGGTTGTGCATCAGAATGACCGGACATTGGAGCTCCTTAAGCATTGTTCCCATGGGGGACTTTATCGATGTTTGCTCCCCTTTTTTGAATGCATTAAGTTCTTCTGAGTTAACATCTTCTAGGAGTGACTTTTGGTCATTGATTATATCCGCTCCTGCTTCAATGCAGGCTTTTGCAACTCGAGCACGGGTTGTGTCTGCTGAAATGGGTAGTTTGGGATGTTTTTTTCGAACTGCTTTGATTATTGGTAGGATGCGTTCCATTTCTTCGTCTTCTGATACCGTATAGGAGTAGGAGTGGTGCACGGGGAAATGGTCTTTTCCGGGTTTTTCTTCTTCTACCTTTTCGCTGAAGGGGGGGCGGGTTGGAACACCTCCAATATCGAGCACGTCTATGCCCACATTAATCATTGCATCTGCTTGATCTAGAGCATCTTGCTCTCGGTTTAGTAAGCCGTCTCCAGAGAAGGAGTTTGGCGTTATGTTGAGGACTCCCATGATTAGTGTGCGCACCTCAGGGCTCGGGAGTGGTCTTCCGTGGGGGCTTGACCACTTGAGTTGCACCCGTTTGGGACCGGAGGCTTGTGTTGTGGAAATCATTGGTTATGATATTGAGATATTCCTTGATTATCTCAAGCTGATACCCCCTTAATAACGATGTTTTTCAAGAAATTATTTCACCGAATCAATCAGCCTATTGGGTCCAATAAAATTGTTCCTGGTGCTCAAGCTCCTGCTTTGTGCGTGAAGAACCACAATGAAGGCACTATTGATTTGGCCAAGCTATACAAAGAGCATACTCTTTTTCTTTATTTCTACCCCAAGGCTGGTACGCCTCGTTGTAAGTGTCAGGCGGAGAGCATTCGAGATTTCTATGATACTATTCGGGCTCGTGGAGTTGAGGTAGTTGGGGTGTCAACGGATACGCCCTCATCGCTACGTTTTTGCCGTGAGCGAACGCAGCTTCCGTTTTTGTTGATTGCAGACCAAGAAGGAGAGCTTGCTCGAGCCTTTGAAGTTCCTATGCGGTTCGGGTTTGCCTCTCGGTGTGGGTTTATCATCCAATCCGGAAGGATTGTTTGGCGCTCAAATAAACTTCCAGTAGAGGGTCTTGGGCCTGAGCTTTTGGAGGCTCTTGACCAACTAGGTATTTGTGAAGAAAGTTAGAAAAATATCCACTCCAGCACTTTATAGATTACTATCGTGATAAGCGCTGCTGAGGGGACGGTAATGATCCAGGCAATAAAGATTTTCCCTAGAAGGCTAAAGCGTACGCTACGAATCCCTGTTGAGAAGCCTGCACCCACAATAGCTCCTGTTGCTGCGTGAGTGGTGCTTACGGGAAGCCCAAGGGCCGATGCCATGAGGACAACGCCAGCGACTGAATAATCGATGCAAAAGCCGCGTGAATTGCTGATGCGGGTGATTTTGTTGCCTAGAGTGCGCATGACCTTGTGCCCTAGACTAAGAATTCCCAAAACAATGCCGATACCGCCAATACATAAAATCCAAGAAGGCATGGCATCTCCGGTGAGGGATTGAGGGATCTTTCCGTGAGTGACGACGATATAAACAGCAAAAACGGGGCTAATGCTGTTTGCTACATCATTGGCACCATTGCCAAAGGCAACCGCGCAGGAGGTTCCTATTTGTAGTCTGCGAAAGGCGATTTCGACTCCTTTAGGGGTGTTTTTTGCCTTTTTGAGCCATTGGCGGACCCAGAGTTTTAGGATGATATAGACAAAAGGGCTGATACTTAGCGCTATTAGGGTGATTTCGGAAAGGCTTCCGGTCATTAGGGTCGTGCCCCATAGTAGTACCCAGAGGGCTAGGCTTGCGCTCGCAGCGACGAATAGCGGGAGCCTTTGGATTGTGCATTCAATCGGGTTGGGGTGGTCTTTTTTTATTAAGTGATTACGGGTGAACAAAATAAGCCCATAGGAAAGGCTTCCAGCAAGTACAGGAGAGAGTATCCAGGAGACGCAGATTTTCCCTAAAATGCCCCAGTCTACGGCATTCCAGCCAGCAACAACTACGGTGATTCCCGTAAGGCCGCCTACAATGGAGTGCGTTGAGCTAACGGGCATCCCTGTTAGGGTAGAGAGCAAAATGAAGGTTCCTGAGGCCAGTAGGACCGTGAGCATCGCAAGGATGTAGCGGTGTGGCTCGTCGAATAATGTTGGATGTACAAGCCCTTCGACTAGGCAGGCGGCAACATTGCCTCCCAGGAGTAGGGCGCCTAAAAAGGTGACTGTACTCGATATAATGAGGGCCTGCTTAATGGTAAGGGCTTTAGAGCCCACTGCTGACGCAAAGGAGTTAGCAACGTCATTAGCTCCATTGCTGAAGGCCATGAATAGCGCGCAGCAGGCAGCAAGGATGATGATAATGATTTCGAAGTGCACGTGTAAAAGAGTCTTATTTCAGTGCGCTAGAGTCGGGTTTTCAAGTAAAAGAAGGCAGAAAGTGTGATCGCGTGGCTGATTTCCCCGGATTGTGCCTGCTTAAGTGCATCGCCTATAGGGAGTTGTACGACTTCAATTTCTTCGTGTGGGTCCCAGTTCTGAGCTTGCTTGGGGTGACAGTCTTCAATGAGGACGAAATGAGCCTGGTTATTTAGAATAGCTGGGTTCGGGTGGCAGGAGCCTAGTAGTTGTGGTGTGCCTCCTGTGTGACCCGTTTCTTCGGCTAGTTCACGTGCTGCTGCCTCGAGGATGCTTTCGCCTGGATCGATCAGTCCTGCAGGGACTTCTAGGGATAAGGATTCGGTTCCGAAACGGTATTGCCGCACGAGCAAAATTTCTCGCTCAGGAGTGAGGGCTAGTACTTGAACCCAGTCAGCGCTCTTGATCACAAAAAAATCGTCTTCAGTTCCACGTTCGGGATGCCTGCAGTGTCTTTTATATACATCGAATACACGGCAAGGCGCATATAGCTTCTCGCTTAGTGTTGTCCAGTGCGCCGGTGTAGCCGGTGGTGTGGGCTTGGGCATGATGTTTGCTATTCTCCTGCAGGGAGTTGTATAGCTTCTCCGATGCGCAGGTTGCGTGGATCAAGGCCTGGGTTTGCGTTTATTAGTGCCTGGACTGATAGACCATGCTCTTTCGCAACGCTAGCAAAGGTGTCTCCTGATTGGATCGTGTAGGTGCGTGAGCTTTGAGTTTTTGTCGAAATAGGGTTTGTTCGGGTGCTGTTGCTTAAGTGGTTATGCATTTTTTCGAGTTCGTCCCTATTGGACTTTATGCTGCTATGCAGTTTGCTCATTTCAAGCCCAACGCTGTTGAATGCTTCTTGTGACTCCTGGGTAAGTCTTTTTAAGTGTTCGTGTATTTTTGCGTTATCTGCTTCAAGCTCATGTGTTTTCGTCTTTGCTTTTTCAAGCTTTGTTTCTAGGGCCTGGATTTTTTCCATTTGAGCCTCTTGGGGTTTATTGGACCCTGTGAGCACGATAAATAGTGCAATGCCACTTAAGCCAAGGGCAACAAGGCAGATGGCGATCATGAGAAAAGGGGAATGAGTACCCGCGTGTGTTTCGTTAAATTCCTCCATATCAATAGCTGTGCGCTTCTTTTTACTCTAAAATGCTAGTAAAGAGCAATAATTATGAAGAAAACATTGACAATTTCCTCAGAAACGATGCTCTTCATTTTAGTTCTTTAAACGGGGCGTAGCTCAGCCTGGTAGAGCGCGTGCTTTGGGAGCACGATGTCGTCGGTTCGAATCCGGCCGCCCCGACCATTAAAGATCCGCAATGATTGCGGGTTTTTTTTGTGCTTATAGTGTTCGTGCCTAGGGGGTTATGCTAGGATGTTCGTGCCTGGATGAACACCCAGAAATCGTGAAATAGTGCATATGCAAGTGAGTGCCAGCCTACTTTAACCGAGACGGTTCCTAGGTAATCCTCCTTGAGCGTTATTGTTCTGTTTTCGGGAGGGGTGAAGTGAAATATGGCGTAGTAGGTGTAGTCGTCTGTGGCAGGCTCTTCTCCGTAGTACAATTGTTGCTCACTTGAGAGTTCTAGGAGGAAGTGTTCTGCTGGGTATGCCAGCAAGCTAAGAGAGGCCGTGGTGGGGCCTTTACTTTCAAGATAGTTTTGGAGGGCTACGACGTCTTGCTCCCTTAGCTCAGTACGCACAATCCATGTGTCGAGGTTAGCTATTTTAAATATGGGTTCTCCTGGTAGAACAACTTCACCTTTTTTAAGGGATAGGTTTTCTGAGCTTAAGACAACACAGTCATAGGGTGCGTAGATTGTTGTGTCTTGTAGGTCTGTTTTCAGTTGTTCAATGCGGGTAGCGACTTCCTCTGCCTGGATGAGTGCTTGGTGCATTGCGCCCTCGTTTCCTTGATGGCGGTTTCTGTCTGCTTCTGTGTGTAGGCGGTAGTAGGACTTTTTTGCCTGGGTTAGGGCGAGTTTGGTTGGTTCGGCATCGAACGTATAGAGGAGTGTGCCCTCGGGCACCCACTGTCCTGGTTTTACGGACATGGAGTCGATGATTGCAATGCGCTTGCTGGCTAAAATGGCCTGCCTTTCGGGAGTGAGTGTTGCTTGGCCCTTTATTTTGTAGGGGAGGGGAATAAACAAGAATGCGAGAGCGGCAGTAAGTATTAGTAGGCTTTGCTTTATTAGGCTACGTTTACGTGAAGGTGTTAGGCTTTGTCTAAATGATGCCCACTTAGTCGCGCTTTTTAGTGTTTTGTTTTTGCTCCAATATAGGGATTTACCTAGCGCGACGCCCCCTGAGCGTGCAAGTGTATGCATTCTGAGGAGGGAAAGCTGTAGGTTTTCGGGGGTGTCTTGGCCTTCAAAGAGGAGGATTCCGCATAGGAGACCCTTAGCGTCATATAGCGGCATTGCTGTTGCCCAATGCATGGGTGTTTTTTCAAAGTAGTGAATGAGCGCACCAGGGCGGGCCTTGCCTCCTGGGGGAGGTTTTCTTTTTGCAATGACTGGAGCAAGTGTGGCTTTTTGCTTCCCTCGTTCTGCACTAAGTTTCAGAAGTGTTTTTGCAGCGTTTTGAAGGAGTACAGCCTGTTCGCTGCGTGGGTGCACATTTTTGAGGCCGCTACAGGCTTGAATCTTGAAGTGATCTTCGTCTAGAGCTGGTTGTAGTGTTGCCTGTGCTTCATAGCCTTCAGCGATAAATAAGCATACTCGAGTACACTGGAGTGTTTCTCTTGCATAATTGACAAGCTTCCATCCGACTGTTTTTAAGGATAGATCGTCGAGTAATTCCTCTAGTAGGTGCGTATAGGCGAGTAGGCGTTTTCGCTCTTTAGGTATTGTGTGTGAGCTTTGTAGTTTGAGGAAGAAGGAGAGCTCTGCTCCTGCAATGTTGAGTATTTCGCGCCGAAGTGTTGTTACGGCCTCACTCAGGGGGGCGAACCAAAAAAGTAAAATGCCAGCAAGGGCCTCGTCTTGGCGTACGGGAACCCAGTGTGCTTCGAGCGTGGGTACGCCTTCTGATTTAAGTATTCGTATTTCGTGCGCACGCTTATTTATGGATTCAGCAAGGGCTTCCTGTAGCGTTGATGCATAAGGCTCGAGTGCCTCGGCTCCTTGATTTAGTGTAGGGATGAGTTTTCCGCTGGGATCTCTCAGGTAGTAAACGAATCCTTGGGCTAGGAGCGTCTGCTGGGTGGCAGGTGCGTGGACTTTTAAATAGGAGGGGATATCTGTTGCTTCGAGGGCGGCACGCGCAAGCCTCGCGATTAAATCTTGGATCGCTACTCGAATTTTTTCTTGGCCCTGGGGTTTCATACACAGTCTGAATTATTGAGGATAAAGATTTGAAGTTGTATTTCAAATGTTTTAGCGTCCGAACCTAGTGTTCCCCTGTATTCAAATTTCCTGCAGGAGCTTTTGTTGCTTCTTTTCTTCTTTTATTGTAGCGTTATTGCTCTCTAGTGGGGCGTCAGTCGGCCAAGCTTTAATCGAGCAGCCTGTATGGACGCCTGTTCAGGCAATGCAGCAAGCTATTGTAACGAATCCTGAAATTCTTGAGGCGCGGGCCAATTACGAGAGGCAGACGGGAGTGCTGATAAATGTGCGCTCGGCGTTGTTGCCTAAGGCAGAGGCCGTAGGCTCGGTTAACTCGCGCGATCGCTCATTAATTGATATTTCTCCAGGGAGTGCTTCACTGCCTCCTTCTCAGCAGACAAGTGTTTCTGAGAAATCTTATAATTTAGGTATCGAATTTAAGCAGCTAGCCTTTGATGGCTTTACTGCATTTAACCAATTTCGTCAGCATCGTTATCTTAAGCAGACGAGTTTTTGGAGGTTGGTCGGCTCATCGTATCGTGTCTTAGCAGATGTCCAGGAGGCTTATGATGCCATTCTGATGAATGAAGGAGTTGTGGAGACTAACAAGGAGACGGTGGCCTCTTTTCAGAAATTAGCAGACATTAGCGCTAAGCGTCAGGCTGTGGGTGACGTGACGGTACTGGATGGACTTCGAGTGCAGACAGAGCTTAAGCGCGCCAAGGCAGATTTAGCGGCAGCTTATAGTTCATTGGTGCGGAGTATTGAGAATTTTAGAAAATTACTTCAGGTGCCATCTTCTTCAGATCTTCCAGAATTGGTGCGTCTAGAAGGGCCTCTTGAGCAAAAATACTTTTTGATAGCGCGAGAAGATGCGCTTGCCCGTGCGGATGCTTTGCAGCCTGAGATTATTTCGGCACGTGAAGAGATGCGCGCTGCTAAAATGAAAATGTATAGCTCCCTGGGCGATTACTTGCCTCGTGTTGACACATTTGCCCGTTATAGCATGCAGAGTTCTTATTACGATTTTGACCGAACTTTGGATGGCTGGACGTTAGGTGTTCAGGGGCGCTGGAACTTGTTCGATTCCTTTGGCCGCGAGGGTGCTGTTAAGGCAGACAGGGCATCACTTAAGGCCTCTCGAGTACGTTTAGGGGATCGGCGCTACCGGATCGCGTCTCAAGTCCGTGAGTTGTACTCGCAGCTCGAGGCCATGCGTCAGGCTATTGAGTTTCAGCATGAAGCTATTCGCCTTGGAGAACGAACGGTACGTGAGGGTGAGCGTTTGTATGCGGTGGGTATGTCCGGCATAGAAGAGGTGATTGACGCTCAGCTTACTCTACGGCGTGCTCAGGTTGATCTTTATCAGCGCATTTTTGAAAATAATCGTTACGTCTATGAACTTGAATACGCAATAGGGACCCAGTGGGTTGACCCTTCTGTGTTGGTTGCTAAAAAGAATTAGGTTTTGTATGAGTGAAATACCAGAGTCCCAATCTGATTCCGAAATGGATGAAAAGTTGGCGCGTATGGTGTTTGCTCCACTACGACCAGACTTGGTTTTTCAGCGGCAAGAATTTAAGAATGAGATTTATTACGTAATCAAGGACCCTCTTGCGCTTACCTATTTTCGGATAAAGACACCGGAGGCTTATTTACTTACACTTCTCGATGGGAAGCGGACGTTGCAAGAAATTTGGGATCTTTTTATTCAAGAGTATCCTAATACTTCTTATGAACCAGAGGCTATCGCTAGCTTTTGTAATCAACTTGCTCGTAGTGGACTTTTGGTGATTAATGCGCGTAGTTTTGTTAAGTTTGCGACCCAAAAACCTAAGGCCATGGGTGGAGGGCTTTTGATGTTTTGGATGAAGTTTATGTCCAAGCTCTTTTTTATCAAGGTGCCGTTAATCGACCCGAGTGCATGGCTGGGGCGAGTCACTTATACTTTGCGGTTCTTGTGGTCGCGGCCTTTTGTTTTTAGTTGTCTTGCATTTTATGCGTTTACACTGATTTGGGTGTATATGCATCGCGATGCATTTTCGCACAATACGATTAACTTTTTTTCTCCCTACAATCTGTTCCTTGTTACGCTTACGGTCATCGTGATTAAGACTTTTCACGAGTTTGGTCACGCCATGACTTGCCGGTACTTTGGGGGGGAGGTGCATGAAATGGGTGTTTGTTGTATTTGCTTTATTCCTTGCGGGTATGTTAATGCCTCTGATGCATGGATGATGCGGCATCAGCGTCATAAGATTTTTGTTACGCTTGCTGGAGTATTTACGGAGTTTATGATCGCAAGTATTGCAGCCTATATTTGGCTGAATATTTCTGATGGTCTTTTGAAGAACCTGGCATTCGATGCAATGGTCGTAGCGAGTGTGAATACTTTGTTTTTTAATATGAACCCGCTTATGCGCTTTGATGGGTATTATGTTATTTCTGATGTTTTGGAAATTCCCAATTTGCGATCAAAGGCAATGATGTATTGCTCCTATCATATGCAGCGTTTTTTGCTTGGATATAAAAACACAATGCAGGCACGCATGCTTGAGCATGAGTCTCGAGGACATGTTTTCATTATTTATGCCATTGCTGCTTATATTTACATGGCAATGGTTATTTACCGGTTGAGCCAGATGTTCGCTAACTTTTTGGAAAAGTATGAACTGAAGGACTTTGGTCTTGTGATTGGAGTTTCTGCGCAGATTTCTTTTTTACTTTTTCCCGTCATGCGTATCTTTTATGATGCATTTAAGCCGGGTGCGCATATCGTGGCGATAGAGCCTATTTGGCGGCGTCTCTCTAAGTGGACTGTAGCGGGTGGTTTTTGTGCCGGTATTTTGTTTTTTATTCCCGTTCATTTTAAGGTTGAGACTCAGGGGATTATTGTTCCTGAGCATGGAGAGTCTATTACTTCCCTTACTCCCGGCGTATTGCAGGAACTTTTTGTTAAAACAGGGTCTCGAGTTGAAGAAGGAGAGGTTCTTGGGCGCTTGTATAATGAGGCTGTTTGGACTCAGTTTGAAGAGGCCAAGATTGATCTCGCTTTGGTTCGTCTTACCGAGAAGGTTTATTTTGCGGAGCATCATCACGAAGCACAGCTAAGTTTGCCTGGCTTGCTTCTTCAAGGGGAAGAGGCTCTTGCTGCTTACGAGCAATCCTTGCATGAAGTTCGTGGGCTGGAGCTTGTCGCAAAAATGCCTGGCGTTGTGGTGACTCAGGATGTTTCTGGACAATTAGGGGAGTTTTTTAATACAAAGGAAACGGTTCTCCGCATTGTTTCTCCGGGTCAGTTTAAAGTGTTGATTCCCGTGACAGAGGAGCAGGTGAGCATGCTTGATGCTGGGGGGGCGGTTAAGGGTCGTCTTGTTGGGAGTGGGGCGCCTATTTATACTAAAGTAGATCTTATTACCTCTCAGCGAGCTCAACAAGTGGAGCAGCAAGCGGCACTTTTAGAGGCTTTTGGTGGGCCTATTTCTGCCCAATTAGGACCCAAGGAGGAGGTGCTTTATACTGCAGTATTTTTTGCAGAAGCGCCTTTGAGTGGGGTTAATGTGTATTTTCAAGAGGGGATGCGTGTGCATCTTACGGTTTCAGGTCGCCAGACAACTGTAGCTCGAAAGTTATACCGAAAGTTTCTTAATATGTGGAACTTACGGGGTCCGGTGACAAACCCCTTTTCTCAGACCTAAGTGGATAAGTTTAGTGGCATATAACACTTGAGCTTTCGTCATTGAGGTATTCGTAATAGCATTCGTTTGTCGCTCCAAAGAAATCGAGTGTTGTCTGAATAGGCCCTCTATTTTCGTCTTCTAGTGCAGGAATGAATAGAGAAAACAGGTTCATGAGTTCAAAGATCCTCTC
>Ga0316204_10010862_pt1 | contig 11583 bp, 8 predicted proteins | sample 6monrhotite_MG_2_FD_205661 | JGI IMG/M metagenome (GOLD analysis project Ga0316204, IMG submission 205661) | Microbial mat bacterial communities from mineral coupon in-situ incubated in ocean water Damariscotta River, Maine, United States -... | ecosystem: Environmental > Aquatic > Marine >...
CTGTTGTGCCATTCTTACCTGCAGCGGTCTTACTGCACTTTAGAATATGGTCGCTAACTGCAATGTGTGTCTTGTCATTGCTAAAATGAATTTTGCCGCTACGGTCCCGCCAAATTCCGTCTTCATCATCCAAGATTTGTTTTGCTCGTTTATTACATATGAGAATATCGCCGTATTCGGACGTTACGCAAATACAAACGTCAACATGGTCAAGAACAGACAGTACGGCCTCATACTTTTGACGTAATTGAGAAAAAAAACCGATTGATTTCCAGAACTTTCGTCATATGCGGCATCAAGGCCATCGCATTTTCAATATCTTCAGGTTGCGCAAATTCCTCGGCGGAATCGTACTGTAAAATATGGCCTGCCTTAAATTCTGGCGAATTCGACAGGTTAAATGAAACTCGCCGAAATATGCCAATTGCCTCTCTTTCGAAAACGATGTCTTCCCTGCTTCTCAGGGTCTCGTGGTCAGGCCATATGTCCGTGTCCAGGATCGGAATGTGTGGCGGGGATGCAAGAACGTGACTAATAGCCTGTTCGTCATAGTGGCTGAACTTTTCAACATATTTTTGAATGTCATCTTCTCTGTTAGCATAGAGACTGTTTGACGTTTGAACCGCATAATCGATACCTGATTGGTTTATGGCGAATAGCATAACGCCCTTTGCAGACGTTCCCTCTGCAACCTGGTCGAGTGCTGTCACCCAGTTTCTACGCGAAAGCGCAGCATCGTAAATATTTGGCAATCGTGAATAAGGATTCATGCGGCCTCAGGCCCCCTGTATGAAAATCACTTTCTTACGGACTGAACGTGACTAATAAATGTTACAACTCAAGAGAAAATCTTCTTAACGAGGCCAAGAGTTGGAACCGGCTGTTTGTATCTGTTTTTTGAAATAGGGATTTGAGCTGGTTTCGTACTGTGTGCTTTGAGACCCCGCGATGATGTGCGTGCTCAGACACAGTCATGTCTGAAAGCAACGCAATGGCCAGATCCGTCTCCGCTGAAGTGACACCGAATGATGACGTGAGCAGGCCAGCGATTGACTGTTCGCCACTTGTGCTGCCCCGGATAGTCATTATGGCGATCGGAGTACCCAGCGCAGAAAATGCATGAAACGGCACATGTGTGTCTTCAGGTGTATCAAAGCGGCTCACCGACACGATATACTGATTACCGTTGTGGCTTCTTGCGACGAAAGCGGGGGCCGGCCCGTCAGGCGTTTTCAGACGAATGCTCGCCAGGGCAGACTGAACCCGTTTTCCGCACCCAAATCAAAGAACTTTAGGGGGCTCGAACGCTGAAGAGTGCAGAGTTCACCGCTTCGGACGATTTCCTCTGCCGTAGAATTCCAATGTGTCGGTAAGCCATTGCTGTCGATCAGAAAAACTGCATGTTCCAGCCGGTTTAATTCGGCCTGATATGCGGTTGAGTTCAAAGATTGCCCAGCCAGCGCGCGCTGAATTTCAAATGCTCGTTTAATGTGCGGGGCAATAAACCGGATCGTTTCAATGAATTCATCCGAATATTTACTGGTTAATGAATCCGGAAATATACCTGTGGTCGTGTCATGGCCATAAAGGCTCAGATATACGCTATCGAGCTTCTTATCGAGAAGTTCGATTAAATTGCTCCACCGGGATGGGTCTGTACCTGCCTGATACGCAGCCGTTACAAGCGCGTCTCGATCCAATTGGTTTATCACCATTCCCGCCCCTAATGCCGGGCACGGTACGCGGTCACCAACAATCGGTACAGCAATTTTTCCTTGGATTTTCAGGCAAATAGGTTGTCCATAGCCCATTTGGGTCATGAAATTGGTTTTGTTGTTTGCAAAAGTCAGGTTGGGGAACTCCTGGGGCGTGCGGATAATTTTGAAAATTCAGTCCGCGCAAAAAAAGCAAAATTCTTGAATCAAAGACAACCTGCTTTGTTCGAAACCTGGAACAACCCCCCGCCAGCTTGGGTGGGCAACCAGGAAAGGAAACAAGATGAATTCGATCAAACTGATATTTTTAGGAGCCTCAGCTTTTGGCATTGCCGGGTGTTCTACCACCACCGCCAGCGATGATGGCCCTGAGATTATTTCGCCCGCAGAAGCGGCCCTGCAGATTTATTCTGACGAGGACGGTGACTTAGGCACGGCAATGGCAACCGAAACCTTTAACGCGCGCAGTGTTTCGGTCGTCGGTGCTAATTTGGACTACGACACCGGGGACACAAGCCTCGCGAGCGGAACAACAATGGCCGTCCGTCGTAACGCCAACGGTGAACTTGAATACACATTAAACGGTGTGCTTCACGAGTTCACTGCGGCTGACAGGGTTGATTGCGGCGGCGGTCCTGATTGTGGTTATCAAATCGAAGACGACGTCAATGAGATCTACTACGGCCTTTATAACGGGTCCGGAGATTTGGATGAAATCCAGACCCCGGGCAGCGGATGGTCGGCAGTTGTTGTTTTCAACTCCAACCAGATCAACGCGGGTGGCCAGCCCAACTTGAATGGATACGCAGTAATCGGTACGGAGACCCAAGATGCCGCGCTCGCCGGACTGGCAAGCGCGACCTATTCGGGCCGCGCCGTCATGAATGTGGTGCCAACAGCCGGTTTCGAAAATATCAGCACTTCTCGAACGCGCGTCCGATCTGATCTAACGATGGCTGCGGATTTCGGCGCCGGTGAAATATCCGGAACGATGGACAATTTCACTTTTCAGAATCCTGGTGAAGTAGAGACAGCGGTTGCCGGGTCAATTGCGATGAATTCCGCGGATTTCGTCCAGAATGCCTACAGCGGAACGCTATCCGCTGATGCTGCCTGGACGGCCGCCGGAAATCCATCATTGGCCACTGGCAGTTATTCTGGCGCGTTCTATGGGCCAGACGCTGATGAGGTCACCGGTGTTCTTTCGGCAACCGGATCAAATGACGTCGGCAGCTATATCGCCTTTGGCAACTTTCTGGCCAAGAAAGACTAGCCTCCGCGCTCTCCGGGAACCCGAATGGGACCGGCATCCGTTCACGGCTGAACGCGGATGTCGGTCTCAGGCACGGGCGCTTCCCAAGCTGCGCCCGTGCCGATTGGTATTGGGCGCAGTACAGAAACACGACCAAACAGGGTTAAGTAGAGTTCAGCGACCGATTGCAGATTTGCACCGCCAGCCAGCCTTGGTGCGATCAAATGGCAATCCGATCAATGCTTGGGAGCACTGACATGTTACGAAAACTGCTAATGGCGGCGATTATCGCCGCACTCTTTCCTGCGCTGCCGTTATTCGCTCAGAGCGATGTAGCGCCTTCAACAATTCCAATTCATCTTGAAAATCGCGACTATGCTGCTGCACGCGCCGAACTTGGCCGTGGGGTTGCCGGACGCCCCGACGCCGCACTGTTTGCAGCCCATCTTGAGGCGTTGATTCTTCTACGAGAGGGACAGCCCGACGCCGCCGCGGACGTTCTGCGACAGATACTGGATGTCGCACCAGATTTTGAACCGGCGCGACGAGAGCTAACTGTGCTTCTTGCGCTTATGGGGCAGACGGAAAATGCGATTTTCCATGCCGAGCGGTTGCTCAATCAGACGGATAACCTAAGGATTCAAAGGGATATGAGCGAATTTATTCGCGCGAACCGGACCGAAAAAATGCGCGGGATTTCAACGCGTTTCGCAATCCTGCCTTCTACCAACGCCAACAATGGCTCTGATGAAGACACGATCACAATTGGTGGCCTTCCCTTTACAATCGACCCGGATTCGCAGGCGAAAGAGGGGCTCGGCTTTGGCGCAGGGTTAACGGCATGGAATTCCTGGCGCTTGTCAGAGCGCTGGACCGGAACGCTTATCGGGGCGTTTGACATCGAAGAATACCTGACTGACGCCTTCAATGACGAACAAAACCTGTCCCTCCGGTTCGATTTCGGTCGCAATGGCGCCCGCACCCGGCTGTCGTTCGGTCCCGTGGCCGAATTACGTCTGAGTAACTGGAACGCTGAACGAGAGCGACTGGGCTTGCGTATTGGCATCCAAAACGCGCTTGGCCCTCGCACCAGAATAGGTGCGGATTTGACAAGTTTCCGTCAGACTTATCGACGCGAGCCCTTCAGGGACGGGACTTTGCTCAGTGGCTCTATTGGCCTTGAACATGCCATTTCGCAAACTCTGGTTGCATCGGCATCTCTGCCTTTCACCCGAGAACGGACCAAACGCGCCCATCTTGATCACGATGACATTGGTTTGACACTTGGTATCGCGAAAGATTGGCCTGACGGATTATACACTCGGCTGTCCTTGGGATTGCGGGAGAATAATTTCATTGGCAACTTCCCCGGCACCACCGTTGCGCGGAACGATGTTTTGTCCTCGATAGGTGTATCGATAAGGCATGACAAATTTCAGATCGGTGGATTAACGCCGGAGATTGGGGTCGTTTACACTGACTCAAATTCAAACGTTGGTTTTTTTGATTATGAAAGCTTGGATTTTTCAGTTGGTTTCGGAATGCAATTTTGATGCCAAAACCGACAGATTGCGCAGTTTGGGATGTGGCACGACAACTGCGTAATACTGGACCAGTCCGAGAGTCGTTAAATGCGAACCGCAGCCAGCTCAAATGCCCCTACGTGATGATTTTTTCCCAGCTTCATTTAATTCTGGTAGCATCAAAGAGGCCCGCCGCACAGATTTGAGACGGCTGGGTCCGAGGGATTGGGTTTATGCATACTTACGAGGACTATGAGATTCTTGTCGGATTGTTGGACGATGCGGCAGTACGACCGGAAAAATGGTCACGCTTTTTGACAATGTTGTCCGATCGATCCGGAGGGACCCGGACCCATTTGTTTGGAATTGATTCCCGAACCGGGCACTCAATCGCAAATATTGAACACGCCTACGATCCAGCTTACGTCGAAAGTTGGCACGGCTACTATAATGAGATCAATTCTTGGGCGGCTCGATTTATGGACGCGCCAATAGGTTTGGTAAACAGCACTCAATGGATGTGTTCTGACAGTAAGCTCATGAAAAGCGAATTTTATTCCGATTGGGTGAAACCACAAGAAGACATTTCGCGAGGCGGTGGCGTAATCCTGTTTCGTGAGAGAGATCGCGTTCTTGCCGTAGGGGGCAACATTCGCGCCAAGGACGCGGATGAAACTGAAGCGCCATTCTTGAAGCTTCTGCAAAAGCTTGTCCCGCGAATGCAACACGCATTTGAACTGAACCGCGCCATTCATCAAGCATCGACCGCCGCCATGAAAAGTGGTGTACAGTTGCGATCGAATGATGTGGCTCTAATCACCCTCACTGAGAACGGGAAACTATTTGGAACCAACTTGAACGCAGTCAATGTTCTTGAAAAGAGCGGTTGGGCCTGGCAATCCTTGTCTGGCAATATCACATTTGCATCGCAACGCCTTCGAGATTGGTTGGCCTCTTGCCTTGACGAAGCCCGTCAAAAAAAATCGCTTAGCAAGCCGGTAGTGTTAGCTGGGGGAAAGCTGGTTGATGCGCCTGACTACGTGGTTCGCGCCGTGGCAATCAACGAAAAAATCCAGAGTGGACTGCAGTCAGTGTTCACTTATGTTATCGATACACCCAGACTGTTGTTGGTTTTCAGCCCGCGTGACATTCCTGATACAAAGAGTCCGGAACTCGCCAAAGCTCTGGGCCTTAGCCTGGCAGAAGCATCAATCGCAATTGGTCTATATAACGGAAAGCTACCAATGGAAATTGCAGAAATTCGCGGTACCGGCTTGAATACCGTAAGAAATCAGTTGAAGTCGGCTTTCAGCAAAACAGGAACTTCTAGCCAAAAGGATCTGGTTGCTCTGGTTTCTCAAGTCCTGCGTTAATTCAGTCTAGCATTGAGACTGACCTGCCCTCCGGGGCTCCGCGCACGCCGCGCTTGCCCAAAACGAAACCGAGGAATATGAAATCCAGACCCGCAAACTCTCGTTATGAATGCGGGAGCCTCGGGGGGCAGGTCATGACCTTTCGGACTGTCTCTCCGCCAGTTATTCTGCTGCGTCCAGATAGTCCTCCATTGGTGGGCAGATGCAGGTCAGGTTTCGGTCCCCCCAGGCGTTATCGACCCGGTTCACCGGCGGCCAGTATTTATCAATCCGGAACGCCCCCGGCGGGAAACATCCGGTTTCGCGGCTGTAAGGCCGGTTCCAGTCGATCACCAGATCCTCCATCGTATGCGGCGCGTTCTTCAGCGGGTTGTTTTCAGGGTCCATGCTACCGTCCTCGATCGCCGTGATTTCGGCCCGGATCGCCAGCATGGCATCGCAGAACCGGTCAAGCTCGGCCTTGGTTTCGGATTCGGTGGGTTCGATCATCAGCGTCCCCGCCACAGGCCAACTCATCGTTGGTGCGTGAAAGCCGCAATCCATCAGCCGCTTGGCAATGTCATCCACCGTCACATTGGCACTGTCTGCAAAGGGCCGTGTGTCGATGATACATTCATGTGCCACACGGCCTGTCGGGCCTTTGTAAAGCACATCGAATGCGCCTTCCAATCGCTTGGCGATGTAATTGGCGCTCAGGATTGCAAGCCGCGTCGCCTGCGTCAGCCCTGCCCCGCCCATCATCAGACAATAGGCCCAGGAGATCGGCAACAGCGAGGGCGATCCAAAGGCCGCGGCTGATACCGCCCCAACGCCCGTGACCGGATCACCGGGCAGATAAGGGACAAGATGCGCTTTGACACCGATCGGCCCCATTCCGGGGCCACCGCCGCCATGGGGGATGCAAAAGGTCTTGTGCAGGTTCAGGTGGCTGACATCACCGCCCAGATCGCCGGGGCGCGACAGCCCCACCATCGCGTTCATATTGGCCCCGTCGATATAGACCTGCCCGCCATGCGCATGCACGATCTGGCAGACGTCGATCACGGTTTCTTCAAACACACCGTGGGTTGAGGGGTAGGTAATCATGCAGCCTGCAAGGTTTTCACCATGTTCCGCAGCCTTCGCACGGAAATCCTCCAGATCAATATCGCCGTTCTCCGCAGATTTGATCGGCACGACCTTCCACCCGACCATCTGGGCCGAGGCCGGGTTGGTGCCATGCGCCGACATCGGGATCAGGCAGATGTTGCGATGCCCCTGCCCGTTGGCGCGGTGATAGCCCGCAATCGTCAAAAGCCCGGCATATTCGCCTTGCGCCCCGGAATTCGGCTGCATCGAAATCGCGTCATAGCCTGTCACATCGCACAGCTTGGCGGATAGATCGTCGATCATCTCCAGATACCCAGCCGCTTGATCGCGAGGAACGTAAGGGTGCAGCAGCGCAAATTCGTCCCAAGACACCGGCATCATCTCGGCGGCAGCATTCAGCTTCATCGTGCAAGACCCCAGCGGGATCATGGCCCGATCCAGCGCAAGGTCCCGGTCGGCCAGACGGCGCATATAGCGCATCATCTCGGTCTCGGCCCGGTTCATGTGGAAAACCGGATGGGTCAGGTAATCGCTGGTGCGGATCAACTTTTCGGGGACGTGGTAATGGGGCGTATAGTCCTTGTCCTCGCGGGCGACCCCAAAGGCGCGCCAGACGGCCTCGATCGTGTCGGGGCGCGTGCGTTCATCGAGCGTGATGCCGATCTGGGTTTTACCCACCGCACGCAGGTTGATCCCCTCGTTGACGGCAGAGGCCATGACAGCGGTCTGCAACGACCCCACCTCAACCGTGATCGTGTCAAAGAATGTAGCAGGGCGCACGTCGAACCCTGCGTCCTTCAGCCCTTCCGCCAGCCGTGCCGTTTTGCGGTGGATGCGCTGGGCGATTGCCCTGAGCCCCTTTGGCCCGTGAAACACCGCATAAAAACCCGCCATCACCGCCAAGAGCGCCTGGGCCGTGCAGACATTCGAAGTCGCCTTTTCCCGGCGGATATGCTGTTCGCGGGTTTGCAGGGACAAGCGGTAAGCGCGGTTGCCGTGACTGTCGATGGACACACCCACAATGCGCCCGGGCATTGACCGGGCATAGGCTTGCCTTGTGGCCATATAGGCCGCATGTGGTCCGCCATAGCCGACCGGTACACCAAAGCGCTGGGTGCTGCCCAAGGCAATATCCGCGCCCATCGCGCCAGGTTCCTTGAACAGCGTCAGTGACAGCGGATCGGCTGCAATCACACCGATCGCCTTGGCGGCGTGGAGTTTTTCAATCGGTGCCGTGAAATCGCGCAGCCGGCCATGAGTGCCGGGATACTGGAAGATCGCGCCAAAAACGGCCTCGGGGTCAAGCTCATCAGGATCGCCTACGACGATCTCGATCCCCAAGGGGGCAGCGCGCGTTTTCATGACCGAAATGTTTTGCGGATGGCAGTTCTCATCCACAAAAAACCCCTTGGCCTTCGATTTGGCGACGCGCTGCGCCATGGTCATCGCCTCGGCGCAGGCTGTCGCCTCATCCAGCAAGGAGGCATTGGCAATCTCCAGCCCGGTGAGATCAGACACCATGGTCTGGAAGTTCAGCAAAGCCTCAAGCCGGCCTTGCGATATTTCGGGCTGGTAGGGCGTATAGGCCGTGTACCAGGCCGGGTTTTCGAAAATATTGCGCTGGATCGCCGGCGGCGTGACCGTCCCGTGATACCCCTGCCCGATCAGCGATGTCAGCACCTTGTTCTTGCCTGCTGTTTCTTTCATGTGGTGCAGCAATTCGCGCTCAGACATCGGCTTGCCGAAATCCAGCGGGGCCTTTTGCCGGATCATCGCGGGCACTGTTTCATCAATCAGCGCCTCAAGGTCCTTGGCCCCCACCACCTGCAACATCTCTGCCATCTCGGTTGGGGATGGGCCGATGTGGCGTCGGTTGGCAAAATCATAGGGCAGATAGTCGATTGGGGTGAAGGTCATGTCAGGCTCCGCTTGGGTCAGGAGATCATTGCGTTATAGGCGGCTTCGTCCATGTAGTCGTCCATCTGCGAAGGATCAGACGGCTTGATTTTGAAAAACCAGCCCTTGCCTGTGGCGTCTTCATTGGCCAGGCCCGGATTGTCGGCCAGATCGGCGTTCACTTCCATGATCTCGCCATCGAGTGGCGCCATGATATCAGAGGCGGCCTTGACACTTTCGATGACCACGGCCTCATCGTCCTTGGCAACCGTGTCGCCCACGTCGGGTAATTCGATAAAGACGATATCACCCAGTTGCGTCGTGGCATGTTCTGTGATGCCGACAACAACCAGATCACCTTCGACGCGCAGCCATTCATGTTCTTCGGTATATTTCATTGGGTATCTCCGTTGGATTAGCGTTTGAAATTGGCAGGGGTAAAGGGCAAGGCCGCAACTGTCAGCGGCATACGCTTGCCGCGCAATGCGCCAAAAACCGTGGTTCCGATGGCGGCATGAGACGTCGGCACATAGCCCATCGCGACAGGGCCTCCAATTGTGGGGCCGAAACCACCCGATGTGATTTGCCCGATGGGTGTGTCGTCCGCTTCACTGGCAAACAGCACCACACCCTCGCGCATCGGTGCGCGGCCTTCGGGACGCAGCCCGACCCGTTTGCGATCTGTCCCGTTTTCCATCTGTTCCAGAATAACATCCGCGCCGGGAAACCCGCCGGCGCGCGCACCGCCCTTGCGGCGCACTTTCTGGATTGCCCAGTTCAGCGCGCCTTCACTAGGCGTCGTCTGAGCATCAATGTCATGTCCATAAAGGCAAAGCCCGGCCTCCAGCCGCAGGCTGTCGCGCGCGCCAAGGCCGATGGGGGCGACTTCTTCATGCGCCAACAGTGCTTTCGCCAGATCCTCAGCTTGCGCCGCAGGCACTGAAATTTCATACCCGTCCTCGCCGGTATAGCCCGATCGGGACACCCAGCATTCAGCGCCGCCGAGCATCAGCGTGGCCACATCCATGAAGCGCATTTCAGCCGCTTTCGCGTCCATCGCCGCCAGCACATCTTGCGCCGCAGGCCCCTGCAAGGCGAGCAGGGCGCGGTCGGTCACTTCGGTGACTGTCACGCCGGACAGGTTGGCCGTTATATGGGCGATATCATCGGCCTTGCAGGCCGCGTTCACCACGACGAACACATGATCCCCGCGATTTGCCAGCATCAGATCATCCCGAATGCCGCCGGCCGCATTGGTCAAAAGCCCATAGCGCTGGCGGTTTTCTTGCAGCCCGAGGATATCTACCGGAATAAGCGTCTCCAACGCCGCCGCCGCCGCCGCGTAATCGGCACCGGTGACCCGCACCTGCCCCATGTGACTGACATCAAACAGCCCCGCTTTGGTCCGCGTGTGCACATGCTCGGCCATCACGCCCATCGGGTATTGGACCGGCATTTCATAGCCTGCAAACGGAACCATCCTGGCCCCCAACGCTATGTGCAGATTGTGCAGCGGGGTCTTACGCAGATCAGACATCGATGGCCTCTCTTTCGTTCGAGCCGCATAGATATCCATCAAACGGCACCACATGAGGCGTGAAAGCGGCTGCTTTCGCGCGTGATGCCCCCTCTGTCCTTGGTGCCTGAGATTGCTATCCCTTCGGCGGGCATGGGTTTCATGCCTCTCTCCAGAGTCCTCTCTTCAACGTCGGTCCGGTGGCCTGAGAGTTTCCGGGGCGGTTGCTCCTTCGGCACCAACTTGGTTGGTTCTCCCGACGTTGATTTGCGTGGCAGCTTGCCCCGTTCTCGCAGCACACGCAAGGCTTTTTGAACGCGAGCGCGAAGCCCTAAATCACCGGCAATTCAGGGGCTGCGCGTGTGCTCAGCAGGCGACCGCCCTGCCCGGTCACCACGATGTTTTCCTCATGTACCATCATCAGCCCGGCACCATAAGACAGTGAAGGTTCAAGCGTGATGACCATGTTCTCCTTCAGTTCCGTTGTATCAAACGCAGCCAGCGATGGCTGTTCGGTCAGTTGCAGGCCCAGCCCGTGACCCAATCGTCCGATGTCGCCGCCGCTGTCGTCCATTTCGGCGATCACCTTTGACATCGCCACGAACAGGTCGCGCGCGCTATTGCCCGGACGCGCCGCCACAATCCCTGCCTCTGTTGCTCGCCAAAGAACATCATAGGCGCGCTGTGCGGGATCGGTGGCATGGCCAACGGCCCAGTTGCGGTCAAAATCGCAATAGTAGCCATCCTGGACCAGCCCGGTATCCAGCATCAGAATATCCCCAACCGCCAATGGCGTGCCATCGGGGGGCGAAATCACATCCCGATAACCGCCCTGCGCGGAGGCCCCGACAACGTAGGGCGCGTCATCTGCCCCCTGTGTCAGCGCTTCGCGGCGAAATGCCCGGAACACTTCATCCAACGGTGCGCCTTCATGGGCGAATTGCGGCACTTGCGCAAAGGTTGCAGAGCCGATCGCGCAGATTGCACCAAGCTTTTCAATTTCGGCCTCTGATTTGACCATCCGCAGGGCTTGGACCAGATCAGTCGCATCGGTGAAACCGACAGCCGGCAGCGCCTGCCTCAGGCGTTCCCAGTCACCCAGCGGCATGCGCAACTGCGTCTCATGGCCCTTCATGATGCCAACCTTGGCACAGGCCGAAAGAACCTCGGTCAAAAGGCTGATCCCGTCGTCGCTGGGGCGTGGTGCGGGCCAGGTGCG